>Ga0302315_10002893_pt1 | contig 15894 bp, 12 predicted proteins | sample III_Palsa_N3_1_FD_200532 | JGI IMG/M metagenome (GOLD analysis project Ga0302315, IMG submission 200532) | Peat permafrost microbial communities from Stordalen Mire near Abisko, Sweden - III_Palsa_N3_1 | ecosystem: Environmental > Terrestrial > Soil > Palsa > Peat permafrost | place: Sweden... | reverse complement strand
TGCCGCTGCCGGTATTTCAATCATGGCGCCGACCGGAATCTGCGCATCGAATTTCTGCCCGGACTCGCGCAACTGGGCCTTGGCCTGCTCGATCATGATCAAGGTCTGGTCAATCTCGAAGGCGTGGGCCAGCATGGGTATCAGCAATTTGATCGGGCCGAATGCCGAGGCGCGCAAAATCGCCCGCAACTGCGTCAGGAATAATTGCGGTTCGGCCAGGCAGTAACGAATGGCGCGCAGACCGAGCGCCGGATTCAAAGCTGTCTGCTCGGCTGCATCCAATGGTTTATCAGCGCCGATGTCCAGGGTGCGGATCGTGACCGGCCGCCCCTTCATGGCTGCCACTGCCCGCCGATACGACTCGAATTGCTCTTCTTCGGAAGGCAATTTATTGACGTGACCGCCACGTCCCATGAACAGGAATTCGGAGCGGAACAAGCCAACGCCTGTTGCACCCGCTTCCAGGGCAGCCACACAATCCTCGGGAAATTCGATGTTGGCAAGCAGGCTGATCTCGGTGCCATCGCGGGTGATTGCCGGGGTTTTCTTGAGTTTGCCGAGCTTCTTGCGGTCGCGTAATTGCGCCGCCTGGCGTTCACGATACTGTGCCAAGACCAGTGGCGCAGGATCGACAATCACCACGCCGGCATCGCCATCGATGATCAGCCAATCGTCCTGCTCGATCATGGACGAGGCGTTATACATGCCGACCGCTGCCGGTATGTCGAGACTGCGGGCCACAATCGCTGTATGCGAATTCTGGCCGCCGACGTCGGTCACGAAGCCGGAGAAGGAGCGGTCGCGAAACTGCAGCATGTCGGCCGGAGAAATATCATGCGCGACCACGATCATTTGCGCATTCGAGCCGTCGTTGGTGCCCAGCGCTGCAAGCGTGGTTGCCGAGCCGGTCAAGACTTTTAATACGCGTTCGCCGACTTGTTGAATATCTGCCTTGCGCTCGCGCAGATAGGCATCCTCCACCTCGTCGAACTGCGCCGACAATTCGTCGATCTGCGTCACCAGCGCCCATTCGGCATTGTAATGCCGGTTGCGGATGATATCGAGCGGCACATCGGAAATCATCGGATCGGACAAGATCAGCGCATGGACATCGATGAACGCGCCGATTTCAGCCGGCGAGTCCTTCGGCAAATCGCTCCAGATCGTTTGCAATTCCTTGTGCACGGTCACGATGGCGTGCTGCAGGCGATAGACTTCCGCCTCAACCTGTTCTTCGCTGATCAGGTAATGCTGAACGTCCAGTGCAGCCGGGGCCAACAGGTGGGCGCGCCCGATTGCGATGCCGCGCGAAACTGAAATGCCGTGTAGCGTAAACGATGCCATGAGTATCGGAGTTTCGGTCTATTGATCGGTCAGTTAAATTATGGGGTGCCATTGCACACTACGGCAATTGCAATTCTCTCTGCTTATTTTCTCTGCTTATTCCGCAACTTATTTCGCAATCTTATTTCGCGACATTATTCGCCTTCGCCGAACTTATCCTGAATCAACAGCAGGAGCGCGTCAAAGCATTCCTTTTCATCGGGACCATCGGTTTCCAGGCTGACTTTCGCGCCCTTTCCGGCGGCCAGCATCATGACGCCCATGATGGACTTGGCATTGACTCGCCGTTTATTGCGCGTCATCCAGACATCGCTTTTGAATTTTGCCGCCAGTTGCGTCAATTTTGCGGAAGCTCTCGCATGCAGGCCGAGCTTATTCACGATTTCGATTTCTTGTTCAATCATTCTGGTTCAATCCGCTGGTTATATTTAGTTTGGAGAAAGGCGTACTCGATTGTCGACCCGTACCGCACCGCTTTGCCCGCCAGCCAACGCCATTTCGACGACCACGTCGAGCGTGTCATGGCGATAAGTCAAGGCGCGCAACAACATGGGCAAACTGATACCGGCGATCACCTCGACGGTGCCGGCCTGTGCCAGCGACAAGGTGCAATTGGACGGTGTGCCGCCCATGACATCGGTAATCACCAGAACGCCGGCGCCATCATTGAGGCGTTGAATCGCTTCGTTGGCCAGGCGTTTGACTTCGCCCGGATCCTGATCAGCGCAGACATCGAGCGCCTCGATTTGATCGGGGCGTCCGCGAAATACATGGGTTGCAGCCTCGATAAAGGCATTCCCTAGCGGCGCATGAGTCAGGAGCAGGATACCAACCATTGGCTTATTCTGAAAGGAAGGACGTTTTCTGAAAAGAGACGCATCGAGCAATTTCGGCAATCTCTATTTTTGCATATTTTGCACTGATAAATAGCCGCTCAATGTGAATTTTCGATTGCATCAATAAACATTCCAGCGACATTGAAACCTGTTTGCTGGGCAATTTCCTGGAAACAGGTCGGGCTGGTGACATTGACTTCGGTCAAATAGTCGCCGATTGCATCAAGGCCCACCAGTAATAAACCGCGTTGCGACAGGACCGGCGCCAAGGCGTTGGCGATTTCGCTGTCCCGCGCCGTCAAAGGCCGCGCCTCGCCGCGACCGCCTGCCGCCAGGTTGCCGCGCACTTCGCCGCCCTGCGGAATTCTTGCCAGGCAATACGGCACCACGGCACCGCCGATTAACAGAATGCGCTTGTCGCCGCTGGTAATTTCCGGAATATAACGTTGCGCCATGATGGTTTGCGTGCCGTTATTGGTCAGGGTTTCGATGATGGATCCGAGATTCATGCCGTCTTCATTGATCTTGAAGACGCCGGTTCCGCCCATGCCATCCAAAGGTTTCAGGATGATGACGCCGTGTTCGCGATGAAACGCGCGAATACGCTCATCGGCACTGGTGACCAGCGTAGGCGCGATATATTGCGGGAACTGGGTGATGGTCAGTTTTTCATTGTGGGTGCGCACCGCCTGCGGCTTGTTGAACACACGGGCGCCCTGCCCCTCCGCCAACTCCAGTAAATAGGTGGCATAGATGTATTCCATATCGAACGGCGGGTCCTTGCGCAGGATCACCGCGTCGAATTCATGCAGCCCCATTGCTTGCGCCGGTTCAGCGCGATACCAGTCTTGCGGATCGCCGGTCAGCACGATGCGGGCGACGTTAGCCGTCACCGCACCGCTTTGAATCGCCATGTCTTTTTGCTCAAATGCGTACACCGCGTGGCCGCGCTTATGCGCTTCCGCCATCATCGCGAAAGTCGAGTCTTTGTAGATTTTAAAACCCGACAGCGGGTCCGCGAGAAAGGCAATTTTCATCTTCTCTTTCCTCAATAGACTTCCGGATTGGGGTCAGTTTTTTCCAGCTCAAGGGATGCCGCCAGCAAGGCGAGGCGCGCCACCACACCATACATGTAAAAGCGGTTTGGTGCAGTGGTGCCCGGCTTGGCTTGCAAATCCGGCAACGCGTGCTGCTGGGCAAAGGCTAGCGGCACGAAATGCGCTCCCGGCGCATTGAGATTTTCATCTGCGCCGCGCTCGGCATGGACCCGATAAAAGCCACCCACCACATAGCGGTCAATCATATAGACCACCGGCTCGGCAACCGAATCGTTGATATGCTCAAACGTGTACACCCCTTCCTGGATGATCACGTCGCTCACTTCTAAGCCTTCTTTGCCAACCGCCATCTTGTTGCGCTGCTTGCGATTGAGATCCTTTACTTCGCTGGCGTCTTTGACGGTCATGATGCCCATCCCGTAAGTTCCGGCATCGGCCTTCACAATCACAAATGGCTTTTCCTTGATGCCATACTCTTTGTATTTCTTGCGTATCTTCGCCAACAGCGTATCGACGTTGGCTGCAAGGCAATCTTCACCCGAGCGTTCCTGGAAATTGATTTCACCGCATTTCCCGAAATAGGGATTCAACATCCACGGATCGACATCAATCAGCTTGGCGAATTTTTTCACCACCTCGTCATAGGCGGAGAAATGATTGCTCTTACGGCGCAAGGCCCATCCGGCGTGCAGAGGCGGCAGCAGGTTTTGCTCCTGCAGGCCTTCCAGCACCGATGGAATTCCAGCCGACAAATCATTATTCAGCAGGATGGTGCAGGGGTCGAAATTCTTCAAACCCAGGCGCCGGCCATTTGCAGAACGCACCAAGGGTTCCAGCGTAATCGTATTGCCGTCCGGTAGTTCGATTGCCGTCGGCTCCTTGATATCTTCGGATAAGGAACCCAATCGCACGTTGAGGCCGGTTTGGCGAAAAATCTGCGTCAAGCGCGCCACATTTTGCAAATAGAAGGTATTGCGGGTATGGCGCTCCGGGATAAGAAGTAAATTCTTAGCATCCGGACAATATTTTTCAATTGCTGCCATCGCCGCCTGTATCGCCAGCGGCAACATTTCAGGTGCCAGGTTATTGAATCCACCCGGAAATAAATTGGTGTCAACAGGCGCCAGCTTGAAGCCGGCATTGCGCAAATCGACCGAACAATAAAACGGCGGCGTGTGTTCTTGCCATTCCAGCCTGAACCAACGTTCAATTGCCGGGGTAGCGCCGAGAATTTTCTTTTCCAAGTCAAGCAAAGGACCATTCAGGGCGGTGACGAGATGGGGAACCATATAAAACCTTATGACGAAGCTTTGACTATGTTGATGATTCTAGCGGGAAACTGATTCGTATGCGGCTTGGAAATCGCATCGTGGCGCATGCCAATTGGTGGTCATGATGACGTCAAGTCAACAGTAAAATCGACTTATTCGGGCAAATTCGCTTAAATTACGGCAAATTCGGTGATTTCGTCATGCACGATCATTTGCGCAGATCACTGCTTGGCACTCGAAACCTGGATTCCGAGCTATTAAATATGGCCATAAACCAAGATTTAAAGACCTGGGCAAAAAAAAGCGCCTCAAGAATGAGGCGCCAGGAAGGCCCGCTTACGCAAGCCTCAGGGATACTTCCAGCGTCACCATTTAGGCATGATACGCCGATTCACCATGACTGGAAATATCCAATCCTTCCCGTTCTTCTTCTTCCGCGACCCGCATGCCAATGGTCATATCAACCAGCTTGTAAGCCACTAATGCCACCACTCCGGACCAAACGATAGTGACCGCAACACCGGTTGCTTGAATGCGCAATTGGTCAAGAATCGAGTAGTCGGCTGCGATCTTATTGGCGACGTAGTCATAAACACCTTGGCCGCCAAGTGAAGGCGCAGCAAATACGCCGGTCAGCAATGCACCCAATACACCGCCGACGCCATGTACGCCGAATACATCCAGGGAATCGTCAGCACCTAACAAACGTTTCAGGCCGTTGACGCCCCATAAACAGATAACACCCGCCAGCAATCCAATCACCAATGCACCCATCGGCCCGACGAAACCGCAGGCAGGTGTAATCGCGACCAAGCCGGCAACCGCACCGGATGCGCCGCCCAGCATCGATGGCTTGCCCTTGACCAGCCATTCGCCAAACACCCACGATAAGGCCGCAGCAGCAGTTGCCAACAATGTGTTGACGAAGGCCAGGGCTGCGGTATCGCCAGCTTCCAAGGCCGAACCGGCATTGAAGCCGAACCAGCCGACCCACAACAGCGAAGCGCCGATCATGGTCATGGTCAACGAGTGCGGGGCCATCGATTCCTTGCCGTAACCAACCCGCTTACCGACCACGAACGCACCGACGATACCGGCCACTGCCGCATTAATATGCACCACCGTGCCGCCGGCAAAATCAAGCGCGCCCTTTTGCCAAAGCCAACCACCCTTTGCAGTTTCCGACGCCAGGCTTGCTGCATCCTTGATGCCATCCGGACCAGGCCAGAACCAGACCATATGGGCAATCGGCAAATACGAGAAGGTAAACCACAAGACGATGAATACCAACACAGCGGAGAACTTTGCACGTTCAGCAAAAGAGCCGACGATCAAGCCGCAAGTAATGGCCGCGAAAGTCGCCTGGAACACGACATAGACGAACTCCGGAATCACCACGCCCTTGCTGAAGGTTGCAGCGGTCGCAAAACTTCCTTTTATCGGGTCCCAGATACCCTTCAAAAACAGGCGATCGGTGCCACCAAAGAATGCATTGCCTTCGGTGAATGCAATCGAGTAACCGTAGATGCACCACAGAACGATGATCAAGGAGAAGATCATGAAGACTTGCAACAGGATCGACAACATGTTCTTGGAGCGCACCAGTCCGCCATAGAATAATGCCAAGCCCGGGATAGTCATCAAGATCACCAATGCGGTCGAGACCATCATCCAGGCTGTGTCGCCTTTATTCGGCACCTCCGCTGCCGGTGCAGGTGTTGCCGCAGCTGCCGGTGCAGCCGCTGCAACTGGAGTCGTCACCACCGCCGGAGTTGAAGCCGCTGGTGCCGATGCGGCTGGAGCAACAGCGGTTGCGCTGGCACTGGCCTTGACGGTTGGCGCGTCATCGGCCAAGGTCGTTTGCGAAAAACCGACGGCAAATAACAGCGCGCTCGCCGCAACCAAACTTGCAAATTGTTTTTTCATCAATGTCCCCTTAGAGTGCGTCGTTGCCTGTTTCACCGGTGCGAATGCGAACCACCTGCTGCAGGTCATATACAAATATTTTGCCGTCGCCGATTTTGCCGGTACGGGCTGCGGCTTCGATCGCCTCAATTGCGCGCTCGACTATCGCATCGTCCACGGCTGCTTCAATTTTCGTCTTCGGCAGAAAATCAACGACATACTCCGCACCGCGATACAGCTCGGTGTGACCTTTTTGACGACCGAATCCCTTGACTTCGGTCACCGTAATGCCTTGCACTCCGATTTGCGACAAGGCTTCACGCACCTCATCCAATTTGAATGGCTTGATGATTGCAGTTATCAATTTCATGCTGACCTCGAGTAAAAAATGTTGCTAATGGATAATACAAAAGCCGTTTTTCCCTAAATCTTCATGGCGGGGCTACGCCGAAATTCTTCGTGACACTCTGCTTTCAAGCACGCAAATCGATTGGCAATCAATTCGCCGTGGTCACGCGACCAATATGCAAATTGATCGTATTGCCGTAAGCCAGATCGGAATTTGGGCTGATATCGACTTCACCATTACTTTTTCAGCGGCGTGCCGAAAAGGTCTGTCATCGTATCTATGCATGTAGCATGAATCGGGCCATAGCTAAAATGACCACACGCACCTATCATGGTGAGCAACGACATTCATTTCATTTTGACGTTGAAAACAGGCAATAAATTAATATTAGATGGCATCATTTCCGATGAAGGAAGCTGTTCCTTCCCGCATAAACCCTGGCTAACGTGGCAACCGCTGGTTGCTTCGTGAAATACCCCGGCAACGATCGCCGAAAAAGACGACATTCGCGCAAAATATTGCTTTATATGCAAAACAAGAAAAGTTTTTGATGGCCCCCGCCACCCGAATCGCCATTGAAATAGAATAGGCAAATAGGTCAATGAATTGGCACCGGTCGAAAATAGTGCAACCTTGACCGTTTTAGCGCGAATTCTTCATCAGTCAATTATATGCAGACTTGAATTGCACCAAAATAATGCCAATCGATGTTATTTGATTCAAATTGGTGCAATTTCCACGAATAAGGAAATAAAAAATGGACAGAACTAATTTTTTCGATGATTTGCAGTCGAAGATCAATCAGGCGCTGGAGAATTCGCCGGCAAAAGATATTGAAAAAAACGTCAAGGCGATGCTCAGCCAAGGCTTTTCCAAGCTTGATCTGGTGACCCGCGAAGAATTTGATGTGCAAATGCAGGTGCTGGCCAAAACCAGAGCCAAGCTTGAAGCGCTGGAAGCCCGGGTGGTGGAATTGGAAGCCCAATTAAAGAAAGCTCCATAGAAACTCATTCGTTCCAATATTGAACCGCAGGCGGGCAACCCAGACCCGCGATAGCGCCCGTGCGAGCTCCGAATGGATAGTGGGATAGTGCTGCTTTGCAGGAGGGAAGTGTATGTCTTGCCCATTTTGCGCTATTCCCGCTGATCACATAGTGGCCGCGAATGCGTTGGCATTCGCCATCCGCGATGCTTATCCGGTCAGCCAGGGATACACCCTCGTCATTCCACGCCGGCACTTGTCGTCGTTTTTTGAAGCAACGCTCGAAGAGAGATTGGCTTTGCTCGCACTGATAGACGAAGCCAAAGCGACATTAGACCGGGAATTTGCACCTGCCGGCTACAACATTGGCTTCAACGATGGTGCCGCGGCAGGGCAAACCGTCATGCATCTTCATATTCACATTATTCCGCGGTTTGATGGAGACCAGTCTGATCCTCGTGGCGGCATTCGTTGGGTCCTACCTGAAAAGGCCGATTACTGGAGCAATAGGTAAATAACGTCCGTTCGCCGTCACTAATTGTGCAAATTTTCGCGGCAAATAGCGAAACGTGACTTTTCAGCAACAGCTGTATATATAAACAGTGTATTATTCAGTTGAGCGCGCCTCAGCTGATGATTGGATTTGCCGAAAATTAATGGATATGAATTCGGATCTACATTCTCCGACCATGCCATGCAATCGATTCAGCTGATATCCAAAAGCCGGCCTCAAATCCACCACCACATTTCCGGGACCATTGATGAGTTTAGCCGTGTTGAAAAGTCGTGCGCTTGCGGGAATGAATGCGCCGGAGGTAACGGTTGAAGTGCACTTGGCCAACGGTCTCCCTTCTTTCACGATCGTCGGACTTCCGGAAACCGAAGTCAAAGAATCGAAGGATCGTGTACGTGCGGCGCTGCAAAATGCACGCTTTGAATTTCCGGCACGCAGAATCACAGTCAATCTGGCGCCTGCTGATTTGCCTAAAGAATCTGGACGATTCGATTTGCCTATCGCGTTGGGAATATTAGCAGCTTCCGGGCAAATGCCGGCGGACAAACTCGATCAATACGAATTCGCTGGCGAACTGTCTCTTTCGGGCGAGTTGCGGCCGATACGCGGCGCGTTGGCGATGACCTATGCGATGCATCGTGCAGGCGATATCTCCGGCAAGCAACGTTCGTTCATCCTGCCACGCATGAATGCCGACGAAGCCGCACTGGTGAAGGATGCCACCATTTTCCCCGCTGATTCCCTGTTGCATGTCTGCGCCCACTTTGCCGCTATCGATGCCGATGCAAGATTGACGCGCCACATTGCGGCAATTCCTGCGGGACGGCCGCGCTATCCGGACTTTTCCGATGTCAAAGGTCAGGTTCAGGCGAAACGCGCGCTGGAAGTCGCGGCCGCCGGCAACCACAGTATTCTGTTAGTAGGGCCGCCAGGCACGGGGAAATCCATGTTAGCCGCTCGCTTCCCGGGAATCCTGCCGTCGATGTCCGATGAGGAAGCGCTTGAATCGGCGGCGGTGCAATCCTTGACCAGCGGTTTCAATTCCGGCAAATGGAAAACTCGGCCATATCGGGCCCCCCATCATACGGCGTCCGGTGTTGCATTGGTGGGAGGAGGCAGCACGCCGCGCCCCGGAGAAATTTCATTGGCGCATCGCGGCGTATTGTTCCTTGATGAATTACCTGAGTTCGACCGAAAAGTATTAGAGGTTTTGCGCGAACCGCTGGAGTCCGGCCAGATCACGATATCGCGCGCCGCAAGGCAGGCGGATTTTCCTGCGCGCTTCCAGTTGGTCGCAGCGATGAATCCGTGTCCATGTGGATACTACGGACATCCAGCCAATAAGTGCCATTGTTCCCAAGATACGATTTCACGTTATCAAGGAAAAATTTCCGGCCCCTTGCTTGATCGTATCGACATGCAAATCCTGGTACCGGCGTTGCCGCATGAAGACTTGCTGAAGCAAGCCAACGGTGAATCGTCGGAAGCTGTAGCGGCTAGGGTGGAGCATGCATTTTCCCGCCAGCTCAAGCGCCAGGGCAAAGGCAATAACACCTTGTCCACCAATGAGATCGATGCGCATTGCAAACCTGACGCCGCCGGCGAACAGTTATTGAGTACCGCGATGACGCGCCTGAATTGGTCGGCGCGCGCCTATCATCGCGTGCTGAAAATTGCGCGCACCATCGCCGACCTCGCTGATAGTGCCACGGTAGGGCAGCCGCATGTCGCAGAGGCGATTCAGTATCGGCGCGCGCTGCGAGAGCGATAACGGCACCGGCTCGCTGCAAACCCAACCATGCCGGCTACGAAGGCTGGGGAGCAGGCGAGCGCACCACGCGAACAGGGACCGACTTGTACGATGGTGTGCCGGACTCCTTGTCAATGTAGTCCAGAGGCACTAGAACGTTTGCCTCGGGATAGTAGGCCCCGACTGAACCGCGCGCAATATTGTAGGCGATCGCGGTGATCTTCTCCAGGCGCAACTCCCTGCCCGATACGATGGTCTCGATGTCGACCAGATCGCCATGTTCCAGGCCGCGATCGGCAAGATCCGCTTCGTTCATGAACAAGATGTCGCGCCGCCCAAATACACCACGATAACGATCGTCCAAGGCATAAATAGTTGTGTTGTATTGATCGTGGCTGCGCAGCGTGATGAGCCGCAAAACACGCTCCCCGCTCAGGGCGTCGACATCCTCTTTCACGCCGCCATACACGGAGAACATGGCTTTGCCGGTCGGCGTCGGCCATTTGCGTTCGGTCGGTGGCAGTGGCATGCGGAATCCGCCCGGAATTCTGACACGCTCATTGAATTGCTCAAAGCCCGGCACGGATTTTTCGATCAGATTGCGAATGCTGTCGTAATCGGCAATCAAATCCGACCATGACACCTTCGTGTGCGGCAAGGTAGCCTTTGCCATGCCGGCGACAATAGCGGGCTCCGAGAGTAAATATTCTGAGGCAGGGGCAAGCTTGCCGGCCGAAGCATGCACCATGGACATCGAATCTTCAACCGTAATAGATTGCGGCCCGTTTGCTTGAACATCAACCTCGGTGCGGCCCAGGCAAGGGAACACATAGGTCTCCTTGGCCACCAGCAGATGGGAGCGATTGAGCTTGGTGCCAACATGGACGCTCAGGTCGAGTTTGCCCATCGCAGGAAAACTTTGTCCGGAATCGGGCAAGGCGACCGCGAAGTTTCCGCCCAGGCAAATCAAAGCCTTGGCCGACCCTTCGATCATTGCCTGCATGGCATTCACAGCGTCGTGGCCGTGCCGGCGGGGAAGCCGGAACCCAAAAATGTCTTCCATCTTCTTGAGGAAATTCTCCGATGGCTTCTCGGTGACGCCTACCGTTCGATTGCCCTGCACATTGGAATGGCCGCGCAATGGACAAATGCCCGCGCCAGGTTTGCCGAAGTTACCGCGTAGCAGGAGCAGATCAGCGATCAGACGGACATTGGCGGTACCCCTGTTATGCTGGGTGATGCCCATGCCGTAGCTGATGATGGTCGCATTCGAATTTGCATAGGCAACCGCCACTTGCTCAAGTTCGGCATACGTGAGGCCGCTTGCTCTTTCGAGAGATTCCCACGAAGTGTTGTTCAGATCCGCGGCAAAAGCATCGAATCCTTCCGTGTGGGCCTTGATGAATTCATGGTCGAGAACCTTACCCTGCTTCTCGCCCTCACGCTGGTCCATATCCAACAACACCTTCATGATCCCGATGAGGGCGGCAGCGTCGCCACCGCCGGCAACCTGCAGATAGGTCGATGCGATCTTGGTGGAACCGTAGGTGGCCATTTCCAGCAAGTTTTGGGGATCGGCAAATCGCTCTAGCGCACGTTCGCGCAGCGGGTTGAACACAAAGATCTGCGCGCCGCGGCGTGCCGCCTCGTGCAATGTTCCCATCATGCGCGGGTGGTTGGTGCCGGGATTGTGGCCGATTGAGAGGATGAGGTCGCAGTGCTCGAAGTCGTCCAACGACACGGTTCCCTTACCGATGCCGATCGACTGCGGCAAACCGACACTGGTCGCTTCGTGGCACATGTTTGAGCAATCCGGGAAATTGTTCGTGCCATATTCGCGCGCAAACAATTGAAACAGATAGGCGGCTTCGTTCGACGCCCGCCCGGACGTATAGAACTCGACCTGATCAGGGGACAATCCTCGGAGAATCTCCCCGATTCGTTCGAATGCCTGCCCCCATTCCACTGCCCTGAAAGTGTCCGTTGCCCGGTCGTAGACCAACGGATGGGTAAGACGCCCCATATCCTCCAGCTCAAAATCGGATTTCTGCAGGAGCGAAGACACGGTATTCTTCTCGAAGAACTCCGGCGTAACTCGCTTGTTCGTCGCTTCCCAAGTCACGGCCTTGGCGCCGTTTTCGCAGAACTGGAATGTCGACCGGTGTTCTTTATCAGGCCATGCGCAGCCTGGGCAATCGAAACCGGTTGGCTGATTGGTTCGAAGCAGCGTGAGCGGTGCCTTTACCGTGTCCATCTGTAGATGGATGGCTTGGGCCGTTGCACGAAGCGCTCCCCAACCTCCTGCGGGGCCATCGTATGGCCTGATTCCAGGCACTGCGCGTCGATTTGCCACGTTGATCTCCTTGAACTACATCTCATTATCCGGCCGAATTGCCTGATTTTCCACTCTTGTGCAAAGGAAGCGACCCACTTACCTCACACCGTTTTATTCTCGCGCGGAAGCGACGCGATGTTGATGGTCTGCGCAGGGACCGCAAAGTCAACGCCTTCGGCAGAAAATCCGGAGAGAATAGCGATGTTGATGGCCTGCTGCGCTTCCATGTAGCAAAGGTAATCCTGGTCACGCATAAAGTATACCGCTTCGAATTCAAGTCTGGAATCACCAAACTGCGTGAAGTGAACCCGGCCAAATCGAGTCTTGTCCTGTGACTCAATCGCTTGCTTGACGATTGCATTTATTTTCGGAATCTGGTCCGGCTGCGTGCCGTAAGTCACGCCGAACTTCAATGTGACGCGGCGTTCCGCCATACGCTGGAAGTTGCGCACTCTACTGCGAAGCAAATCACCATTGGAAAATATCAGTTCCTCGCCATTGTCGCTTTGGACGCGTGTGGTCTTCAGGCCGATGCGGATGACTGTTCCCGAATAGGTATCGACTTGGATGGAGTCGCCAACGACAAAAGGCTTGTCCATGGCGATGGACAAGGAGGCAAATAAATCTCCCAAAATATTCTGGATCGCCAGGGCGATTGCCACGCCACCAATCCCGAGGCTGGTCACCAGCGCGCTGATGTTGAATCCCAAATTATCCAGCAGGAGCAATAAGATAGTCGCCCAAAGCACGATCTGGCCGGTCACCTTGAATACATTCAGACTTGAAAGAGAGGTATTGTCTCCCTGGGCCGCTAACTTATTGCTGCGCTGCTCCATCCACCACCAAAGCGCCCGGTTGCCCCACCAGCCGATTTGAATAACAAGGATGACGACAAATCCGCGCTCCAGCAAGGATTCCAGCCTTGGCTTTAAAACCAGGTTTGCTGATGCTGCATACAAGCTTAAATAAATCAGGGTAAGCGGATTGGTTGCCGACAAGGCACTGGTTAGGACGCCTTTCCAATCTTTCGACGTCTCCATGTCAATTCGCCCAAGCCTTCCATTCAACCAGCGCAATCCCAAGCGCGAACATAGGTAGCAAAGCAACCCGGTTCCAGAAGCAAGTAGCCACGCCATGACGTCATTTTCGTCAACGAGGGAAAACAACATTTTTATAATGTCTCCAATATTCTTGACGAAGTGAAAGAACTCTATCGAGGGTCGGGATTCGAAGTCCGGCAAAGCGCAATAAGCAATATTTGCAAATGCTGGGAGCTTCAATTATCACAAGAAATCGTCCATACCGCAATTTTGCGGCGGGACCCGGAATACGCGGCGCTCCTGTCTCGAAGTTACCGTACAAATACTGTTGCCTTTCCTTTCCATTTTTTTCATCCTATGATGAGCTTACTTCCAACGCGATGAATCCTGCCGCCGATCGAAGATAACAATAATGTTTTACAGGAGAAATCATCGTGTTCATTCAGAAGATTGCTGGAATTATCTATTGCGCCGTCGTCACAGTTCTCGCTGCTCCTCCGCTTGCGCAAGCCGCGAGCAGCCTGGGCGCGTATAACGTCAATCCGACTACCGTCACGGTGGCCGGCGTATCGTCCGGGGGCGATATGGCGGTGCAATTGCAAGTCGCCGATTCAGCGAGTATTCATGGCGCGGCTGTGATTGCCGGGGCTGCCTACTACTGCAATCAGGACGATCTCCTTTTTTGGGACGAGGTATGCACCACCGGCATCGGCGTGCCGGTTTCCAGCCTGGTGTCCTATACCAAGTCCCAAGCAAGCGCCGGCAAGATCGATCCGATCAGCAATATCAGCGGCAAACCCATCTATATGTTCAGCGGCACGCTCGACACAGTGGTGTACCAGCAAACCATGAACGATCTGCAACAATATTTGCAAAGCTTCACCGCCAATATCACCTATAACAATTCAACGCCGGCGGAACATTCCTGGATCAGCCCCGATGCGACCAATGCCTGCGATTGGCTCGGCACCCCGTATTTGAATAACTGCGGCATCGACATCGAGCAAACGTTCCTGACCAAGTTTTACGGCAGCCTGTATGCACGCAATGCGAGCCCCGCGGGCAGTTATATTCAATTCAACCAGAATGCATTTTGCTCCGATTCGAATTGCGCCGCCATCGGCATGGATAGCACCGCCTGGCTCTATGTGCCGAGCAACTGTGCCGCCGGCGCTTGCAAATTGGTGGTGGCCCTGCACGGCTGCGAACAAAACCAGCAAACGGTTGGCACCGCTTTCGTGAAAAAATCGGGCCTCAACGAATGGGCCGATAACAATAGCATTCTGATTCTCTATCCGCAAACCATTGTTTCGGAGATTCCTTATAATCCCTACGGCTGCTGGGATTGGTGGGGGTATACTGGGTCGAACTATGCGGTCAAATCAGCGCCGCAAATGAAGGCCATCATGGGCATGGTGCAGAAAATCACCAGTGGCTACCAGTAGCAGGAAATTGACAGGATCAATCGATATTAACCTGGCCATCGCATCAACCCCGATGTGAGGGCCAGAACTATCCATCGGCAGCGCTTCAAGCCCCGATGATGCGGCCTAGCAGCGGACCATGCTGTCCAGTGATACGATACGGCAAGTAAACTCGCATCGACTGCATAACATGGCCATTAATTATCAACTTATCCTCGATTCAATTTGCGAAGACGTCAAGGAGCTGCTGCCCAAAGGTAAAGTGGCCACCTATATTCCGCAGTTGTCTGCGGTGTCTCCTCTGCAATTCGGTATTGCAGTCTATTGCCTGGACGGCCGTACTTACACGGCCGGCGATGCCGATACCAGATTCTCGGTACAGAGTATTACCAAGCTGTTCGCCCTGGCGTTGGCCTTCTCGCGAGAAGGCGACAAAATCTGGAGCCGCGTCGGGCGCGAGCCGTCCGGCAATCCATTCAATTCCCTGTCTCAACTTGAGCACGAGCGGGGCATTCCGCGCAATCCCTTCATCAATGCCGGCGCCCTGATTATCCACGATATCCTGGCCGGTCGTTTCGTGCAGGCGGACATTGCCATATTGCAGTTCATGCGCATGCTGGCACGCGAGCCGGGACTGGACTTCGATCGGGCGGTGGCATCCTCCGAACATCAAACCGCGCATCGCAACTATGCAATTGCCCACTTGATGAAGGATTTCGGCAATTTGCACAATCAGGTGGAAGATATTATTTACGGTTATTGCCGCCAATGTTCAATCACGATGAATTGCGTTGAATTGGCGCGTGCCGCCAGCTTCCTCGCCAATCACGGCAGCATTCCCTGGGACGGCACCCGGATTCTGGATTCCAGTTCATCCAAACGCTTGAATGCCTTGATGCTTACCTGTGGCACGTACGACGTCGCCGGCGACTTCGCCTATCGCGTCGGATTGCCTGCCAAAAGCGGCGTCGGCGGCGGCATCGTCGCCCTGGTGCCGGGGGAATTGGCTATTGCGGTGTGGTCACCGGGGCTCGATGCAACCGGCAACTCGCTGGCAGGTGTCATGGCGTTGGAGCGCTTCACCAC
>Ga0302315_10002886_pt1 | contig 15912 bp, 26 predicted proteins | sample III_Palsa_N3_1_FD_200532 | JGI IMG/M metagenome (GOLD analysis project Ga0302315, IMG submission 200532) | Peat permafrost microbial communities from Stordalen Mire near Abisko, Sweden - III_Palsa_N3_1 | ecosystem: Environmental > Terrestrial > Soil > Palsa > Peat permafrost | place: Sweden... | reverse complement strand
GAACGTTCCGCCGAGTAAGTGGATGGTCCCATTCGACACGGTGGCCATCCGGGCTGTCGGGCTTGATGCCTGGCGCCAACTGAAGCACTGGAAGGAAAAACCATGCCACGTCGCCGCGAAGTACCCAAGCGCGAGATCCTGCCCGATCCGAAGTTCGGATCCGTCGATCTCTCGAAGTTCATGAACGTCGTGATGGAATCCGGCAAGAAGGCCGTTGCCGAGCGCATCATCTACGGTGCCCTCGAACAGATCGAGAAGAAGGCCAACAAGGATCCGCTGGAGATCTTCATGGTCGCGATCAACAACGTGAAGCCGATGGTCGAAGTCAAGTCCCGCCGCGTCGGCGGTGCGAACTACCAAGTTCCCGTGGAAGTTCGCCCCGTCCGCCGCATGGCACTCGCGATGCGCTGGCTCAAGGAAAGCGCGCGCAAGCGTGGCGAGAAGTCGATGTCGGCCCGTCTGGCCAATGAACTGCTCGAGGCCTCGGAAGGCCGTGGCGGCGCCATGAAGAAGCGTGACGAAGTTCACCGCATGGCTGAAGCCAACAAGGCGTTCTCGCACTTCCGCTTCTAAATTACCCCCACTGTCCTTCTGGCCGCTCTCCGGGTTGATACCAACCCCTGAGCGGCCCCTGTATTTGGAGTGTCACCATGTCCCGCAAGACCCCCATCGAGCGCTACCGCAACATCGGTATCTCCGCGCACATCGATGCCGGCAAGACCACGACCACCGAACGGATCCTGTTCTACACCGGTGTGAACCACAAGATCGGTGAAGTGCACGATGGCGCCGCCACGATGGACTGGATGGAGCAGGAGCAGGAGCGTGGCATCACGATCACGTCCGCTGCGACCACCTGCTTCTGGAAGGGCATGGAAAGCAACTTCCCCGAACACCGCATCAACATCATCGACACCCCGGGCCACGTCGACTTCACGATTGAAGTCGAACGCTCGATGCGCGTGCTCGACGGTGCGTGCATGGTCTATTGCGCGGTCGGCGGCGTTCAACCGCAGTCGGAAACCGTCTGGCGCCAGGCCAACAAGTACAAGGTGCCCCGCCTCGCGTTCGTCAACAAGATGGACCGTACCGGCGCGAACTTCTTCAAGGTCTATGACCAGATGAAGGTTCGCCTGAAGGCCAACCCGGTGCCGATCGTCATTCCCATCGGCGCCGAAGAAAACTTCCAGGGCGTGATCGACCTCATCAAGATGAAGGCGATCTACTGGGACGAAGCCTCGCAGGGCATGAAGTTCGACTATCGCGAGATCCCGGCCGAACTGCTCGAAGAAGCCAAGAAGTGGCGCGAGAACATGCTCGAGGCCGCCGCCGAGTCGAGCGAAGAAATGATGAACAAGTACCTCGAAGTCGGTGACCTCACCGAAGACGAGATCAAGCTGGCCATCCGCACGCGCACGATCGGCGCGGAAATCCAGCCGATGCTGTGCGGTACCGCGTTCAAGAACAAGGGCGTGCAACGCATGCTCGACGCCGTGATCGAATTCATGCCGTCGCCGCTCGACGTGCCGCCGGTTCCCGGCCATGACGAAGACGACAAGGAAGTCGTTCGCCACGCCGACGACAACGAGAAGTTCGCGGCCCTCGCGTTCAAGCTGATGACCGACCCGTACGTCGGCCAGCTCACGTTCGTGCGCGTCTACTCGGGCGTCCTGAAGTCCGGCGACTCGGTCTACAACCCGATCCGCGGCAAGAAGGAACGCATCGGCCGGATCCTGCAGATGCACGCCAACCAGCGTGAGGAAATCAAGGAAATCCTGGCCGGCGACATCGCCGCCTGCGTGGGCCTGCGTGAAGTGACGACCGGCGAAACGCTGTGCGACCCGACCGCGATCATCACGCTGGAAAAGATGGTCTTCCCGGAGCCGGTGATCTCGCAGGCCGTCGAACCGAAGACCAAGCCCGACCAGGAACGCATGGGCATCGCCCTCGGCCGTCTGGCCCAGGAAGATCCGTCGTTCCGCGTCAAGACCGACGAAGAGTCCGGCCAGACCATCATTTCCGGCATGGGCGAGCTCCACCTGGAAATCATCGTCGACCGCATGAAGCGCGAATTCGGCGTCGAGGCCAATGTCGGCAAGCCGCAGGTCGCCTACCGCGAAACGATCCGCAAGTCGGTGCAGGACATCGAAGGCAAGTTCGTGCGCCAGTCCGGCGGCAAGGGCCAGTACGGCCACGTCGTGCTCAAGCTCGACCCGCAAGAGCCGGGCAAGGGCTTCGAGTTCGTCGACGCCACCAAGGGCGGCGTGGTTCCGAAGGAATTCATTCCCGCGGTCCGCAAGGGTGTCGAAGACTCCCTGCCCGCAGGCGTGCTGGCCGGCTACCCGGTCGTCGACGTCAAGGTCACGCTGACCTTCGGTTCGTACCACGAAGTCGACTCGAACGAAAACGCGTTCAAGATGGCCGCCTCGCTGGGCTTCAAGGACGGCTGCCGCAAGGCCTCGCCGGTCATCCTCGAGCCGATGATGGCCGTCGAAGTGGAAACCCCGGAAGACTACGCCGGCTCCGTGATGGGCGATCTGTCCTCGCGTCGCGGCATGGTTCAGGGCATGGACGACATGCCCGGCGGCGGCAAGGTCATCAAGGCCGAAGTCCCGCTGTCGGAAATGTTCGGCTACTCCACGACGCTGCGTTCGATGTCGCAAGGCCGCGCCACGTACACGATGGAATTCAAGCACTACTCGGAAGCCCCGAAGAACGTTGCCGACGCGATCATCACGTCGCGCGGCAAGTAATTCGTCGCAACCCATTCAGCCGGTCTTCGGCGGGACGCACGACTGCTGCCAGTGGCAGTCGACGCTATTCCCCCGGTGGAGACCTTAAACCGCTCACTGGCACTGTTCTTTGATCTGATATTCAGGAGTTCTGAAAAATGGCAAAAGGTAAATTCGAACGGACCAAGCCGCACGTCAACGTCGGCACCATCGGTCACGTCGACCATGGCAAGACCACGCTGACGGCAGCCATCACCACGGTGCTGTCCAAGAAGTTCGGCGGCGAAGCCAAGGCGTACGACCAGATCGACGCGGCGCCGGAAGAAAAGGCGCGCGGCATCACGATCAACACGGCGCACGTCGAGTACGAGACGGCCAACCGTCACTACGCGCACGTCGACTGCCCGGGCCACGCCGACTACGTCAAGAACATGATCACCGGTGCCGCCCAGATGGACGGCGCCATCCTGGTGTGCTCGGCCGCTGACGGCCCGATGCCCCAGACGCGCGAGCACATCCTGCTGTCGCGCCAGGTGGGCGTGCCCTACATCATCGTGTTCCTGAACAAGGCCGACATGGTGGACGACGAAGAGCTGCTGGAACTCGTCGAGATGGAAGTGCGCGAGCTGCTGGTGAAGTACGACTTCCCGGGCGACGACACCCCCATCATCAAGGGCTCGGCGAAGCTGGCCCTCGAAGGCGACACGGGCGAGCTGGGCGAACAAGCCATCATGAAGCTGGCTGACGCGCTCGACACGTACATCCCGACGCCGGAGCGCGCGATGGACGGCGCGTTCCTGATGCCGGTCGAAGACGTGTTCTCGATCTCGGGTCGCGGCACGGTGGTGACCGGTCGTATCGAGCGCGGCATCGTCAAGGTGGGCGAGGAAATCGAGATCGTCGGCATCACGGTGACGCAGAAGACGACGTGCACGGGCGTGGAAATGTTCCGCAAGCTGCTCGACCAGGGTCAAGCCGGCGACAACGTCGGTATCCTGCTGCGCGGCACCAAGCGTGAAGACGTCCAGCGTGGTCAAGTTCTGTGCAAGCCGAACTCGGTCAAGCCGCACACGCACTTCACGGGCGAGATCTATGTCCTGTCCAAGGACGAAGGCGGCCGTCACACGCCGTTCTTCAACAACTATCGCCCCCAGTTCTACTTCCGCACGACGGACGTGACGGGCGCGATCGAGCTGCCGGAAGGCAAGGAAATGGTCATGCCTGGCGACAACGTGTCGATCACGGTCAAGCTGATCGCTCCGATCGCCATGGAAGAAGGTCTGCGCTTCGCCATCCGTGAAGGCGGCCGTACCGTCGGCGCCGGCGTCGTTGCGAAGATCATCGCCTGACCTTGCGTGATGCGGGCGCGTCGCCCTCGGGCGCCGCGCTCTCTTTCCCGAACTTCCGTCGGCCCCGCCGGCATCGCTCTTTGAGGACATCACCATGCAAAAGCAAAAGATCCGCATTCGCCTGAAGGCATTCGACTACAAGCTGATCGACCAGTCGGCTCTGGAAATCGTCGAGACCGCCAAGCGCACCGGCGCCATCGTCAAGGGCCCCGTGCCCCTGCCGACGCGCCTGCAACGTTTCGACATCCTGCGCTCGCCGCACGTCAACAAGACGAGCCGCGACCAGTTCGAGATCCGCACCCACCAGCGCCTGATGGACATCGTCGACCCGACGGACAAGACCGTCGACGCGCTGATGAAGCTGGACCTGCCGGCTGGCGTGGACGTCGAGATCAAGCTGCAATAAGCAAGCAGCAGTTGCGGGAAGTCCCGCATCTGCTATAATCGCTGGCTCTGCGAGAAGCCCTGGAACCTTGAAAAAGGCGTCTGGGGCTTTTACGCTGGAACCAAGTCAGCCCGGCCAATCGATGTCGGGTATGTGAAACAAAGGCTCTGAGCTGAAAGGCGAAGGGGCTGGAGAAAAACCATGAGTCTAAGCAATCGTCTCGGATTGCTGGGTCGCAAGGTGGGCATGATGCGCATCTTCACGGACGACGGCGATGCCGTTCCTGTGACGGTGATCGACGTGTCCAACAACCGCGTCACCCAAGTGAAGACCGTCGACACCGACGGCTACACCGGCGTCCAGGTCGCTTTCGGTACGCGCAAGGCATCGCGCGTCCTGAAGCCGCAAGCTGGCCACCTCGCCAAGGCCGGCGTCGAAGCCGGCACCATCCTGAAGGAATTCCGCGTCACCGCGGAAATCGCCGCTGAGTACAAGCCGGGCACCGTCGTGCCGGTCGGCCTGTTCGAAGTGGGCCAGCTCGTCGATGTGCAAGGCACTTCGATCGGCAAGGGCTTCCAGGGCACCATCAATCGCCACAACTTCAGCTCGCAACGCGCGTCGCACGGCAACAGCCGTTCGCACAACGTTCCGGGTTCGATCTCGATGGCGCAGGATCCGGGCCGCGTGTTCCCGGGCAAGCGCATGTCGGGTCACATGGGCGACGAAACCGTCACCGTGCAGAACCTCGACATCATCCGCGTTGACGCAGAGCGTTCGCTCCTGCTCGTCCGCGGCGCGATCCCCGGTTCGAAGAACGGCCATGTGGTCGTGCGCCATGCCGTCAAGGTCAAGGCCAAGAAGGGAGCAAACTGATGCAACTCGAGCTCCTCAACGAACAAGGCCAGGCGACTTCGAAGGTCGACGCTCCGGACACCGTGTTCGCGCGTGACTACAACGAAGCCCTGATCCATCAGATCGTGGTGGCCTTCCAGGCCAACGCGCGCCAAGGCACGCGTTCGCAGAAGAACCGCGAAGAAGTCAAGCACAGCACGAAGAAGCCGTGGGCCCAGAAGGGCACCGGCCGCGCTCGTTCCGGCATGACGTCGTCCCCGATCTGGCGTGGAGGCGGTCGCGCCTTCCCGAATCGCCCGGACGAGAACTTCACGCAGAAGCTGAACAAGAAGATGTATCGCGCCGGCATGGCGTCGATCCTCTCGCAGCTGGCCCGTGACGGCCGTCTGGCCGTGGTCGATTCGTTCGACATCGACGCGCCCAAGACCAAGCTGCTCGCGCAGAAGTTCAAGGACATGAGCCTGAGCTCCGTGATGGTCATCTCCGACAACGTCGGCGACAACCTCGCGCTGGCTTCGCGCAACCTGCCCAACGTGCTCGTCACCGAGCCGCGTTATGCCGATCCCCTGTCGCTGGTCTTCTACAAGAAGGTCCTCGTGACGAAGGCTGCGATCGAGCAGTTCAAGGAGATGTACGCATGAGCGCCGCCAAGAAATTCGATGAGAACCGTCTCGCGACGATCCTGATGGCTCCGATCATTTCGGAAAAGGCCACCAGTGTTGCCGAGAAGAACAACCAGGTGTTGTTCAAGGTTCTGCGCGACGCCACCAAGCCTGAAATCAAGGCTGCCGTCGAGCTGCTCTTCAAGGTCGAAGTCGAGAAGGTCTCGACCGTGATCCAGAAGGGCAAAGTCAAGAAATTCGGGCGTTCCATCGGCCGTCGCGACCACGTCAAGAAGGCGTATGTGTCGTTGAAGGCTGGTCAGGAGCTCAACTTCTCCGGGGAGGCCGCGTAAATGGCCGTCATCAAAGTCAAGCCGACTTCGCCTGGCCGCCGTGCCGTCGTGAAGGTCGTGCATGCCCACCTGCACAAGGGCAAGCCCGAAGCGTCGCTGCTCGAGCCGCAGAAGCAGAATGCTGGCCGTAACAACAACGGTCACATCACGATTCGCCACAAGGGCGGTGGTCACAAGCACCACTACCGAGTCGTCGACTTCGTGCGCAACAAGGACAGCATCCCGGCAAAGGTCGAAACCATCGAGTACGACCCGAACCGCACTGCCCACATCGCGCTGGTCTGCTACGCCGACGGCGAGCGTCGCTACATCATCGCTCCGCGTGGTCTCGAAGTGGGTTCCACCGTCCTGTCCGGCGCCGATGCGCCGATCAAGGCCGGCAACACGCTTCCGATCCGCAACATCCCGGTCGGCTCGATCATCCATTGCGTCGAGATGAAGCCTGGCAAGGGCGCGCAGATCGCGCGTTCGGCCGGCACGTCGTGCACGTTGATGGCGCGTGAAGGCACCTACGCTCAGCTCCGCCTGCGCTCGGGTGAAGTCCGCAAGATCCACATCGACTGCCGCGCCACCATCGGCGAGACCTCCAACGAAGAACACAACCTGCGCCAGTACGGCAAGGCCGGTGCGAAGCGTTGGAAGGGTATCCGCCCGACGGTTCGCGGTGTCGCGATGAACCCGGTCGATCACCCGCACGGTGGCGGCGAAGGCCGTACTGGCGAAGGTCAAGTTCCTGTGTCGCCGTGGAACACGATGACCAAGGGCTATCGCACGCGAAGCAACAAGCGTACGCAGACGATGATCGTCTCGCGTCGCAAGAAGTAAGGCTAGACCATGGCACGCTCTCTAAAGAAGGGTCCCTTCGTGGACCACCACCTTCTGGCAAAGGCCGAAAAGGCCGTTGCCATCAAGGACAAGAAGCCCATCAAGACCTGGTCGCGCCGCTCGACGATCCTGCCCGATTTCATCGGTCTGACGATCGCCGTGCACAACGGCAAGCAGCACGTTCCCGTGTACGTGTCCGACCAGATGGTCGGCCACAAGCTCGGCGAATTCGCGCTGACGCGGACCTTCAAGGGTCACCCGGCCGACAAGAAGGCCAAGCGCTAAGGAGCTGACGATGGAAACCAAAGCAATCGTCCGTGGCGTGCGCCTGTCGACCGACAAGGGTCGTCTGGTCGCTGACCTGATCCGCGGCAAGAAGGTGGGCCACGCGCTCAACGTCCTCGAGTTCACGCAGAAGAAGGCCGCCGGCATCATCAAGAAGGCGCTCGAATCTGCCATCGCCAATGCGGAGCACAACGACGGCGCCGACATCGACGAACTCAAGATCACCTCGATCTACGTCGAGCAAGGCACCACTCTGAAGCGTTTCTCGGCCCGTGCAAAGGGTCGCGGCAACCGCATCAGCAAGGGTACTTGCCACATCTACGTGACCGTCGGTAACTGACGCGCCGCAAAGGAAGACTATGGGACAGAAAATCCACCCAACCGGCTTCCGCCTTCCCGTTACCCGGGCTTGGGCGTCGCGCTGGTACGCATCGAACAAGAACTTCGCCCAGATGCTGGCCGAAGACTTGAAGGTGCGTGAATATCTCAAGGCCAAGCTCAAGAATGCCGCGGTCTCGCGCATCCTGATCGAACGCCCCGCCAAGAACGCTCGCATCACGATCTACTCGGCACGTCCGGGCGTCGTGATCGGCAAGAAGGGCGAAGACATCGAGAACCTCAAGGCCGCTCTCACGAAGCTGTTGAACGTTCCGGTGGCAGTCAACATCGAAGAAGTGCGCAAGCCTGAAATCGATGCACAGCTGATCGCCGATTCGATCACGCAGCAGCTCGAGAAGCGCATCATGTTCCGCCGCGCCATGAAGCGCGCGATGCAGAACGCGATGCGCCTGGGCGCCCAAGGCATCAAGATCATGTCGTCGGGTCGTCTCAACGGCATCGAAATCGCACGTTGCGAGTGGTACCGCGAAGGTCGCGTGCCGCTCCACACGCTGAAGGCCGACATCGACTATGGCTTCTCCGAAGCCAAGACGACGTACGGCGTCATCGGCTGCAAGGTCTGGGTCTATCGCGGTGACCGTCTCGCCAATGGCGATGCACCCGTGATCCCGAAGACCGAAGGCGAAGATGATCGTCGCGGCCCGCGTCGCCCGCGTCCGGGTGATGACCGTGGTCGTGGCGCTCCGCGCAGCAACGACCGTGGTCCGCGTAGCGATGGCGCCCCGCGTGCCGACGCTGCCGCTCCGGGAGCGGCTGATGCCACCAAGCCGGCCGTCAAGCGCGTCATGCGCAAGGCAGTTGCTCCGGTCGCCGCGCCTGCCGCGACCGAAGGCAAAGGAGAATAAGACATGCTGCAACCAGCACGCCGCAAGTTCCGCAAGGAACAGAAGGGCCGCAACACCGGTATCGCCACTCGTGGCGCCGCCGTCTCGTTCGGCGAATTCGGCCTGAAGGCCACCGAGCGCGGCCGTATCACGGCCCGCCAGATCGAAGCTGCCCGTCGTGCGATCTCGCGCCACATCAAGCGCGGTGGCCGCATCTTCATCCGTATCTTCCCGGACAAGCCGATTTCGCAGAAGCCTGCTGAAGTCCGGATGGGTAACGGCAAGGGCAATCCGGAGTACTACGTCGCTGAAATCCAGCCCGGCAAGGTGCTCTACGAACTCAATGGTGTGCCCGAGCAACTGGCCCGCGAAGCGTTCACGCTCGCGGCTGCCAAGCTGCCGCTGAGCTGCACCTTCGTCACCCGCCAACTCGGCATGTGACCCGGAGCAAAATAATGAAAGCATCTGAACTGCGGACCAAGGACGTCCCGGCGCTCGAAAAGGAAGTCACTGACCTCCTGCGCGCCCACTTCGGCCTGCGCATGCAGAAGGGTACTCAACAGCTGACGAACAACACGCAGCTGAAGACGACCCGTCGTGACATCGCCCGCGCCAAGACCATCCTGGCCGAGAAGAAGAAGGGAGCCGCGAAATGACCGAAGCTCAAGTAGCGACGACCTCGACGAAGTCGGAAACGAACACGCGTACCCTCGTCGGGCGCGTGGTCAGCGACAAGCGTTCGAAGACCATCACGGTGCTCGTCGAGCGCCGTGTCATCCACGAGCTGTACGGCAAGATCATCGGCCGTTCGCGCAAGTACCACGCCCATGACGAAAAGGGCGAGTACAAGATGGGTGACCTGGTCGAGATCGCCGAAACGCGTCCCATCTCGAAGACCAAGAACTGGGTCGTGACCAAGCTGCTCGAGAAGGCCCGTCTGGCCTGATCGACTAGCCGCAAGCGGGGGTCAAATCCCGCTGCCGCACCCTGCGGCCGGAACGCTGGAATACTGGCGTCCCGGCCGTACTCTTTTGTGGCGGCGAAAATCATCGCCACGCTGTTTTTTTCAATTCAGGAGCGAGACATGACGATCAAGGTTGGCGACAAGCTGCCCGCGGGCACGTTGAAGGAATTCATCGAAGTCGAGACCGAGGGCTGCTCGCTCGGTCCGAACAACGTCGACGTGGCTGCTGCCACGGCCGGCAAGACCATCGCGATCTTCGCGCTGCCGGGCGCCTTCACGCCCACCTGCTCCGCCAAGCATGTGCCGGGCTACGTGGCCCACGCCGACGCGCTGCGCGCGGCCGGCGTGGACGAGATCTGGTGCCTGTCCGTCAACGACGCCTTCGTGATGGGCGCATGGGCCCGCGACCAGAAGACTGCCGGCAAGCTGCGCATGCTGGGCGACGGCTCCGCCGCGTTCACGCAGGCCGTGGGCCTGCCGCTGGACCTGACCGCCAACGGCATGGGCGTGCGCTCGCAGCGCTACTCGATGCTGGTGGTCGACGGCGCCGTCAAGACGCTCAACATCGAGGCGGCAGGCAAGTTCGAGGTCAGCGATGCGGACACGATGCTGGCGCAGGCCAGGGCGCTGAAGGCCTGAAATCCCCGGCCCGAACGGGGCTCGCAATTGAAAAGGCCGCCCGCGCGTCACGCGCGGGCGGCCTTTTCATGATCACTGGTTCAGGCTCGACGCCGCGCTCGTTGGCGCCTGGTTCCCGCTGACGAGCGCAGGAACGACGGCCGCCAGCTCCTCCGCCAACATGCTCTTGAGCGTGGCCACCTTCTCTTGCGTGGAGAGTGCGTCCCAGGGGTTCACGCCTTCCGGGTTGTTCGATGTGCCGACGGTGTGCCCGGAGGTGATCGCGGCGCTCCGCGTCACCGTGCCGGTCGCCACGTCGATCAACCAGACGTCGACGTACACGAAAGGTGCCAGGAAGCCCACCGAGCGCACTCCGGTCTCGCGAACCTTCATTCGCTTGTTGATGTTGAGATAGAAGCCCAGGCCCTCGATCTTGCCGCTGCCGATATAGCCATCGGCCACCTGCAGCCGCGCCTCGCTGCGATGCTTGGTGATCAGCACCAGGGTGGTCGCACCTTCCCGATGAATCGCCGCATCGATCTCGGCAGGCAGTGTCACATGGCTGCCGCTGAACATCCGGCCCTGATCCTCGAAGGCATCGGCGGTCGAAGCGGCCAGCAGGGCCACCGGCGCGCCGGGTGCGTCGGCCTTCAGCACGCGGTTCACGGTGCGCAAGGCCACGGTATCGAACTCGTCGGCGCTCAGGGTCAGCGGCACGTGCGCGTTGCTGTCCAGCTGGCTGCCGACCTGGGGGCGGTAGGTGACGATGTCGATCTTGTCGCCGACCAGCGAAATCACGGCATAGGAGGGCGTGGTCGGGTCGGCGTACGCGCTGCCGACAAGCAGCAAGGACACGAGTGAAGCGAGGATGCGGCGGGGCATTTTTGCGATTCCCTGGATACGTTGAGAAGCGGGATGACCGCCGGTCAGGCGAGCAGCGGGCGCGCGGTCAGGGTGCGGCAGGGGTGGCTCATTGCATGGGCGGCATTCGGTGGTCGGCCAGGTGGCGGGCGCCCTCATGGTTCGGTCGACGCCGATGTTGGCCGCGCGGCTCTCGCCGCACCACCTCCCCATGGGGGTGTGTGGTGGCGTCGCGACGCCTTCGATCGGCTCGCGCAATGGACGAGCCGGAGAAGGCGCCCCGAATCTCTTTCACGACACCGTTTGACACGCCCTCCAGAAGTGATGCATAATGATCGACTTCGCCGAAGAGGCGTGAGCAACGTTCGCCGCCGTCAGTCAACACTGGCGACATCTGGAGTGACCAGAAAGCAGCGCTGCTTGCCTCCGAGGAATTTCAGCCCAACCGGGGTGCTCCTGAAAGCCGCTGGCCCAGCCAGCAGTCGACAGGGCGTTCTGACGGGCCCAATACTGACCGCTCTCGGGTGTTGCCGTCTGCGGGAGCAAGTTGGGGATAATCCATGATTCAAATGCAGTCGCGACTCGACGTCGCGGACAACACCGGTGCGAAGTCCGTCCAGTGCATCAAGGTGCTCGGCGGCTCCAAGCGCCGTTATGCCGGCATTGGTGACGTGATCAAGGTCAGCATCAAGGAAGCCGCACCGCGTGGCCGCGTGAAGAAGGGCGAGATCTACAACGCCGTCGTCGTGCGTACCGCCAAGGGTGTTCGCCGCCAGGACGGATCGCTGATCAAGTTCGACGGCAACGCCGCCGTGTTGCTCAACGCCAAGCTGGAGCCGATCGGCACCCGCATCTTCGGGCCCGTGACGCGCGAACTGCGCACCGAGCGCTTCATGAAGATCGTGTCGCTGGCACCGGAAGTGCTGTAAGCGCCTCCGCAGTACAAGGAAACGCCATGAACAAGATCCGCAAGGGTGACCAGGTCATCGTGACCACCGGTCGCGACAAGGGCAAGCGCGGCACCGTTGCCGAGCGCATCGACGAGCAGAAGGTCATCGTCGAAGGCATCAACGTGGTCAAGAAGCACGTGAAGCCGAACCCGCTGAAGGGCACCACTGGCGGTGTCGTCGACAAGACGATGCCGATCCAGCAGTCCAATCTCGCGCTATTCAACCCGGCGACCGGCAAGGCCGATCGCGTGGGCTTCAAGATTCTGGCTGATGGCAAGAAGGTTCGCGTCTTCAAGTCCAGCGGCGAAGAAGTCAAGGCATAAGAGGTCCGACATGGCTCGTCTCCAAACCTATTACCGCGAAAAGATCGTCCCGGACCTGACCGAGAAGTTCGGTTACACGTCCGTGATGGAAGTGCCGCGTCTGACCAAGATCACCCTGAACATGGGTGTCAGCGAAGCTGTTGCCGACAAGAAGGTCATGGACCACGCTGTCAGCGACCTGACCAAGATCGCCGGTCAGAAGCCGGTCGTCACGAAGTCGAAGAAGGCCATCGCCGGCTTCAAGATCCGTGACGGCGTGCCCATCGGCTGCATGGTCACGCTGCGTGGCGTCCAGATGTTCGAATTCCTCGACCGCTTCGTCACCATCGCGCTGCCGCGCGTCCGTGACTTCCGAGGCATCTCGGGTCGTTCGTTCGACGGTCGTGGCAACTACAACATCGGCGTGAAAGAGCAGATCATCTTCCCGGAAATCGAGTACGACAAGATCGACGCGATCCGCGGGATGAACATCTCGATCACCACCACGGCGAAGAACGACGAAGAGTGCAAGGCACTGCTCGCGGCGTTCAAGTTCCCGTTCAAGAACTGAGGCGCCCCATGGCAAAGACTTCCCTCATCCAACGCGAAGCGAAGCGCGAAGCGACGGTCGCCAAGTACGCCAAGAAGCGTGCCGAGCTGGCCTCGATCATCAACGACGCCAAGCGCAGCGACGAAGAGCGCTATATCGCCCGCCTCGAGCTGCAGAAGCTGCCGCGCAATTCCGCGCCGGTGCGTCTGCGCAATCGTTGCGGCATCACCGGCCGCCCGCGCGGCACGTTCCGCAAGTTTGGTCTGGCACGCTCGAAGATCCGTGAACTCGCCTTCAAGGGCGATATTCCGGGCGTGATCAAGGCCAGCTGGTAATCAGGCGAATCAGGAGAAAACAGCATGAGCATGAGTGATCCTATCGCCGACATGCTGACCCGCATCCGCAACGCGCAAAGCGTTGAGAAGCCGGTTGTCAGCATGCCTTCGTCGAAGCTCAAGGTGGCTATCGCCCAAGTCCTGAAGGATGAGGGCTATATCGATGCCTTCGCCGTCAAGACCGAAGGCGTCAAGTCGGAACTCGAGATTTCGCTGAAGTACTACGCAGGTCGTCCCGTCATCGAGCGCATCGAGCGCGTGAGCCGTCCCGGCCTGCGCATCTATCGCGGCCGTGATGCGATCCCGACCGTCATGAACGGCCTCGGCGTGGCGATCGTCACCACCCCGAAGGGCGTGATGACCGACCGCAAGGCGCGCGCTACCGGTGTCGGTGGCGAAGTCCTTTGCTACGTCGCCTAAGGAGATTCGAGCAATGTCCCGCGTAGGAAAAATGCCGATCACCGTCCCGCAAGGCGTGGACGTGTCGATCACGACGGATCAGATCACCGTCAAGGGCGCCAACGGCACCCTCGTTCGCCAGGCCAATGCGCTTGTCGAAGTCCGCAAGGAAGGCGCTGTCCTGTCGTTCGCTCCGGCGAATGACGGCATGGAAGCCAACGCCATGAGCGGCACGATGCGCGCTCTGGTGAACAACATGGTCAATGGTGTCAGCAAGGGCTTCGAAAAGAAGCTGACGCTGGTTGGCGTGGGCTTCCGTGCCCAGGCCGCCGGTGCCAAGCTGAACCTGCAGATCGGGTTTTCGCATCCGGTTGTCAAGGACATGCCGGCTGGCATCACGGTCACCTGCCCGACGCAGACGGAAATCCTGATCAAGGGTGCCGATCGCCAGGCAGTGGGCCAGATCGCCGCCGAAGTGCGTGCCATCCGTCCTCCCGAACCCTACAAGGGCAAGGGCATCCGCTACGCAGATGAGCGCGTAGTGTTGAAAGAGACGAAGAAGAAGTAAGGAGCGACACCATGCTGAACAAGAAAGAACAACGGCTGCGCCGCTCGCGTCAAACGCGGGCCCGTATCGCCAAGCAAGATGTCGCACGCCTGACGGTCTTCCGTTCGAACATGCACATCTACGCCAGCGTGATCTCTGTCGACGGCGCCAGCGTCGTTGCCAGCGCCTCGACGGCCGAAAAGGAAGTTCGCGACCAGCTGAAGAACGGTGGCAACACCGCGGCAGCAGCTGCCGTCGGCAAGCGCATCGCCGAAAAGGCGAAGGCTGCCGGCATCGAAAAGGTGGCGTTCGACCGTGCTGGCTTTGCCTACCACGGTCGAGTCAAGGCACTGGCGGAAGCGGCTCGCGAAGCCGGCCTCCAGTTCTGACCGTCAACGAAGGAATCTGAAATGGCAAAGTTCCAACCTCGCGTTCAGGACGAAGGTCGTGACGACGGTCTCAAGGAAAAGATGATCGCGGTCAATCGCGTCACCAAGGTCGTGAAGGGCGGTCGTATCCTCGGCTTCGCTGCACTGACGGTGGTGGGCGATGGCGACGGTCGCATCGGCATGGGCAAGGGCAAGGCGCGTGAAGTGCCGGTCGCTGTCCAGAAGGCCATGGAAGCCGCTCGTCGCAACATGGTCAAGGTCAGCCTGAAGAACGGCTCGATCCACCACAATGTTCGCGGCGAACACGGCGCGGCCAAGGTGCTGATGGCACCGGCTCCGGCCGGTACCGGCATCATCGCCGGCGGCCCGATGCGCGCGGTCTTCGAAGTGATGGGTGTCACCGACATCGTCGCCAAGAGCCTCGGCTCGAGCAACCCGTACAACATGGTGCGCGCCACGCTCGACGCACTGACGAGCGCGACGACTCCCGGCAACATCGCCGCGAAGCGCGGCAAGTCGATCGAAGAAATCTTCGGTTAAGCGCAGCAGGAGATATTGCTATGTCTGAAAAGAAGACGCTCAAGGTCAAGCTGGTGCGCAGCGTCATCGGCACCAAGCATCAGCATCGCGCCACCGTGCGCGGTCTGGGCCTGCGTGGCTTGAACAGCGAGTCCGTGCTGGAAGACACCCCTGCGGTGCGCGGCATGATCAACAAGGTTGCCTATCTCGTCCTGGTGCTTTAAGCGCCGACGACAAGGGGTCAATAAGATGCAACTCAACACCATCAAGCCGTCCGAAGGCTCGAAGAAGAACCGCCGCCGCGTCGGTCGCGGCATCGGCTCGGGCCTCGGCAAGACGGCAGGTCGCGGCCACAACGGTCAGAAGTCCCGTGCGGGCGGCTACCACAAGGTCGGCTTCGAAGGCGGCCAGATGCCGCTGCAACGTCGTCTTCCGAAGCGCGGCTTCAAGTCGGCGCAGCTGAAGTACAACGGCGAAGTCACGCTGTCGGAACTGCAGGCCATGTCCATCGACGAGATCGATCTGCAATCGCTGAAGCAAGCTGGCTTCATCGGCGAGCTGATCAAGCACGTCAAGGTCATCAAGTCCGGCGAACTGACCCGCAAGGTCACGCTCAAGGGCGTGGCGGCGACGGTCGGTGCCAAGGCAGCCATCGAAGCCGCTGGCGGCTCCGTCGGCGCCTGAACGCGAAACTACCGAACGCTTCACACACGTGGCAACTTCCCAGAATCAACTCGCCAAATCGGGCAAATTCGGCGACCTCAGTCGCCGGGTGATGTTCCTGATCCTGGCGCTGGTGGTCTATCGCATCGGCGGGCATGTGCCCGTCCCGGGTGTCAATCCGGATGCGCTCGCGCAGATGCTCAAGGGTC
>Ga0302315_10002885_pt1 | contig 15918 bp, 19 predicted proteins | sample III_Palsa_N3_1_FD_200532 | JGI IMG/M metagenome (GOLD analysis project Ga0302315, IMG submission 200532) | Peat permafrost microbial communities from Stordalen Mire near Abisko, Sweden - III_Palsa_N3_1 | ecosystem: Environmental > Terrestrial > Soil > Palsa > Peat permafrost | place: Sweden... | reverse complement strand
CGTTGAAACCGCGCCGCAGATCCGTCACTCCAGCGGCAATCCAGATCCTCGTTCCGGTGCGAAGCTCGATCACTTGAGCAAGCTCTCCAGGACCGAACGCAACAGCGCCGGATCAGCGCCACTCTCCACGCTGATCATAGCCACGCCTGGGAACTCAATGTGGATCGCACCGCCCGCCGTCGGCTGCTCCTTCGTGCCACTCTCTTGCGCCTCGATAGAAGTCTCGCTCGATGCCGACAACGTGACCGGAAGCAATGCTGTCGATGCCTGGGCAGGATCGACCAGCTCGCCCCTCTCCAAAGCGCGACGCCACTTGAACACCTGGTTCGCGTTCACCCCGTTGGCACGCGCCACCAACGCCACACTCGCACCAGGCTCCAACGTCAACGCAACGATCCGCCGCTTCTCGGCAACCGATCGCCATCGGCGGGTACGACGCTCCGCCACACCAATCTCTGACTGCACCATGACGTCATCGTCACGCTTGAGCTCAAGGCAATGCCAGAGGGGAAGATAGGACGCTTACACCTGGACTCTCGAAGTAGTTCATGTAGCCCTCGATTTGGGGCTGTAGCCGGGCAGAGTTTCGTCCACAATCAACTCATAGATAAAAGGTGCCTATGGATGACGATCTTGGATCATCCTGCGAGGAGGCAGACGATGGCTACTATCGATTTGATTGGCTCTAGTGCAAGATTCCGGTGTGTGCTTGACCAGATAAACATGGTTGCGCCGGTAGACTCCGCTGTTCTGGTTCAAGGCGAAACCGGTACCGGCAAGGAGGTCATCGCGCAAGCGATTCACGAGGCCGGCGCACGTCGGCAGAATCGTTTCGTTGCCATCAACTGTGCGGCGATCCCGAGTGCTTTGCTTGAAAGTGAACTATTTGGCCATGAACGAGGTGCTTTTACTGGTGCTGTGACGCAGACTGTCGGACGCTTTCAATCAGCTGACCGCGGAACACTATTTCTTGATGAGATTGGAGATCTCCCTCTCGAATTACAGCCAAAATTACTTCGCGTTCTTCAGGAGATGCAGATCGAGCGATTGGGCAGCGGCCGTACGATTCAAGTTGACGTGCGCGTTATCGCGGCAACCAACCAAGACCTCTGGCGCATGGTACAAGAGCGCAAGTTTCGCGCCGATCTTTACTACAGATTGAATGTTTTTCCGATAACTCTGCCGCCCTTGAGGGAGCGAAAGGACGATATCCCACGACTGACAGAGCACTTCGTTTGCAAGTTTGCGAAGCGACAAGGCAAGTCGATTCATCGCATCTCCGATGAGATGATGGAGGTCTTGAAAAGGCATGATTGGCCAGGCAACATCCGCGAATTGCAAAATGTCCTTGAGCGCGCCGTGATTATGGCGAAGGGTCCCGTGCTGGATTTCTTAGTGATGGAGCTGAGAACACCAAATGCGGGAACTGCTCCAGTGAGGACGTTGGCTGATGCTGAACGGGCACACATCACGGCGACGCTTCGCGAGACCAATTGGGTTGTTGGCGGGCGGCGAGGAGCAGCCGCTCAACTAGGACTGGCTAGAACGACTCTCATTACCATGATGCAGCGGCACGCAATTTTTCGTGAGATACCTGCGCACCGAACAGCGGAGTCGGAACGACCTCTCGTAACAGGGCCGAGGGAGCAATCTTACGCGTAGTAGATTCTCACATCCACTGCTGCAAACTGTGGATCGCGATGGCTGCTAACGGTGGCGTACTTCAACCGTTAGTGGATGCATCGAAGATCTGATCAATGGCTTCTGACAGGGACTGATTGAACGACTCATCGGTCATCGCGTATCGAAGATCTTCGAGCAGTGCTCGTGAGAAGCTCGCAACCATCGGGGCGTTCTTCATGAGCCGCTCGCTCGCATCGAAGCGAGAGAACCCACCCGAAAGCGCCAGTACCCTCAGCACGTTGTGCCGAGAAGCCAGCGTGTCATAGAGGTGAGGCGTCACCGGGAGTGTGAGCTTGATGATCACTTTGACCGTTGGTGGTAGCTGATCCAACTCTCGCGAGAGCTCCTCAGCCAGAATATCTTCTGCACGGCTTCGGGATAGATCTGGAAGTTTTGTCGAAATCTCCGGCTCAAGTATCGGAATCAAGCCGGCGTCGGCAATCGAGCGGCCATACTCGAACTGTTGCTTCACGACCGCCGCGATCCCTTCAGGAGAGTCCCCTTCGATGAAGGAGCGCATCTTTGTGCCGATCATTTGCTGATCCAAGGCCAGTTCGACAAGCCGTGGGAGGTTTTCAAGAGGCTTCATCAGTTGAATGCCATCCTCCTCGCTGCTCAAGCCCTCGTCGACCTTGAGAAAAGACGAAATACCTCGCTTGTTCGAAAGGAAGGAGCACATTCGCTCTCCGTCGACTGAGCTGCTGACAGTTTTTTCGAACAAGATCGTAGCGAGGATTTTCGAGCCTGAAAAGGAAGGAGCCGTCACGATCCGCTCTCGCATCGCTTGTACCTGCGCGAACATTTCAGCCTCGTTCCGAAAAGAGCAACGATTGATTCCGTAGTGCTCTAAAGCGGCCGGGGTAGAGCCTCCACTTTGATCGAGCGCAGCGAAAAATCCCTTGCCAGTCGCAATCCGATTCAGCTGTTCCTGCAAACTCTTGAGCATTCCGTTCTCCTCGTTGGCCGGATCCCCATACTGGCAGCCCTAGATCACATTGATTACGACATCGATGTTGCCGCGTGTTGCTTTTGAATACGGACAATTTTGGTGCGCAGCGTCGATCAGAACCTGGGCGACCTCGCGCTCCAATCCTGGCAAGCTGACATTGAGGCGCGCTCGCAGGAAGAAAGCCGCGCCGGATCTGCACAGGTCCACCTCGGCATCGACTGCCCGGTCGGCTGGTAGCGTGATCTGCAGTTTGTTAGCTGCGATTCCGATCGCGCTTAGGAAACACGCCGACCAACCAGCTGCGAACAACTGCTCCGGGTTAGTTCCGGTTCCAGAGGCGCCTGGCATCGATAGATCAATGTCCAGATGGCCATCGTCGCTGCGGGAGGTACCACCGTTTCGGCCACCTCTTGTATGAACTTTTGCGGTGTACTGTACGTTTTCGAGTTGGGACATAGTTGATTCCTTTCTGAAACGACAATGCTGTGCATACTCAGCAAATCGCATGGGCTTATCTGTTCAGGCATTTTCTGTGGCTGCCTGTTTCGCTCGACGATACGAACACCTTGATGAACGTGACCTTCAAGACGGCTGTAACTACGACAATGAGCAATATGTTGATCATCGAAGGGAGTACTCCAGGGGATGATTTGCACCCGCGTAAGATGTGAGTGCGGATTCGTTGGCCGAAGTGTTTATCATCGATATCGGGATAGTGGTCTTATCGATCTCTTCCGATGGCCTCACCATCGCGAGTTGTACGGGACGCGAACAGCGGCGAGCCGGCCCAGCCGTGGGTGAGGATCAGCGGTAGCGCGTTGGGTTCGCGCGAACGCACGTGGATAAACTGGATATCCACACCGTCGATTGTGGTCACGAACTCCGGCAGCGCATTCAACTTCGTTTCTAAGTTGCGCCAGCTGTATCCGTTGTCCCAGTAGTGCACCAGCGCCTGCATCTCAGCCAACCGGATGCCCTGGGATTCGTCATTGACCGTTTCCTTGTCAGGCCAGCGTGTCGCCGCCACGCGTTGGCGCAGCTCAACGAGTTGTTCTTCCGGAATGTTGATGTGGAACGGGCGGATTGCGCTGTCATCGACCGTTGCGGGCGGGCTCGTGGGAAGCGGGCTGGCGACGGAGGCATCGGCAACTGGGGCGGCCTGGGTGTAGCTCAGGGCGGCGCCTTTGCGTGTATCTGTTGGAAAGTGATCGAACATCTTCTCCACGCCTTTGTCCAAGTTCTTGATGTTCTTGTCCGACTTGGCCGACAAGACCTGGCTTAGCGATCCGCGCCAAATCAGATTCTTTGTGTTCGAGTCGAACAAGTCGACGACTAGCGTTCCGACTTGATACGTTTCCTGGGTTGTCGTGGATTCACCGGAGCCCCCTCCCCCTCCGCCAAACCTTCTTCCCCATCCCCAACCACCGCCGAAGTTGTCGTAGTAGGTTTCGAGAGTCTGGTGACTCTGCGTCATTTCCATCGCCATGATGGAAACATTCCCGCCAGATTCAACCTGAGCCCAGCCCTTCGCTGTCAGTGCTGAATTGACGGCCGCTTTGATTCGATTGACCCAAAGGGGATTCTCTGTGTGAACGTTTTCCCAGGCGTACGTTTTGTACTGACTGAAATCGGTGGTGTGGTCGTAGTCAGTCTTCACTTGCTGAGCGAACGATGCAGTCGCAAATAGCAGTACGACTCCGATGGGAGAGAAAAGCCTGCGTTGTAAGTTCATGTTTGTCTCCTTGTACCGTGTGAGTTTGGTGAGGCCGGCAACGCCAACAGAATTTACGAACTTCCAATTTGGCGAATCCGTATTGACCGATCCACCGCCAACAGATTGCACTTCGTATGCCAACCAAGCTCAGACTCGCGCGTTGATCAATAGCCATTAGATTGAGATAGATGAGCGGATGCCACGGACACGAGTCACAGTTTCTAAAGTCCTAGTGTGTTGGCACGTCGCCTCTAGTGTCGCTACGTCGACGTAGAGGTACGAGTTACCACACGGATAGATGGGGCGCCACGATACGACTTGATACCCGTCCACGAGTCCGCGTTGTCGCAGACTTCGTGATAATTCTGCCCGCGTGCACCCGACGCTGACCGCGTTTGTGCGGATAAGGCTAGCAATAGATGTCCTTCTTCTACGGAGCCACGCTAGTTCGGACGATGCAGTCCTAAATGAGGTGGGCTGACTTATGCGACTGCTTCTTTGCCGTCAGATCCCACGGGGATCATTGCTATGCCGTTGTTCCCCGTCCATACACCGACAGAGTGCCGCGACACAGACAGGAGTATCTGTCGGATGAGGCGGATTGTGAAGAAAGGCTTGCACCTAATCGATAGGAGCGTTTGGTGACCTGCGTGCATGAATGGTGATGCGGGGAGCGAAGAACTCGATATAGATGAGTGGCTTCTCACACTGACACGCTGCGAATTGAAGATGAATCTGACCGGAGGAAGCATGCCCATCAGCGCAACCGTAACAACAGCCGCTAAGCAGTACAACCATGACCTCGCTCCCCTCGACGAGAAGGCGCGGGAGATGGAGACTGTCACATCTCGTTACTCAGTTGCGTTGTATAGACAGGCCTTTCGGCACCTGAGGAATTCTGCCGATGCGGAGGATGCTGTTCAGGATGCAATGTTGTCCGCCTACAAGCACCTCGGAGAGTTTCGGGGACAAGCGCGGATGACGACATGGTTGACGACCATCGTGATGAACGCGGCTCGGACGCAGTTGCGGAAACGATCACGCCACACTCATATTCCGATTGACGGTCAACCTGGAGATGGTGAACGTTCTTCGCTCGCGGAGCGATTGGCAGACTGCGGACCGAGCCCGGAGGAAGTGTATCGCAGCCGGGAACTTACATGGCAGGTCAGGCAATTGTCGCTACAACTATCACCTGCTCAACGTCGAGCATTTGAGCTTCGCGTTCTGGATGGACTAAGCATCCGCGAAATTGCACACATCTTGACAGTGACCGAGCCCACCGTGAAGAGTCGGCTTTGGCAGGCGCGCACCAGGCTCAAGGTTCTCATGCGGGCCAGGTCCGGTGGCCAGCCAGGCATGGCCACGCGCGAATCATCAAATTTATTGCCCTGCTTGACGAAGTGATCTGCTACGAAGTGCATGCTCGGATTAGCACCTGCGCTAACCCAGCCATCGCCGTAGAGGTCAAGCAGAAGTTCGCCGCGAAGGAGAAGGTAAAGACCGCGAAGAAAGCCGGGCCAAAGCCGCCTGCCAACCAACAGGCAAAGACAGTCAAGAAGCCCGTAGTGGCCTAATCTGAAATTCGACCGCATCACCTGCGCTGGGTCTGCAACCACAGACCCAGCATTTCTTGTGCCTGCCCATGCACGGTATCGAACACATGATGAGTCACGCTTTCTAGCTTAATTCTCTTGATGTTGTAGGGCTCATAAGTGGCGATGAGTTCCGCGTCGGGCATCAGGACGGTCGGGTTCAGGTTCGCATTCGTGATGCGTATCGCTCGACATTAGCTCTGCGACACCGGTCTTGTGTAGAACATTGCGGTTGAGATCGGCAGTTTTGCATGATCTCCATTTTGCACGGTCACTCGGCCACCGCTACGGTGCAGGAGTTGCGCCCTTCGGCTCTACGTTCAGAACTCGCTACAGCGCCCTTCGGGTTTCGGACTCCTCCCCCCTCGCAAGCTCCGGGTCCCTTTCCAAAAACTTCTGCCCTTGGCAACGCGGCTATGCCGCGACTTGGGAGCAGCACACCTTTCGCGTCCCTTCGGGATGTATGTCCCGATTGATCGGGATCAACCTGAGCTTTGTGATCGAGGAAGCGGATGCGGATGAGGCGATCTGACTGTTGCATTCGGAGTTTTTTGCGGAGCCGGATGCAGCCCGTGTTCGATAGCGCTAACAAGGCGGTTATAGCTAATGTGTGAGCAATTCGCCTCCAGCAATGAGAGGCGTTGGTCATAGGCGGGTACGACCCTGATCTGCTGCCGATGATCCGCATCAAGAGAGTTAGGAATAGACATGGGGTCGCGTTGAGCGTCGGCTGAGGAGCGATGCAATCCAGTATGCCTCAGCCGAAATAATGCGCAAATAGTGATGGCAGTCGGAGCACTGATTTAGCGGCCGATGCGATGGCACTCTTCATCACGCATTTCGCTTCAGAGGGTAGCAGAGCCAGCCGTGGTGCGACTGCCGCGGCTGGCTCCGAAACAAATGCGCTCAATATGTGATCGCGCATACTCATGGCTGAAATTAGAGCATTTCTATCTTTGCGATGGCCCATACTATGAGGCCTCGATCCTATGGGTCGGATCTTTGCAGGTCGCTCAGTAACGGAAGTGCTGCGCTGTGTCCCCGCCATGCCAAGACGTAGATAAGGCGACCGCTCACTGCGGAGGCTGCTCCGGGGAGGGCCTCGCGCACGATCGGAAGAACAGAGGCGTTGGCTTTGACAAGGATCCATTCTGCTCGGTCGGCTACTTCGACATCGGGTGAATCGAGCGCCGAGATCACGGCTGCGGGATCGGCTTCGATGCGATCCCGCAGTCCATGTCCGGCGAGCAGTGACGTGAGATGGATCTTCGGCCGAACGGAAGGCCTCAGGCGTCAGCAAGGGGAGTGCAGACCTTGGCGGGAGCGTTTCGATGGCGTGGATGAGTTTCATGTGCTCGCGGAACTCTTCGACGATGGGATCGATCTCGGCCTGAGTCAGCTTGGGTTTACCGCGGGTGACATATTTGGCGCACTCTGCCGCGCTTTGCTGTTCGTCCACATGAAGCAAATTGGGTACTGCGGTGGCAGCGACTTCTGGCTGATGACTGGCGAGCGCCAGGGCCGCTGCGGCGCGAACGGTCGGGACCGAACTGGACAGAAACGGGAGTAGCGATCTTGCAGGGACCTCGCCAGGGCAGCGGCTCAGCGCGAGCAATATCTCCTTCAACTCAACGGGGTCGCCGGACTTGAGTAGGGACAACAGAGGAGAGGCGACGGCGTGCATCATGCCGAGAGCCCAGGCAGCGTTCTGGCGTGAGGATGTTTGCGGTGATGCGAGGGCATCGATCCTCACTAGCGAATTGAAGTTGCCCCTTCTTCTCTCTTCCCAATACCAGCCGTCTGTAATACGTCCATGAACCGACAGAGTGTCGCTTGGTGGACACCTCTCTTGTGTCCCTCAGTACGGACTGTGAAGGAAACCCTGTAGTTGTGCGATGGGCAGGTTTGGAGATCGAAATGCATTGAATTGTGAAGCAAGGGAAGTTCAAACGTAGGCGGAGGCGTGCATCGCGCGCTGGTATTTGGATTCAGAACCAAAGTGGAGTTCTAGACATATGGCTCGCCGGAATCCTGCATTACGCAGGTTTTTTGGAATTGATGCGACAAACAGGCGCTGCCTTGGTCCACGAAGGTACATGAAACTACGAGGTCAAAAAAATACAATGATGAACACCACATGCAGCACAATTGCAAGACGTCTTTTGGTATGCGGAACACTCCTCTTGTTCTCCGCGAACATTTTGTCCCAAACGCCGGACCCGAGCGGGACGGCTGATGGCAAAGCTTCCGCCGGCACATCAGAGCAGGGAGGCTTCTTCGAGCGGTTGGGAAGCTTTTACTTCCATGACTGGAGCGGAACGCTTCCGTCGACGCCGCAGCACATCCGCCGCGCAATGGATTCTCCGTTGGAGTCTTCTCCCTTCCCAAACCCTGACTGGGGCTATGGCGGATCGCCGGACGTCGGTGCTCCCGATGGAAATGTCTACCCACTGATGAATGCTCTGAAGTTGCAGGATAGTCGCACTAAAATCTATGGATGGGTCGCGCCGAGCTTCAACCTCAGTACCTCGGACAAGAACAACTTTCCGGTCTCGTACGACATTTTCCCAAACCGTATTGAGCTCAATCAGGCAGTCATCTATGTCGAACGGCTCCCCGATACTGTTCAGAATAAGCATTTTGACTTCGGTTATCACTTTACTGCTTTTTACGGAATTGACTATCGATTTACGACTGCGAAGGATTATCTAAGTCAACAATTGCTCCAAAAGAATCACAGGTATGGATTCGATCCAGTTTTGGAATATGCGGATTTGTACTTCCCGGTGAAAGACGGCTTGAATATCAGAATCGGCCGGTTCCTTTCCGTCCCCGGCATCGAAGCGCAGCTCGCTCCAAACAATTACAACATGACGCATTCGTTGCTCTATACGATTGATCCGTTCACCGAGAGTGGCGCAATTGGAACTCTGAAACTCAACAAGCAATGGATTGTTCAACTCGGCGTGTCCGCCGGCCATGATGTGGCGATCTGGTCAGATGATCGGAAAGCGTCTGGGATCGCTTGCCTCGACTACTCCACTAAGAATAATCATGACAACTTCTATGCCTGCGCTAATGGAATCAACGACGGTAAATACGCTTACAACAATCTGCAGGATTACGATGGGACCTTGTACCACAAGTTCAACGCCAAATGGCACATGGCCACTGAAGCCTGGTACATGTATGAAAGGCAAGTGCCGAACATCTCCGGTAATGTGGCTGCACCCTCAAGCGCCGAAACGGGAACTAATGGGGCGTTCTGCGCCCTTGGTCAGCAAACGTGTACTGCCCCCGAATATGCTGCCGTGAACTATATCAACCGAGAAGTGAATCCGCGGCTCATGTTTGGATTTCGTTCAGATATCCTTAGTGACAAAAAGGGGCAGCGCACGGGTATACCGGGAAAATATACAGAGAATACGCTGTATGCGACGAAGTATATCGGTAGCACGGTTATGTTCCGGCCTGAAATCCGTTTTGATCACTCGTGGGATCGGCTTGGGTATAACAACGGGGCAGCTCGCAATCAGTTCTTTGCGGGCATGGATCTTATCTATAAATTTTAGGGCATTTCAAAATGACGCTCTAAGGAGCCTCTGCACAGGCGCTTGATTTGGCTGGTGTGATTGACGAACTACGAGAGGGGTATGGGTGGATGATCGCGGCGACCAATCAGGATCTGTGCCGCATGGTGCAGGAGAGGAGGTTTCGCGCCGATCTCTACTTCCGGCTAAACCTTTTCCCCATCTTGCTGCCGCCTTTGCGGGAGCGCAAGGACTATATCGTGCCGCTGGCGGATTATTTCGTTCAGAGGTCCGCGCGGCAGCAGGGCAAGTGGATCGACCACATCCCGGATGGGGCGATCGAACTGCTGATGTGCCATGACTGGCCGGGCAACATTCAGGAGCTTCAGAATGCAATCGAGCGCGCGGTGATCATGACCAGGGGGGCGGTGCTGGAACTGCGGAGGCGGCGCTGATGGCGCAGTGTGCCGGGTCCACGGCACTGAAGACGCTCGCCGACTTCCAACTTGCACACATCATCGCGAGGCTTCACAAGACCGATTGGGTCATTGGCGGACGCCGCGGAGCCGCGGCGCAACTCGGGCTCCCTAGAACAACGCTCATCACCATGATACAGCGCCACGGGATCTCCCGCGGGAGATCTGAACAGCAAGAAGGACGATCGTTCGCGACAGCATGATGCGAGCATTCGCTCAGGGAGTGCCTTACACAGCCGCTTCGCTAAAGGTTTGTCTGTGAGGCAATATGAGTCTGGTTCCGGTATCACCGCGCTCGAAATACAGACTGAGGCTTTGACGAAGCTTCAGGCGCGCTTTCTGCAGGCGGGTCTTTACGTTGGGAACACTTAGCCCCAGCATCTTAGCCGTGTCGACGGTGCACAGGCCTTCGACGTCCCTCAATAGAAATACTACTCTCAGGTTATGCGACAGCGAGCCAATTGCTTCTTGCAGAAGTTCCCTCTGTTGGTACGTGTTGTAGTGCTGCTCGGGGTTGGGCTTCCAGTCGGCGATCCTTGCTCCCAAAGGCGTACACTCATCGCCCGCGTCGTCTATTGAGATTGTCGCGCTTCGTCGCGAGCGGCGAAGTTTTGTCAGGGCTTCATTCACGGCGATCCTTGTCAGCCAGGTCGAGAAGCGTGCCCGCTCCTCAAAGTCCTGCAGGTGCTGGAACGCTTTCAGCAATGCGTCCTGCACGATATCCTCAGTATCCTCGCGCGAACCTGCGATGCGCATTACGATCCGAAAGATCATGGCGGTGTGGCGCTTCGTGAGCTCCTCGAACGCCGCCATGTCGCCTTGTTTAGCGGAACAAACCAGCGCAACGTCCTCGCTGGCGCCAAGCTCGCCTCTTGTTTTTGTGATTATCACGGGAAACTCCTAGCCTCAGCAATGCCCTTTTCAAAACGGCAAATAGGGCAACACTGAACAAGATATTGATCATGGTGCGCGCCCCGAGCGGTAGTTCGAACCGATTTACCGGGCAATCGCTGGCGGTTAGCACTGGCTCGCCGCGGTCGACTGCGGGAAGCTGGTGCTATCCATCCCTTCCGATTGCCTCACGATGGCCAGTGGTACAGGACACAAGCAATGGTGACAATAACTCTCTTCCTGCTGAACAACCGCATTGCGGAGAGGGTGGCAGAACACGCGTAAACATTCCGGACAAGCGATGGCCGTCCTTGAGAGATCACCCCTGTTGAATTGGCAGTCCGGGTATCCAGATCGGAGCTGCGGCGCGCCGAGAACGGCGCACTTCTTCATCCTCGATCTTGCTAAGAATATCGAGTAACCCGCCGGCACTCAATGAGCCTTTCGCGTAAAATTCGTTCGCGGCGATTCCCGGAGAGAGAGTTGCGCCTGCATACGTTCCGCTCATCGCAATGACGCCATCGCGGGAAATCGCCGACGCACTACCGAGAGCAGTTCAAACCCTGACATGTCAGACATGTTCAGGTCCGAAATGAGAATGTCGGGCGCCCGTTCCCGTATCACTGTCAGGGCCTCAAAGCCATCAGAGGCCGTACGTACGTTGTAGCCGTACTCCTTGAATATTGCCGAGAGCACATTTACCAGTACCGGATTATCGTCGACCACGACAATATCATTCATATCATTCGGCATTGTTTGTCCCCCCTGGATTGCCCGACGCGCTAGCGCCTTACGGCAATCGCAGAGATTTCAATCTTTGCGCCGCCTATCAAACCTGCAACCTGCACCGCAGCCCGCGCCGGCTTAGGGTCCGGTATGAGAGCTTTGTAAACTTCGTTAATTCCGGGGACATCGTTGAGGTCAGTGAAATAAACCGTGACGGAGACGATATCGGACATGCGAAATCGCGCCTCTCCCACGACTTTTTTTATTGTCGCGATTGCGTTGGTGGTTTGCTGCTTGATGTCTAAGCCGGTTACCTTGCCGCTGGGACCGGGACCTTGCTGCCCTGCGACGTACAGAGTATTGCCGGCGACGTAACCGTCGCTAAACGGCATGCCCTTGATAAAGTTGATAGCCTCTGCCTGCGAATTCATGTAAGGATCTCCTTTGTTTAGTTTGGTGGATTAGCAACGATCGGGCGGGTTTCGTGTTTCGCAGCAGATCTACTTGCCTGTGACCTCGCGAATCACGCGCAACGTATTTCCGCCCAAGATTTTCTTGAGGTCGCGGTCCGAATAGCCACGTGTCAGCAGCACTTCGATCAGCGTAGGCATCTTTGAGACATCGTCCAGCCCGTTCGGAGGACCAGAGACTCCGTCGAAATCGCTGCCGATTCCCACGTGATCGATCCCAGCAATTTTGACCGCGTGGTCGATGTGGTCGGCAACATCTTCTACAGTTGCCGCGACTTTGACGCGCGTGCCAAACAGCTTGCGCACATCCTGAGCCGCGTAATCGTCCAGCGTTCGCCCGGTCATTGTCGGGGCGGTCGTCTCAATCTCGATGGCTGAGCGCAAAGCCTCCGCATCTTTCGGATTGACGAAACCTTCTCCGAAGGTAATGCCGACCACGCCGCCATTTTTTGCTAGCGCCCAGAGCATCTCGTCGGTCACGTTGCGTGGGACGTCCGAGATCGCTCGAATCGACGAATGGGTGAGCATGACTGGCTTGGTCGTTACCTCGAGCGCGTCGTAAAATGTTTTGTCGGCAACGTGGGACACGTCCACGACCATGCCCAGGCGGTTCATCTCACGGACGACCTCCTTGCCGAAGTCGGTGAGCCCATTGTGCACCGGCGTATCGGTTGCTGAATCGGCCCAGTTGTTGTTGCGGGAGTGGGTGAGCGTCATCGATCGAATACCGAGCTGGTAGTACATCCGCAGCACGCGGAGATCATCGTCAATTGTGTGGCCACCTTCAACCGTCAGAAACGCCGCGATCTTACGCGTCTTCACGATCCGCTCAATGTCGGCCGCGGTCGTTGCCATCTCAATCTTGTCCTTGTGCGCGTCAAACAAGGTCTGCATTGCATCGCGCAGATCCAGCGTTCTGCGCACCGCTTCCGCGCCCGGGAAATAGACGGGAACCCACAACGCGAAGAACGGCGCGTGCGTTCCACCCGCGTGCAGCCGCGGAATGTCGACATGACCGACATCCCACCGTTTGCCCAGGTCCTCACCCATCACGAGGATGCGCTGTACCGTGTCGATGTGGCTATCGATCCCGATGGCCTCGGCTGCCAACTTCCGCGCTCGCGCGGCAATATCGTTTGACCGCGGCTCTTCACGAACAGCTGTGTGGGCGATGGTCTTGATGTTGGAACTCGCTTTCTTTGTCACGCTCATGAACTCCTCCAGGCAGCACTGGTTGACTCTCGCGAGTGTGTCCCGCTTCCTTTGTCATTGCATGTGAATGTCCAAACGACTTGTTTGCGGAAACACGAGCGTTAGGCCCACGGCCGTTCCTGGAGGGTGAGCGAGACGTGTCTGCGTGGCGACACATTGTCGCCACGTGGACAGGCGCTGCGTGGATCGGTTCCAGAGGCAAAGATCCGAGAGAAATGCAGGATTCACGACACGCATGTCGTTCCATCGACGCTGCCGATGCGGCGGTTCTACCAGAGTGCACAAAATGCGCGGAGAAGTGCGTGGAAAGCGTTGGCATCGCAATTGCATCCTGTCTCGCAGGAAGAGATGCAACGAGGTCCGAACACTAATGCCAACTCTCAACATCGTGGTGCCAGCATCCGTTGAAGCCGCTCTTCGTGCCGCAGCAAGCAGGCGCGCAACATCGGTAGACAACGTGGCCGCCGCAGCATTGAGCGACTACCTGAGATCGGATGGCCATCGCATGTATCAGATATCTACCTCCAACGCGTTAGTCGAGGGAGTGTACTCGGGCGCTATTTCGTCGCGATACCTTTTGCTACACGGCAACTTTGGGCTGGGGACGTTTGAGAATCTCGATGGAGAGATGGTGATCGCCGATGGCGCGATTTACCAGGTACACAGCGATGGGTCTGTGCTGCGCCGCGACGACGACTTCCAAATTCCTTTTGCCGTGATCACGCGGTTCCAGCAAGAATATCTGTTTGAAACGGGTCCCATCGCGAACATGCACGATCTGGAGCAGTCCTGCGATCCGCATCGTGAATCCGCAAATCTCTTCTATGCCTTTCGGGTGGACGGAATGTTTGAGAGAGTACGTGCCCGCGCCGTAAGCGCGGTCGGAGCGGGCACACGGCTGGTCGACGCGGCCAAGGCGCAGGCGGAGTTTGAGTTCAACGACTTGGAAGGCACGCTGACGTGCTTCTGGTCTCCCAGCTATTCGAGCTCGTTCAATGTACCGGGATACCACTTTCACTTCCTGTCCGAGGACCGCACCAAGGGCGGCCACGTACTGGATTTGAGTGCAGCAAAATTGTGGGTTGGCGTCCAGATGCTGTGTGAATACGACGTGCGCCTGCCAGACCAAGGGAGTTTTCTGACCACGGACCTCAGCCGCGATCCGGCATTGGATCTGGCCAAGACAGAGTAGACGAATCAGAGGAGCAACATCATGACACGAATGGAACAGAAACCGCGCACTGGAGCCGATATCGTTGTGGAAACGCTGGAAGCACAGGGAGTGACTCACGTGTTCGGCGTTCCCGGCGCAAAGATCGATAAGGTATTCGATAGGCTGCTGGATTCCAGCATCCAGACTGTGCAGTGTCGGCACGAACAGAACGCGGCTTTCATTGCGGGCGGAATTGGACGCCTGACAGGGAAGGCTGGTGTAGCGCTCGTAACCTCGGGCCCAGGCGTCTCCAATCTCGTCACGGGGCTCGTCACTGCCAATTCCGAGGGCGATCCGATGGTTGCCCTCGGTGGCGCGGTGGCCGTTGCGGACCGCCTCAAGTCAATCCATCAAACGCTGGATTCAGTTCGCGTATGCGAACCGGTTGCAAAATACTCGGCGGAGATTGATTCTCCCGCTGCCACGGCGGAGGTGTTGTCAGCGGCGTTCCGCGCGGCGGAGTCTGGCCGTCCTGGGGCCGCTTTTGTCAGCCTGCCGATGGACGTTATGGCCGGAGTTGCAGAGTGCAAGCCCATCCAGCTTTCGACATTCGTTGGCCAGGGACCAGCTCCGGGGAGATCGCTTCGCGAGGCCGCCCGCCTCATCAACTCAGCGGAATATCCGGTGATCCTTTTGGGATTAATGGCAAGCAAACCGCAGTGTGGCGATGCGATTCGCAAACTGCTAAACACGACAACCTTACCGGTAGTTGGGACGTTTCAGGCGGCCGGAGCCATCTCACGCGAGTTGTTTCCTTGCTTTGGCGGGCGCGTCGGTCAGATCGCCAATCAACCTGCCGACGCACTGCTGGATTCAGGCGATGTCGTCATCACCATTGGCTATGACGCAGTAGAGTACTGGCCGTCGCTGTGGAACGGAGGCAGCACACGGGCAATCGTCCACATCGACGTGACTCCAGCGAACATTGAGAATGATTATTCTCCTGCAGTGGAGTTGATTGGGAGCATCGAGGAGACGCTCACCGCGTTATCGCCGCTGCTTCATCGTCCCCAACTCGCTCCGGCGTCGGCTGAACTGCTGTACATGATTGCTCGCGACCGCGAACAGTTGATGGCCGAAGCAGCTGCGAAGTCCGGCGTGCCTATCCATCCAATGCGCTTGATCAGCGAGTTGCAGAAGATACTGACTCCCGATGTCACGGTTTGCTCGGACATGGGGACTTGCAGTGTTTACCTGAGCCGCTATCTCTTCAGCTTCAGGGCGCGACAGGTTCTGATTTCGAACGGCCAGCAGACACTCGGTGTTGCGTTGCCGTGGGCCATTGCAGCGTCGATAGTTCGTCCACAGGAAAAGGTGCTCTCGATCTCCGGGGATGGTGGTTTCCTCTTTTCAGCGAATGAACTCGAAACTGCCGTTCGGCTGAAGTCCAACCTCGTTCACATGATCTGGATTGACGGAAGCTACGACATGGTTGCGGCACAGGAGCAGCTAAAGTACG
>Ga0302315_10002883_pt1 | contig 15927 bp, 13 predicted proteins | sample III_Palsa_N3_1_FD_200532 | JGI IMG/M metagenome (GOLD analysis project Ga0302315, IMG submission 200532) | Peat permafrost microbial communities from Stordalen Mire near Abisko, Sweden - III_Palsa_N3_1 | ecosystem: Environmental > Terrestrial > Soil > Palsa > Peat permafrost | place: Sweden... | reverse complement strand
GCTGCCGGCGTTGAAAAAGGCTCGACGGCCGATTCGTTGTCCAAGGAAGATAAGGACAAGCTTCTTGGACACCTACGCCGCGCCCATGGCGTCGCTCCGGACAGCGAGAAAAAGAAGATTACGCTGACGCGCAAGGAAACGACTGAAATCAAGCAGGCTGACGCCACTGGCAAGTCACGCACGATTCAGGTTGAAGTGCGCAAGAAACGCACCTTCGTCAAGCGCGACGAGGCATCCCCGGAAGAGGCTCCAGCTGCAGCGGTTACGCCAGCGGCTCCAGTCGTCGACGAAGCGGAAATCGCCCGGCGCGCAGAAGAAGCGCGTCGCCAGGCAGAATTGATTGCCCGCCAGGAAGCCGATCTGCGCGAAAAGCAGGAACGTCTGGCCAAGCTCGAAGCCGAGAAAGAAGCGCAAGCCAAGGCAATGAAGAAGGCTGAGCTGGAAGCGCAAAAAGCCGCTGCCGCTGAGGCGCCGCCGGTTGTCGTCAAAGTGGATGAAACCGCGGTTGAAGAGAAGAAGCGCGCTGCTGCCGAAGAAGCCAAGAAAAAGGCTGCCCAGGTAGCGAAAGATGCTGCCAAGGAAGCCGGCGAAAAAGCCGCAGCGACCGAGCGCGCGCGCAAAGTCGTCGCCGATGAAGTGGCGCAAATCAAGGCCATGATGAATGCGCCGCGTAAAGCGGTGAAAGCGCCGGAGCCTGCACCAGCGCCTGCTCCGGTAGCGAAAGCTGCTGAAGGCACCTTGCACAAACCGGCCGATAAAAAGCCGGGCGAGAAAAAAGAAGAAAAGAAGCCGGCAGTTGCGGTGGACAAGAAGTCGATCAAATCGGCCAATGTCTCTTCAACCTGGCAAGACGATGCGAAAAAACGCGGCGCCGGCGGACTCAAGACCCGTGGCAACACGGGCGCTGGCGGTGGTCGCGATGGTTGGCGTGCCGGTCCCAAGGGGCGTCGTCAATCGCATGGTGAAGAACGCGAAACCAATTTCCAGGCACCGACTGAAGCGGTTATCAAGGACATTCATGTTCCTGAAACCATCACCGTCGCCGAATTGGCGCACAAGATGTCGGTCAAGGCTTCCGAAGTCATCAAGCATTTGATGAAACTCGGCCAGATGGTGACGATCAATCAAGTGCTGGACCAGGAAACGGCCATGATTCTGGTCGAAGAAATGGGCCATCAGGCGCACGCTGCCAAGCTGGACGATCCTGAAGCATTGCTGGAAGAGGGCGTCGAACATGCTGACGTCGAATTGTTGCCGCGCGCACCAGTTGTTACTGTCATGGGCCACGTTGACCACGGTAAAACTTCGCTGCTCGATTACATTCGTCGCGCCAAAGTGGCATCCGGCGAAGCGGGTGGCATTACGCAGCATATCGGTGCTTATCACGTAGAAACACCGCGTGGCATGATCACCTTCCTTGATACTCCTGGTCATGAAGCGTTTACCGCGATGCGTGCCCGTGGCGCCAAGGCGACCGACATTGTTATTCTGGTGGTGGCAGCCGACGACGGCGTGATGCCGCAAACCAAGGAAGCGATTGCGCATGCGAAAGCGGCGGGCGTGCCGTTGGTGGTTGCAGTCAACAAGATCGACAAACCCGGCTCCAATCTTGACCGTGTCAAGCAGGAACTGGTAGCCGAACAGGTGGTGCCGGAAGAATACGGCGGCGATTCGCCATTCATCCCGGTCTCGGCGAAAACCGGCGAAGGCATTGATGCCTTGCTGGAACAAGTATTGCTGCAAGCCGAAGTGCTGGAATTGAAGGCAGCGGTTTCCTCTCCTGCGCGTGGTTTGGTGATTGAAGCCAAACTCGACAAGGGTCGCGGGCCGGTCGCAACGATTCTGGTGCAGTCCGGAACCTTGAAGCGCGGCGACGTGGTGCTGGCTGGTTCAGCCTACGGACGTGTACGTGCCATGCTGGACGAAAACGGCAAGAGTATTTCCGAAGCCGGCCCATCGATCCCGGTCGAAATCCAGGGCCTGACCGAAGTGCCGGCTGCCGGCGAAGAAGTCATGGTCATGGTTGACGAGCGCAAGGCGCGTGAAATCGGTCTGTTCCGTCAAGGCAAGTTCCGCGATGTCAAGTTGGCCAAGCAGCAAGCCGCCAAGCTGGAAAACATGTTCGAACAGATGGCCGAAGGCGAAGTCAAGAATTTGCCGATGATCATCAAGACCGACGTGCAGGGTTCGCAAGAAGCCTTGGTGCATTCGATGCAAAAACTGTCGACCAGCGAAGTGCGTGTGCAAGTCGTGCATGCAGCGGTGGGTGGCATCAGCGAGTCGGACGTCAACTTGGCGGTGGCCTCGAAAGCGGTCATTATCGGCTTCAACGTGCGTGCAGATGCATCGGCGCGCAAACTGGCTGAAGCCAATGGCGTCGATATTCGTTACTACAACATCATTTACGATGCAGTAGACGAAATCAAGGCAGCGATGTCAGGCATGTTGGCACCGGAGAAACGCGAACAGGCCTTGGGTCTGGTCGAAATTCGCCAGGTATTTACGGTCAGCAAAGTCGGCTCGATTGCCGGTTGCTACGTGCTCGAAGGTTTGGTCAAGCGCGGATCGTCGGTCCGTCTGTTGCGCGACAATGTGATACTCTGGACCGGCGAGCTCGATTCGCTCAAGCGCTTCAAAGATGACGTCAAAGAAGTGAAATCCGGCTTTGAATGCGGCTTGTCACTGAAAAACTTCAACGACATCAAAGAAGGCGATCAACTGGAAGTATTCGAGGTACAGGAAGTCGCGAGAACTTTGTAGTTGTCTCACGCACTGACGTTGGAAGACGCCAGGAACAAGTGCCTTCCCCCTTGCAGGGGGAAGGCTAGGATGGGGGTAGTGCGCCTGAATTACACCATCGCGTATCTCGATCGCACTACCCCCTCCCTAACCCTCCCCCTGCAAGGGGGAGGGGACTCGTACCGGGCAATTTTCATCATCAGTGAGTAACATCAGATCATAAGGTTATGGCTAAACACAGCAAAACCATCCCTGCACGCGGTCTGCGCGTGCAAGACCAGATCCAGCGCGATCTGGCTGAAATCATCGCATTCGAGTTGAAAGACCCGCGTGTTGGTATGGTCACAATTACCGAAGTGCAAATCACGCCGGATTACGCACACGCCAAAGTATTTTTCACGATGCTGAACGATAACAAGGAAGCGATCCAGAATACGGTGAAGGGCCTCAGTGTGGCTTCCGGCTATATTCGCGGCCAGCTTGGTCGTCGCTTGAGTATCCATACACTGCCTGAATTGCATTTTGTGCATGATACGTCGACTGCGCGCGGTATGGAATTGTCGAAATTGATCGACGAAGCCAATGCGACGCGCGCCAAGGACGACGAGCCTGAGTGATGTTGACATTCTGCATCGCTGACTGACCGTTGATCATGGCAGCGCAATCCCCCAAGAAAATTCGTGTCCCGGTTCATGGCGTGCTACTGCTAGACAAGGACGCCGGCCATTCCAGCAATGATGTGCTGATCAAGGCGAAACGCCTGTTGAACGCGCAAAAAGCGGGCCATACCGGCACGCTCGATCCGTTTGCGACCGGCTTGCTGCCTTTGTGTTTTGGCGAAGCGACCAAATTCGCCCAGGATTTGCTGGAGGCCGATAAAACCTATGAAGCGCTGGTTCATTTGGGCATTACCACCCATACCGGCGATACCGAAGGCGACGTCGTCAGCACTGCCGAAGTCAATGTAACGCCGGCCCAAATTGACGCGATATTGTCGCGTTTTCGTGGACCGCTGGATCAGGTTCCGCCGATGCATTCCGCCTTGAAACGCGACGGCAAACCCCTGTATGAATATGCGCGGGCCGGGATCACGCTGGAGCGCGAAGCTCGACGCATCACCATCCATGAGCTTACCTTGCTCGATTACCAGGCGCCGTTCCTGCGTCTGCGCGTCAAGTGCAGCAAGGGCACTTACATTCGCGTGTTGGGCGAAGACATTGGCTCGGCACTTGGTTGCGGCGCCCATTTGAATGCGTTGCGCAGAATACAAGTCGGCGATTTGACGCTGGACGGCGCCGTAAGCCTGGAAGCCCTGGCGGAAATCCCGGAAGAGCGGCGCATGCCGACTTTGGCGCCGGTCGATGCGCTGTTGCGGTCTTTTCCCAAGGTTGAGTTATCGTCTGAGTTGGCGACGCGCTTTTTGCATGGGCAACGGCTGGCGCTCGGTAAAGAGGAAGTCGCCTTCCCCCCCGACGAGGGCAGGGTCCGCGTTTATCGTGTCGATGACGGCGAATTGCTGGGGACCGGGATCATGAAGGAATTCGGCGTGCTCGCACCCGAGCGCCTGGTATCCACTGCTAACGTTTAGATAACTCGCGCAGTCATCACGCGGTCAAAATCCAGCACTATTCTGAATCGCCAAGAAGCGAGGCTTGAAAGAAAGCGTCTTGTGCCTAAGTCATCTCTTTAAGCCTTTGAAATAGAAGTAATTTTATAATTATCGTGCGCCGCAGCATGTTATAATATGCGGTTCCCGAATTCTGTACATAACAGAACACAACAGTAATAAAACACATCATGTCAAATACAAAACGCGCAATTCGCAACATCGCCATCATCGCCCACGTTGACCATGGCAAGACGACTCTCGTCGACAAGCTGCTGCGTCAGTCCGGCACTTTCCGTGAGAACCAGCAAGTCGAAGCCCGCGTCATGGACTCGAACGATCTGGAAAAAGAGCGTGGGATTACGATTCTGTCCAAGAATTGCGCGGTTGAATATGAAGGCACGCATATCAACATCGTCGATACACCAGGCCATGCCGACTTCGGTGGCGAGGTAGAGCGCGTATTGTCGATGGTCGATAGCGTGTTGTTGCTGGTCGATGCGCAAGAAGGCCCAATGCCGCAGACCCGTTTCGTGACACGTAAAGCATTGGCGCTTGGCTTGAAGCCGATCGTCGTGTTGAATAAAATCGATCGTCCTGGCGCACGTCCGGAATGGGCGATCAATGCTACCTTCGAATTGTTCGACAAGCTCGGTGCGACCGAAGAGCAACTCGACTTCCCAGTGGTCTACGCATCGGCCTTGAATGGCTACGCCAGCCTGGACTCCAGCGTACGTGAAGGCGACATGAAGCCGCTGTTCGACGCGATTTTGAGGCACGTTCCTGCGCGTGAAGACGACCAGGACGGCCCATTGCAATTGCAAATTTCGTCGCTCGATTACTCGTCCTACGTCGGCAAGATCGGTATCGGCCGTATCACCCGTGGCCGCGTGCGTGGTTTGCAAGACGTCATCATCATGGATGGTCCTGACGGCACACCCCGTAAAGCGCGTATCAATCAGGTATTGAATTTCAAGGGCCTGGAGCGTGTGCTGGTTGACGAAGCCGTCGCTGGCGACATCGTATTGATCAACGGTATCGACGAACTCGGTATCGGCACCACCGTGTGCGCACCGGAAACCCCGGATGCATTGCCGATGTTGACCGTCGATGAGCCAACTTTGACCATGAACTTTATGGTCAACAATTCACCATTGGCAGGCCGCGAAGGCAAGTTCGTCACCAGCCGTCAATTGCGCGAACGTCTTGATCGCGAATTGAAAGCCAACGTTGCTCTGCGCGTGGCACCGACTGACGATGATACAATTTTCGAAGTATCGGGTCGCGGCGAGTTGCACCTGACCATTCTGATCGAAAACATGCGTCGCGAAGGCTTCGAGTTGGCCGTATCGCGTCCGCGCGTCGTCTTCAAGATGGTTGATGGTGTGCGTCATGAGCCGTTTGAATTGCTGTCGGTTGACGTTGAAGAAGTGAACCAGGGCGGCGTGATGGAAGAGTTGGGTCGTCGTCGCGGCGATTTGCAAAACATGGAATCGGACGGCAAAGGCCGCGTACGTTTGGAATACCGCATCCCGGCCCGTGGCCTGATCGGCTTCCAGGGCGAATTCATGACACTGACACGCGGTACCGGTTTGATGAGCCACATTTTTGATGAATACGCACCAGTCGACAACACCAAGGGCGAAATGGCCAGCCGTCGTAACGGCGTGTTGATTTCGCAAGATGACGGCGCTGCCGTTGCCTACGCAATCTGGAAGCTGCAAGATCGCGGCCGCATGTTCGTGGTGCATAACGATCCAGTCTACGAAGGCATGATCATCGGCATCCATTCACGCGACAACGATCTGGTCGTGAACCCGATCAAGGGCAAGCAATTGACCAACGTGCGTTCTTCCGGTACGGACGAAGCGGTGCGCCTGGTGCCGCCGATCCAGATGTCGCTGGAATACGCCGTCGAATTCATCGACGACGACGAACTGGTCGAAATCACGCCGAAGAGCATCCGCCTGCGCAAGCGTTTCCTGAAAGAACACGAGCGCAAAAAGGCATCGCGCGACGCTGCATAAATAAATAAATGGCGAATGCTGACGGCGATGCGGTCAGCACAAGTCAAACCCGTTGTTCAATGTGGTGATCTGCCACATTGAACAACGGGTTTTTTTATTTCGGGTTGGATTAAATCAGATTGTACGGATGCTCGATCATCTGTTGATAGATCAGGCTTTGCAGGATCATGTTGTCGGTCGGTTGCATACCGAGGAATTGCACACCATGCTGATATTTCAAGGGGTCGCTGTTGTCCTTGGTTTCGTCGGTTTGGACGTTGCGGATAATCGCCTTGATGTTGAGGTGGGTATCCACCTCGTGCAAATTGATGCGGAACGACAGCGTGATGTGCTGCGATTTTTTATCGAGCGGTTGGCGCATGCAAACCAGCGCGCCATGAGCGCTGATATTGACGATGATGCCGGAAATCTTGTCCTCGTTATCGGTTGCGCCGCTTTTGGCAATCGAGGCGATGATTTTGGTTTTGATGCGCGGCGCCTGGCGCACGACTGCACCTTGCACCACCGTAGGATAAAACAGGTGCAGATAATCGTAGGGGATTTTGCAGACACGTTCGATCGTGCTATCGAATGCAAAGGCGGTTTGGCTGGTGAACACCCGGGCGACGATTTTATCGCCAGCGCGCACCGGCAAGCACATACCGTTGGCAATCGGCGGCGTGACCAGCACGCTGGCATTGTCGGCATAGCCGATCAACCTGACTACATAGCGTTCCGTGCCCATCGAGGCCGGCAACTGCAATTGGATGCGGTCACCCACCCTTAGTTTCATGTCCAGAAAGGTAAAGCCCTTTTCCGGCGCCTTGCCTGATTCGTCGGTCGCGCCGGCGCCAGCCGATTGAGTCGATCCAGCGTGGTCCCCGTTTGGCGTCGGTTCGCGCAGTGGATTGACCTCCAATACGGATTTCAGCTGCGCGGCATTGGCAATCACCGCCCCCCGGTCCATCAAGACATTGCGCTGCTGGTCATATAGCGCCCAGCGCAAGGGCTGGCCGATCATTAATTCTTCTCTTACTACCGAGATCAGCCTCATTGTTATTCCAGCCTATCGAAATTGTATGCCGCGCATTTTAACAAATCGCCTTGCGGGTGGGACCGGCATGTCTATTGCCAACGATGAAGGAGAAGTTTCTATCCTATCCTGCCACAAAAAAGTTGCCATCGCAACATTGAATTGGCGACAGAATTGGCAATTTTTCCAGGCTATCAAATCCGCAATGCGTTCGCAGAAATTGAATATTGCATTTCGCCGCACTGCACAACGCGTAATCATGCGCGAAATGCGGATACCATTTAGCTCCTGCCGAGAACTCGTTTATGTCGAACCCACAAGCACATCGTCGCGCAGTAATCCTGATGAGCATCGCTGCAACGCTGTGGAGCATGGCGGGGGTGTTGACGCGCCAATTGCAGGCGGCGCATGGCTTTGAAGTGACGTTTTGGCGCAGCGTGTTCGCCGGCCTGTTCGTGGCGTTTGCCCTGCTGTTTCAACTGCGCGGCAAGGCAGTCGCCAAGGTCAAAGCGGTTGGAGGATTGGGCCTGGTATCGGGCTTGATGTGGTGCGTGATGTTCTGCTGTTTCATGATTGCACTCACGCTTACCACGGTCGCCAATACCTTGATCGTGATGAGCACCTCGCCCTTGCTGACAGCCTTTCTCGCTTGGTTGATCTTGCGTCAGCGCATCGCTGCGCGCACCTGGCTGGCAATTACCGCTGCCTTCGTTGGCATCGTCTGGATGTTCGCCGGCAGCTTGAAGCAGATCAACGCCACGCAATTGCTGGGCATGACGATTGCGATGGGTGTGCCCATCGCGGCATCGATCAATGTGATCGCCTTGAAGAAAGCCGGGCATGGTGTCGACCTGATCCCGGCTGTGCTGCTGGGCGCGGTGTTTTCCGCCATCCTGATGTTGCCGCTGATGTGGCCGTCGCACATTTCTATGCACGACCTGTCAATACTGGCAATACTCGGTTTCTTCCAACTCGGCTTGCCCTGCATGATGATGGTGCAGGCATCGAAAACCCTGTCCGCGCCGGAACTCGGCCTACTCGGCTTGCTCGAAGTTTTACTGGGGCCGATTTGGGCCTGGCTGGGGGCGGGTGAAGTACCGGCGCAAGCGACACTGGCCGGCGGCGCGGTGGTGCTGGCCGCTTTGGTTATGAACGAACTGACGGCGTTGCGGCGGCAACCGATCATTGCCGATGATATGTTGCCGCCAGTCGCTTGATGCGTTTTAAGCCAATGCCGGTTCCGGCACGCTCTTCTGCACTTTCAGGATATCGGCAATCGCGCCAAACAATTCGTCGACCTGTGCCTTGTTGATGATCAATGGCGGCGACAAGGCGATGATGTCGCCCGTTGTGCGGATCAGCACGCCTTTGTCCCAGAAACATTTGAGGAAGACGTCAAAGGCGCGTGCGGACGGTTTGCCGGGCACGCTCTCCAGTTCGATACCGCATACCAGGCCCAGGTTGCGTATGTCTTTCACGTACGGCAAGCCCTTCAGGCTATGCGCCACCGCTTCGAAATACGGCGACATCTCAGCCGCGCGTTCAAACAGTTGTTCTTCGCGGTAGACTTCCATCGTCGCCAGCATCGCGGCCGAGGCCAACGGATGGCCGGTGTAGGTATAGCCGTGGAAAAACTCGATGCTGTCGGCTGGGGCGGCGTTGATAAAGGTATCGTGAATATCCTGGCGGACGATCACCGCACCCATCGGCACGGCGGCGTTGGTCAGGCCCTTGGCGCACAGGATCATGTCCGGCACCACGCCGAAATAATCGGCGGCGAACGGTGCGCCCAGGCGCCCGAAGCCAGTGATCACTTCGTCGAAAATCAACAGGATGCCGTACTTGTCGCAAATCGAACGAATCTTTTGCAGATAGCCCTTGGGCGGCAGGATCACACCGGTCGAGCCCTGGATCGGCTCGATGATTACTGCCGCAACCGTCGCCGGATCATGCAGGGCCAATAAGCGCTGTTCCAGCTCGTCGGCCATGCCGGCGCCGTGTTCCGGCAAGCCGCGCGAGAAGGCATTGTTGGCGATATCCAGCGGATGTCGCAAATGATCGACGCCAGCCAGTGTCGGCCCGAAATGCTTGCGGTTGCCGGCGATACCGCCCACGGCGATGCCGCCGAAGCCGACGCCATGATAACCGCGCTCCCGACCGATCAGGCGGGTGCGCAAGCCGTCGCCACGCATGCGATGGTAAGCCAGCGCGATCTTGAGCGCCGAATCGACCGCTTCCGAGCCATCGTTACAGAAAAACACCCGGTTCAAACCTTCTGGCGCGATGCCGACCAAGGCGGTCGCGGCTTCAAACGCTTTCGGATGGCCCATCTGGAATGCCGGCGCGTAATCCATCTGGGCGGCTTGTTGCTGAATCGCCTCGACGATTTTCGGATGGCCGTGGCCGGCATTCACGCACCATAGCCCCGCTGTGCCATCAAGAATCTTGCGGCCGTCGTCGCTGGTGTAATGCATGCCGGAAGCCGATACCAGCATGCGCGGCTTGGTCTTGAATTGGCGGTTCGCCGTGAACGGCATCCAGAAATGTTCAGTGTTTATCATGATTTCAATTCCCTGGCACGATCAAGATGATGTCTTTTGTTTAATAATCAAATGAGTTCCAATATTATGCCTCGAATGCATTTTCAAGTACGGGCATGGGTGCTGCAGGTACAATATCGGTTTTAGAATCCCGCATTTTTCCGTGAACTTGCCCAAGCTCCCCGCCCGCCGTTTATCCGTTGCCCCGATGATGGATTGGACCGACCGGCATTGCCGTGTTTTCCACCGGCATATTACCCGCCATACCTGGTTGTATACCGAAATGGTGACTACCGGCGCGCTGCTGCATGGCGATGTGCCGCGTCATCTCGATTTCCATCAGGAAGAGCACCCGGTGGCCTTGCAACTGGGCGGCAGCGAACCAGCCGATTTGGCCAAAAGCGCCAAGTTGGGCGAGCAGTGGGGCTACGACGAAATCAACCTGAATTGCGGTTGCCCGTCGGAACGGGTGCAAAAAGGCGCATTCGGCGCTTGCTTGATGGCCGAACCGAACCTGGTTGCCGATTGCGTCAAGGCCATGCGCGATGCGGTCAGCATCGATGTCACGGTCAAGCACAGAATCGGTATCGACGCGATGGATAGCTATGAATTCGTGCGCGACTTTGTCGGCACGGTGGCCGATGCCGGGTGTCAGACCTTCATCGTGCATGCCCGCAGCGCCATCCTCAAAGGCCTGAGCCCGAAGGAAAATCGCGAAGTCCCGCCGCTGCGCTATGAATCCGCCTATCGCCTCAAGCGCGATTTCCCGCAACTGGAAATCCTTATCAATGGCGGCATCAAGACCGAAGCCGAGATCGACCTGCATCTGCAGCATGTGGATGGCGTCATGCTGGGGCGCGAGGCGTATCACAACCCCTACCTGATGGCGACCTTTGACGCCCGCTACTACGGCGATACGGCAAATCCGAAGTCACGCGCCGAGGTGGCGCAAGCGATGTTGCCGTATATCCGCGAGCAATTGGCTTTGCATGGCAAGAGCAGCGTTGGCGGCGGCTTGAAGTTGAACAGCATTACCCGTCACATGCTCGGCTTGATGGCGGGTTTGCCGGGTGCGCGCAGCTTTCGCCAGTCTTTGTCCGACTCCAAGAAGCTGGCGGCTGGCGACCCAACCATATTGCTGGAAGCTATATCCCGTATGATACCGCTGGCTGCTTAATTATTTAGCCTGCGGCACAGGCGGCGGATTCATCGAAAACTCCACATTGGTAGACCCATCGCCGACCAGGCTTTGCCAAGCCCTCACGCAATATTGCTTTTCATTATCGGTCAAGGGCTCAATCCAGAATACGGTCATGGTGCCTTTGTCGTCGTGCAGTTGCGCCAATTTCCTGATAAACCCTTCGTTGTGGTCGTCGTCCGCCTCGCCGACCATGTAACCGTAGACGCGATTGAGGCGCTCAAGCCGGTCCGGCTCGGTCAGGCTATGGGTGGCGGTGATGATGGGATGGTCTAGATACATGTTGCCGCTCCGTAGGTAAAAACCACAAGCACAGGATGTAGGAAGGAGCCGGAGCGGAATCGCGCCGAGTTGCGCGCAGAGTCATTTTCTGGCTGGTTTGTCACTATTCAGATATTAGCAGGAGCGCAGTAGAATGTGCTTTAAATTCTTGCATCGCGCAAAGAACCTGCCGTCTGCGGGCATCCAGAAGCATCCAGTCGATAGCCCCTTAAATCCCGGCTTTATGCGCAGTCAACACCAGGCGCAAGCCCAGCGCCGCGACGGCACCCGCTGCTACGCGATCGATCCCCGCTTTCATCTTCAAATATACTTCGCGCGGACGTTTGCTGGAAAAGCACAATGCCACCAAGGTGTACCAGCCCGCCTCAACCATAAACACCAGCGGCGGCAGGGCAAAGTAGCACCACAACGGTGGATGCTGCGGTAGCAGGGCTGCAAAAATACTGCCGTACCAGATCGCGGTTTTGGGATTGCTCAACTGCGTGCTGAGTCCAAGCCAGAATGACTTGCGGCTATTTCCCTGCTGCCCGGTTTGCGCTTCCGTCACCGCAATCGGCGTTGCAGCACCGCGCCAGATTTTCGACGCCAGGTAAATGAGATACAAACCGCCCGCGACTTTCAGCCCGATATACAGCCAGCCTATCGCCGCCAGCACCGTGTATAGCCCGACCAAAGCGACGCCGCTGAAAAACACCCCGCCGATACCCATGCCAATCGCAGTCGCCAAGCCGTCACGCCGCGACAATCCAATCGCATTGCGGGCAACAATCACGAAACTTGGCCCCGGGCTCATGGCGCCGAGCAGCAGGGCGGCGAGGATGGTGAGAATGGCGGTGCTGGGAGTCATCGGCTATCCTTAAAAATTCAAGTGGCTCTGCGCATGGCCTGCCACAACTTGTGTTTCGATCCTTCGGTTACCTTGGTGATCTCACCGACCGGCTCGAAGCCATGCTTGCGCATCTGATTGACCCGAACCGTCAAGGCCGCATGCCCGATGCTATCGACGACGATGTAATTGGTCTTGCATAGCGCCTCAATTTCCCGGTCTGACAATTTATCTTCCATTTTTCCTCCGCTGAGATTCGCTCACCTCGAAAGTAATTTTTCAGATCATTGTTCTATCATGCATGAATGCTTTTAGAGGCTGTTGCGAAATTAGCGTGGCTAGGAGCGGATGGCCGCCCCGTTGAACAACGCTGCGGTAATTTCGCAATAGCCTCGGTTTGCATATAGTTTATCCAAATGCTTGCATGGATGCATTGGCATGACAACATCAGATTGATAATTTCGCACGGAAGCCGGCATTCAATATGGTGAAAACGTCAGCGTGAAAAATGCGCATTGCGCGCACCCTGAAAACAAAAAAGCCCAACCGGAAGGCTGGGCTTTTTCGCTGAATACTTTGGGGTGACCGATGGGGCTCGAACCCACGACAACCGGAATCACAATCCCCATTATGTTTTGAATTTTCTTTGTTAATCAGTTGCTTACAACGCTTGCCGCGTTTTATTCTCAATCTCATTCAAGGGCATCAAATGACGATATTTCGATAATGCGCCACAATTACGCCACAGCGTGTCGAATCACTTTAATCGATTGCCAGGTTTGACAGCAAACGCGCTCCATGTACGACGCGTACGATTTCGATGCCGTCGTCGATTTGCCGGTACAGGATCAAATAATTACCGACCGGAAAATACCTTAATTCCACAGCGATATCTGGACGTGCCCGACCAAGCTTCGGGTTTTCTGCAAGGAGGATAAATTTCTCTCCGAAATCATCGATTAACCCATCCGCAGCGGCAAAACTATCCTGTGCGATGTATACCCATGTTTCAATCAGGTCTTCTTCGGCCTGAAATGTTTTTTTGATAACCGGCATGGTCTTCAGTATTTCGCGCTACGGTTTGCTGCGGGCAAGACGCTTACGCGCTTCCTGCTTAATGGCATCCATATCGGAAAATTGCCCCGCACCGCTTGCCAGCCCTTCTTCCCACAAGCCCCGCAAGTGCTCGATTTCAGTTCGGCGCAAGGAGCGCTTGAGCTTCCAGTCGCGTAACGCATCCCGCACAACTTCACTGCTACTCGCGTATTCGCCGCTTGCGACCGCTTCGCGGACGACCGCCGCCATATCAACCGTCAGGGCAATACTCACCTTTTCCACATTAGCCATGATTAAATACCTCCATGCCATATGGTAGTAAAAATTACCACCAAAGGCAAATCCAAAGATAGCGATGTTGTTTCAGAGGATAGATTCCGATGTCGTATCCTTCAGCGTTGTCACATCTCATCGAGGATCTCTTTCTTTTTCGTCTCGTAATCCTTTTTGGTGATTACGCCGTCCTTGTATAGCGCCTGAAGATCGCGCAATCTATCAGAAGCGCTTTTCTGTGGTGGCGATACCGTTGCTGGTGACTCGGTAGGTGCTGGCCGCTTTGCAATACTGCGGGCCTCATCCACCACTTTTTTGGTCAACGCTAGGCGTTGTTGATTGAGTTCGCCCCAGGTGATGTCTCCTTTGATAAACGCGACACGTAGCTTCCGATATTCTACGTCTTCTGCCGACGTTAAATCAGCCAATGCTTTTCCCTTTGCGCCTCCTTCGCTCTTGAGTTGATCGACAAGTTGCTTTGTCAATACATCTCTCTCGGCGCCCCAGGTCAGCAATAGTGTCCTTTGTTCTGCAGTGATTTTGGTGCTATCAGATAGTTGAGTGAAGGTAATGTCATTTGTGTGGCACGAAGATTTGACGTAGAGCATCGCGTAATCCGGTCTGTTGCATAAAGCCTGTTCTAGCGCCTTTGCTTTAGCGGCAATTGCGAGTAAGGCGGTCGTTTGTTCACTTGGTGGTGGGGGTTCCTTTATAGCGGCGTTCAACTCGCTAAGATTGGAATTCGTAAAATTAAGGCTGCTGGCAATATTCGTAAGATCAACGCGATGTGCAGTAAAGGACTCAATATTGGAAAACACTTTGATCTCGGCCATCTCGGTGCCTGCATCGATCAGGGTCACAATATATGCAAGGTCTAATCCGGTCGCCCTTTCATTTTTTTGCTTTCCAAAGACTTCATACCTCCACGCAGACATGCCGTTCACCTGGATCGTTTCGATTTCGGAATGGCGAGCATCGTCCAGCGCAGCTTCCAAGGAAGCTCGTCTCTTCTTGGACAATTCGAGCATGTCGGCCTTGCTGTCTTGACGCGCCGCACTTAGCAACAACCCTGCGTCGATAGACGGCATCTTGGCGTATAAAAGGTAGTGCCCTGCCTTCAATTGATCCGTCAGCTTGGCCGGTTCCCAGCCAACTGGCAAATCAATTCCTACTTTGGTCTTGAAGGCGGCAGGAATATTGGGAGCTGGGATGGGCGCTGGCGGCGGGCTTGCAGGTGTCTGCGGCTCCGGTTTATCGGTGCTCCATCCTTTTGAATTCAGACAAGCGGCAGATGCTTGGTTTCTTGCGTTCGCAACGCTGAGTCCCTGCAATCCCCCTAGCAGGCCACAGAGTAAAGCTTTTCCGGTGCAGCCATTTGCATTTTGCCCGTTGACAAGGGCCTGCTGTTGGTTCTCGGCGTTTTGTGCAACCAACGCGCATGCCCCGTTATCAACGGTAAATTCTCGCTGCCCTCGTCCTTGCCCGGTAACGTCGTACCAGGTATCGGCGTGGCTCGCAGTTGTGATCAATAAGAGGCTTAATATTCCTGCTTGGGCTATCCGGGAGATGGAAGTTCTTGCAACCATTTATTGCCTCCTGAAATCTCTGCTATCCCGCCGCGACACCAATTCAGCGAGACGACTGTCGGCGGTATGAAGTGCGTTGAATCGGTGCTACCCGCCGCTATTGTAATGGGTGCTCGCCGAAAATACGGCGTTTTACGCGCGCACGATACAAACGCGGTAGTACGTGGTGGATCGATTTCACCACAGCATCGGGAGAGCGCGTTAGACGCTCTGCTGAAACAGAAAGCAAAGCCGAAGCCAAAGAATTGCACGACAAGCTGAAAGCAGATTCGTGGCGTATTGCAAAGCTGGGGGAAAAGCCCAAATACACATGGGACGATGCCGGATGCCAATGGTTGATTGCGACAGAACACAAACGCACCCATCAAGACGATGTCAGCAAATTGGGTTGGTTGCAGCAGTTCTTACGAGGCAAGGAATTGGCGGCGATCACCCGAGAGGAAATTGTTGCGATAGGCGAGCGAAAACGAACTGAAGCAAGCGGCCCAACGGCAAACCGTTACCTTGCCCTGATCCGCGCCATTCTTCGCAAAGCGTGTAACGAATGGGAATGGATCGACAAGGTACCGCAAGTCAAGCTGTATAAGGAGGCGAAACGGCGGGTGCGATGGTTGACCCCGGAGCAGGCCAATTGCTTGTTGTCGGAATTGCCGGTGCATCAGCGGGATATTGCGCTGTTTGCTTTGGCGACCGGGTTGCGGCAATCGAACGTGGTCAAGCTCACTTGGGATCAAGTGGACTTAGATCGTAAGACTGCGTGGATTCCGGGGGACAAGGCAAAG
>Ga0302315_10002881_pt1 | contig 15937 bp, 15 predicted proteins | sample III_Palsa_N3_1_FD_200532 | JGI IMG/M metagenome (GOLD analysis project Ga0302315, IMG submission 200532) | Peat permafrost microbial communities from Stordalen Mire near Abisko, Sweden - III_Palsa_N3_1 | ecosystem: Environmental > Terrestrial > Soil > Palsa > Peat permafrost | place: Sweden... | reverse complement strand
CGCCTGTTTGAACGCGGTAGACTGTCTGATCGCCCTGCATTTCAGTGCGAAGGCTTGTGTCGTAACCACGGCCCCTTAGGGCATCGGCCAGGATCCGAGCGTTTCTTGCGACGGCGAAGGTCCCGGTTTGGACGCGGAAGGTGAACTTAACCGGCTTTGGAGGAGCGGGCGCGGCAGTTGCCTGCTGACTTGCTTCCGAATCCGTGGGCGTAGAGATCTTTTCATAATCTCCCTTGCTTGAATCCGTGCTGGCGCCGGGAGTTGCCGTCTGGTCGGTCGATGTCTGATCGCCGGTTGTATCGGTCGTACCGGTATCTGTACTTGCCGTAGCTGTCTGAGGATTGGCCGTCTGGTCCGTAGGCGTGGTGGCCTGCTGTGATGCTTCGCTGTCTGTTGTCGTGCTGGTCGAGGGCGGAGCCCCGATAATCTTCGACGGCCTGTTGCTCTCGTCATTAAGCTTGGGCTGCTTGACTTCCGTAATCTCTATGTCCGGCGCATTTGGAGCCGTGTAATCCGCCTTCTGGTCCTTTGCGGTGGCGACCCTGACAGGACGCTGCTGCACGCTCGACGACGCCGTAGGAACCGGCGCGGGTTGTGCTGGGGGAGTCTTTGTCGCAAAAAGCGACGAGTGAGACCCTCCGCCAAGGTAGTAGCCTGCCACGGCGCTAGCTGCGACGACCACCAGAGCGATGGGAACAAACGTTAGAGAACTGTTGCTTTTTGACCGTGCCACGATAAACGACCTCACCCTAATGATACGTCGTTCAGACTTGGTTTGTCAAGGAATAGACATGCGATTTTTAGTATCGCAGGTAGGCCTCCGAGATCGCATTGCCTATTTCATTGCAGCGTGACTGCACAGTTTCCAGGAATGGATGCAGTCCTTCTTCCAGGATATCTTCGGTGGTAAGAAACGTCAGGTCGGACATCAGCCGGCTGATAAGCCGTTCGGCCCTGTTTACCGGTACCCCGTTTGTTGAGCCGCCGATGCTGCGCAGCGCGCGTTCCGCCCTGCGGATTGCATAGCAGATTGAGGATGGGAAATCGGGATTTAGCACCAGGTAGGAAACGACCTTAGCCGGCGTAATTCCAAACCTGTGGGCCTTACGGAAAGCTTCGAAGGCGCCGACGCTCTTCAAGACAGCCGTCCACTGATGCTGGTCGAGCGGAAATCCATCGTCATTGCCGCGTTCTAAGAGAATGTGATACTTGACATCGAGGATGCGAGCCGTCTTTTCAGCGCGCTCCAGATACATGCCGCATTCCAGAAAGCGGCGTGCTTCATCAGTAGGCATGGTGCGGTCGGTGATGCCTCGGAACAAATGACAGGCGTTTTTGACACCGTTAAAATAGCTGTGCGGGGATGAGGCCAGGATCTTGTCGACGGTCCATTTTGTGACGTCGAGATAGAAGATATTGAGGCACTCGTACATCTCCGAGGAGAGCATTTCACGGACGCCGCGGCCATTTTCCCTGGCCCGTGAGATGCACGCGGCGATGGCATTAGGATTAGCCAGATCGCAAGTAAAGAAATGCAGGACATTCCTTTCGCTCTGATCGCTGCCAAACTCTTTCGCGAATCGGTCCGCATCTCCCGAGATGGCCAGAATGGGACCCCATAGAGCCCCTGTAACGGAATTATCGTGCGCCGTGGGGAATGCGCCTTCCAGTTCAGAATGGTACTGCACATCCACAATACGGGCGGTGGCTTCGACACGCTCTATATACCGCCCGATCCAGAACATGGAGTCGGCTTCGCGAGACAGCATCTGAATTTACTCCTGCTGGGATTTGTCACCCTCGATGGGGCGCTGTTTGACCTGTTTATTGCTCTGCATGCGCAGATCTTCAACGTCGATGGAACCGTTAGTCTGGCCGTTCGTGTTACTATTGCGCGCCAGAACCCACGTATCTTTCGAGCCTCCGCCCTGCGATGAGTTCACCACATAGGAGCCCTTCTGCAGGGCAACACGCGTCAGGCCTCCTGGAATAATCGAGATCTCTTCGCCGACCAGGATATAAGGCCTGAGGTCGATGTGGCGGCCTTCGAAGCCGCGGGCCGACGGAACGAAGGCGGGGGCTCTCGATATCTGAACGAGAGGCTGGGCTATGAAGTTGCGCGGATCCGCCTTTATCTTTTCCGCGAATTCATCCTGCTGAGCCTTGGTCGACTGAGGTCCCATAAGCATTCCGTAGCCGCCGGCTTCGTTTGCGCTCTTTACGACCAGCTTATCCAGGTTCTTCAGGATATGGTCGCGCTGTGCGGGCTCCGCGGACAGAAATGTTGGGACATTGGGAAGCAGGGCGTCCTCATCGAGATAGTACTTGATGATGGCTGGGACATAGGCGTAGATAACTTTGTCGTCGGCTATGCCCGTACCCACGGCGTTGGCCAGTGCGACATTGCCGCTGCGGTAGACATTGAGCAGGCCCGGAACGCCCAGGGACGAATCGGGACGGAAGGTCAACGGGTCCAGGAAGTCGTCGTCGATGCGCCTGTAGATCACATCGACACGCTGCGGACCCCGTGTCGTCTTCATCCAGACTATATTGTTTTCCGTGTAGAGATCAGATCCCTGAACGAGATCGATTCCCATCTGTTGGGCGATAAAGGCGTGCTCGAAATAGGCGGAATTGAACTCGCCCGGTGTCAGGAGAACTACGACAGGATCGTCAATTTGCCTGGGAGACAGATAACGCAGATTGCTCAGCAGTTGAGAGCAGTAGTGATCCACGGCAAGAACGCGGTTCTCGCGGAAGAGCTGCGGGAAGATGCGCGTCATCAACAGGCGGTTTTGCAGCACATACGACACGCCGGACGGGGAGCGCAGATTGTCTTCAAGGATGTAGTAATCACCCTTGTCATCGCGCACGAGATCCGTGCCGCAGATATGCACATAGAGGTCTTTTGGGACTTTCGCCCCAAGGAACTCCCTGCGGAAATGCTTTCCATTCACGACTAGATCGCGAGGGACGATTCCGTCTTTCAGGATGTTCTGGTCGTGATATATGTCTTCGAGAAAAAGGTTGAGAGCTCGAATGCGCTGTATCAGGCCCTTTTCAATGCCTTCCCATTCATCGTAGGTGATGATGCGTGGAACCAGATCCACGGGCATGGTTTTCTCAAGGCCCTCTTCGGCGCCATATACAGTGAAGGTAATTCCCTGGTTCACCATATAGTTCTCGGCCATTTGAGCGCGCTGCTCAAAATCGTCGGGACCTAAAGCGGCAAGGGTTGCATGGAGGCTTTTGTAGCAGCTTCGAGGGACGTTCGGCTGTTCAAACATCTCGTCATAGAAGCCATCAAGTGTATATTTATCAAACAGGGACATTGGGGAGAGGTCGACTCCTTGCTCGGTTACTAAGGGCACGTTCACACGCGTCCGCTCACCGGTGCGCGGGGTACGTCATTATAGCAGGGTGTTTTAGAGAGAGTCAAGCGCAGAACAGGCCGGAATCAGGCCGCACTTAATTAGTGCGCCGCCATTTGCGCTTATAGACAGCCAGTCCCCCCAGGCCGATGATACCAATGGCTAAAGCCGCTAGCGGAGAAGGTTCTGGAACTGTGGCTGTGATCCCTGGATAGTTTGTATCGCTTGGAAGATTAGAGGTATCGCCCTTACCCGGCACGGTCGGATAGATCTGAAAAGCTGGGTTCGTGGAAGTGAGCGGAACGTAGATCAAATCGTTTGTCGGGTTGCCTAGAACGCCGTCTGGAGCATCGGTAGGCAGTAGCAGGGGCGGCCAGCCGCAGTTGGTTAGGTACACATAAAATAGATCCGGATTCGACTCGTCAGGTCCCAGCGCGCTGATATCGAAATTTACATCAAAGCTTATTGTAGCTGTTGATTTGCTTGTTACCCAGAACGTATTGTAGAAATTCGTCTCATCCGCAATATTCCCATAGTTATCCTGCAGTGTTATGCAATCGATTCCCGTAACCGTGGAAGGTTCGGGCCAGTCTGCTGGCGTGAAGGTTTCAGTGCCCGACGTGGTGGTTAACGTTGCGCAAACGTCTCCGCCCGGGTCCGGTGACTCGTTGACCAGGTCGCTGCTTCCATCGGCAAAGGTCCAGTCAGCACCCGTTATCTGCAGGTTTGTAATGGTGACCGTGTCATCTCCATCGCTGGTTGCAGAGTAAAGTCCGAAGTCAATCCCCGAATCCCAATCCGGCTGGAGAACCTGAAGGCCGCTAATTACGACCTGTTCCGTTTCGGCCCGGCTTTGACCTGCACAAAACAGACTAGTGCCCAAGATAGCCATTCCGCTGATCACCGCCGTAAGGGACTTTTCCAATTTTCTGGGCACGATTTAATTATTCCTTTAGATACCAGGTCAAGAAGCAGCAATAGTAAATATTCTCTATACATTTTACCTCAGGTTTATCCACTTCTGTATGCCTGGTTGCTAAGGCGGAGTCTTGTTAATTTGATTAAGCGGCCAGACATAATAATGTGGTATAATTCCCTATGATTTAAGCGTGCGAGCATAGTGTTTGACTCTCTATACCGCTATTGTTAAGTAAAGCCAGCTGTGTTTCTGCTTAACCCGTTCATAACAAGATGTATCCTATCCCGCTGACTTTTAAGAGGAAGACAATTCATAATGCGATTACGAAATACATTGGCAGTCTGCGCTATCCTGGCGTTGTCGGTATCGCCGGTTCTGGCGGAAGCCCCAACAGTAGCTGTGGGTTCGGTCGATGATCTTTATGTTGCAGACTACGGGGCGCCTACGGGCAGCGGGCTGATTGAATACAGTGCAACCCTGACTGAGACCAGTCCCGGAAACTATTCGGAAGTCCTGACATCGGCTACGCCCATCGCGAGTTTTCAGGCCCCAACCGGCGGGGGACAGATCCATGAAGGGGTAAGCGGTACGGCGAACGATGTAATTACTATCGTACAGACACCCAGCAATGGCTGGGAGCTCGCCCGTTATACCAGCACCGGTACGTTCATTGGCTACGTAGGCGGCGGACACACAACGTTCACGTCCATTGGTAGTTTCGTGCTCTCGCAAAATGGACAGGACGCCTATGTCGCCGACGATTCGGACAACGGCGGCGAAGTTGTTGAAGTCAGTCTTGCTACAGGCTCGGTCGTAGGTACTCCCCAGCTCCTGGCTGGAGTTCATGATGTATCCCTATTAACCACCGGACCAAATGCTGGGAACGTAATCGCTGAGAGCCTTAACGGCAACGGGATTGACATGTACACCCCCAACTTTGCATCAACTACCGTTACCGATCTTATTCAAGCCGGTACACCAGGGGAAGCGGAGCCTGGAACCGGGACCGGCAATTTGCAGGGAAACAATCAGTATGGCTTTGCCATCGACAGTAGCGGCGATATCTGGACAGTTTCGGATAACCGGTCCTCAACTGGATCCTTCGTTCCTGATATAGACAACGAGTCTGGTACTGTGTACGAGTTCAGTCCAACCGGAGCATTCATGGATAGTTGGACGCTTACCGATATGGGTGGTACCTTGAGCGTTAAAACTGATTATATAAATACTGGGACAACTACCACGGGGAACTTGAGCAAAATCGATGACTCCACCAACAATCCCTATGCTACCGGTACATTCGGAATTTCTTTCGGTCCGGACGGCAACCTTTATCTGGCGGATCTGGGCGGTGTGGTTGTGGGTGATAATCCTGATGGCAACAACGTGGGAGAGTTCAATACATCAACCGATACGTTCTCCACGTTCATTGCTGGAGATACGTCAGGAACCGTGAACCCCAGCACAGGCCTTTCAGCCCCTAAATATATCAACTGGCAAACGGCTTTTATACCTGCCGACGATGCCGGTGTCGTACCTGAGCCAGACGGCGCCGTTACGACAGCGGTCTTCACCGGAACCCTGGGCCTCTTGATGCTCGGCGCTTTCCGGCGCTCCAAGCGGATATCGAAGACCCAGTAAATTCAGATCTGTAACCTCCGCGAGGTTAAACTAATGGGGCAGGTGCTTTAAAAGCACCTGCCCCATTAGTTTAACGAGTGAACTACCATGACCGGTTAGTGAGAGTGGCGCTGCTTCAGAAGAACCAGAAAGAACGGCGCACCCAGGAATGCAGTGATCAATCCGACGGGTAATTCCCTTCCGTCCGGCATAATCGAGCGTGCTGCAGCGTCCGACCAAACCATTAGAACAGCGCCTACGACGGCGCAAACCGGCAACACTCGTCGAATATCCGGCGTTCCGCAAAGTCGGCGCGCTATGTGCGGCACGATCAACCCAACAAAGCCGATGATTCCGGCAACGGCCACTGAGACTGCGGTCAGGAGTGCGCCAACCACGATCATCAGTGTTTTGAAGCGCTCAGTCTCCACGCCCAGTTGTGCGGCCTGCTCTTCACCCAGGGCGTACAGGTTCATCGACCGCGCCTGGACAAGCAGGATGAGAAATCCGACCAGCAAGGAAAATCCTGTTAGTCCGCATTGGCTGAATGTCGCATCGGACATGGATCCCATCAGTCTGTTGATAATCGGAAACGCATCTTCCGGATTGCCCAATTCCAGGATGAGCGTTGCTACAGCCCCAAGGAAAGAGCCCACGACGACTCCACCCAGGAGCAGCGTTGTAACTCGCACGCGCCCCCCCTGCCTGCCCAGGCTATAAACCAACAGCATAGCGCTGGTGGCCCCACAGAAGGCCGCTAGCGGCACGGCCAGGCCTCGCAGCCAGGCGTCGCCGTGTCTAACCAGAATAAGTTCGGCGCCCACGGACGCTCCCGACGACACCCCAATAATATAGGGATCGGCAAGATCGTTTCGCAGAAGGGTTTGAAAAGCCAGACCGGCCGAGGAGAGTGATGCTCCCACGAGAGCGGCCAGGAAGATACGCGGGAGCCGTATGGTCCACGCGGTAATGTCCACAGCTGAAGTTCCATTAGGCCCGTCGCGCAGAGCGGTTATTACGTCTGAAGGGCTGTAGTGCACCGATCCAATTCCTGTCACCACCAGCAGCGAGATCGCAAGCAGCGCCAGGCAGGAAAGGATTAAGAACACGTCGCGTCTTAAGGAACGATGGGTCATTTTGGGCCAGGGTGTAATAATTGTGCGATCGCAATGAGACCGTCGCCAAGGCGCGGGCCGGGTCTCATGACTGTGTTGGCGTCCGGCAGCGTGTAGATGCGTCCAGACTTTACAGCGGCCAGGGCTCGCATAGCGGGATCTTTTAAGAACGCTGCCCTGTCGACCGCATCCACGAGAATCACGTCAGGCTGTGCGGCAAGCACTGCTTCCCGTGAGTACTGAGCATAGGTGCCAATGGAGGCGGCAACATTAACTCCACCGGCTCTGGTGATCAGATCTCCAATATAGGTCTGCATTCCCGCCGTCCAGAGCGGATCCGCGCCAATGACAATGAGAACCCGCGGCGCCGGCCCTCGATCCTTCGCCGCAATGGCCGCCGCCCTCAGTCTCTGGGCTTCCATCTTCCGTATCACGAGTTTTGCTCGGTCCAGGGATCCCGTGGCCTCTCCAAGAGTCTCCAGAGCTCGTTCGGTTCCAAAGTAATCCAGTGCTGAGACAGCCAGCACTTTCACCGGGAACCGTTTAAGCTGGATCACGGCTGCCCCGTTGGCCACCGAGTCCGCAACCACGAGATCGGGGTGCAGGGCGATGACGCGCTCGTAATTTGTTACGACGCCTCCGATCTTGGGAAGGGCTTTCGCGGCCGGCGGATAGTCGCAGGAGGTGGTATCACCTACAACCCTGGGACCCAGACCAACGGCAAAGAGCATCTCCGTGATGCTGGGGGAAAGAGATACAATCCGACTGGGCTCCTTGTACGTTTGCTTGGCAGGCGCAGCAAACGTACAGGCTGCAGTCGTGACAAGTAAGATGGGCAGTAGAAATAAACGAAATACTCTCATGGCCTCACTATGCCGGTTTTGAACGCCGGTTGTCAAGAGTGTTGCCGGCTACGTGCCGTTTTGTCCGGCCCGCCGGAATGAAACTGGACTGACGCCTATTCTATTAGTGAACTGACGCGAAAAATAAAAGCGGTTGCCAAATCCCGTGGCTTCTGCAATTTGCTCGATGGTGTCCCGTGTGAAGAGGAGCTGCTGCGCGGCCTGCGTGATCCGGTATTCGAGAAGATATTGTGTCGGAGTCTGTCCCACGCACTCTCGAAACCGCCTGGCGAACGTGTCCGCACTCATACCGCACTGAGCCGCCATTTCTTTGATGGAGATGGCATCTCCAAAATGGCTGTGGATTAAGTTCAGGGCAGGCAGCACCATCTCGGCTTCACGAACCCTGCGCTCTCCAATTTCTCTAAGTTGTTCAGGCATATCATCCAGACACGAAGCCATGGCCGTATAGATGGCCGATTTGATATGGCATTCCATGAGAAGACCCATCGGGGCCTCTTTATCTTGTGTCAGCCGCTTGTTGTTTCGAATGGTCTCCATGGACTGCCTTAGCAGATCCGAAGCCGGTACGTGAAATGGCTTGTCCCACAATGCGAGCAAAGTGGCTTGAGACATACCGAGGACATCGAAATGGACATAGAAGTGCTCAATGGTTCGCACATTTTTACACGAGAAGCGGACCAAGGCTGGAACGAGATAAACCTGTCCCGGCTCCAAACCGAATTCGCCATCATCAAGCAGGAGAGAAGCGCCGCTGGAATCGTTGGCATACAGGCGCCAGAAGCGGCTCTGAACGTTTGCAGCGTTCCAGTTCATATCGATTTGAAGCAGGTCCGCTTTAAAGACCCGCAAATGGATTCCGCTACTAGATTCGTTTGTTTGATTGCGACGCACGGATGCCTTCCCCAGAATAAGATATAAATCGTCCGTATTTCAGCATAGCATAAATTGAGACAACATCTTTATAATAGCCAAAGTCATAGAGTGTTTATTTCAGAGCGTTGGATCAACAGAGACACTCTGAAGCAATACGGGATCAGATATAAAAGGGTTGAGGACGCATACAATGACGACCGCAGTTTCCGTTTCCTCTAATACGAGAGCTCGGCTTATTCCAGCCACGGCCGATACTCTTAATGTGTGGCGTCACATGGAATACGACATCCTAAGAATCATATCGGGGTGGGGGAGGCAGGCTTGCGAGTGGGAGGACAAGCTTGCGGTGTGTTATCACGTCTGGCTGCAGGCCCAGATTGTAGATGGTTTGCGCGAACGGCTTGAGATGTTCCCTCCACATAAGGCGGAACTGCCGGTTTCGAGCGCGTATGAATCTCTGTCCAATACGGTACTACTCGCCCCTGATTTTTCAACGGCCATGGAAGGCGTCCACGCATTGTTGAATCCGGCTCTCGTGCAAGCCTACTGGATGTACCTTGCTTCGTCGCATCCCGTACACGACAAACCGACGCACGATCTGTTGACCCAGATATTGGAACTGAAGCAGAGGCAGGCAGACTGGTTCGAGGACTTTAGGACAAGAAGCGCGTCCGATCGGCACCCAGACTATATTGAGACTGTCACATCAGGCATAGAGTCTCTTTTAGATTTTACAGCCGCGGTTCCCACGATGGACGAGTATGCCAGGCCGGCTGGTCTATCAACGGACTTTCTAATGCCTGAAACTCCTGGACGGGTGTCCCGATGGAATGAGGCGCCCAATATCATGCCCATTCTGGATCTCGAGTTTTCCACGAGTGTGGAAGCCCGGCGCCTGTATTTCATGATAGGGTACTTCTGGGAGATGGGTGTGGCGGAAACGCAGCTGCGTTGGATCTACTACGCTGATTTCATGCCCTGGGCGTATATTTACGAAGAAGCGCGCCATATGTGGGATGAATCGCGCCATGGAAACAGCGGTCTTTCGCGGCTCCGGGATTTCGGCCTGGATATCCACGATGTGGGATACAGCAGTTACGGAGCGAGCGGCGATGGCACCCTTCCGCCGATGACTCCCGAAGATGTCTATAACGGCTTTTACGGGGTCACACAGATAGCGGAACGCGGGTATTTCAAAACCAAGACCCACTGTTTCGAAGACTTTGCCGCGGGACATGATGCGGCATCGGCCGAGATGATGCAGTACGATATCATTGACGAAACGACTCACGCCGAATATGGAAGAAAATGGCTTACGGAAATGGCCAATCGGGCTGGCGTACAGGAAGACTGGCTCAAGCGCGGCGCCGCCGAACGTGAGAGCAAACAGGTCGATGCGGACGCCCGCGTCGCTTCCTACCGCAAATACCTTGATGAAGGCAGGATCGATCAAGGGAGTAGCGAAGCGCGAAAGTTAGACGTCGTCCCCTCGGGTAATATCTCAACGCTCCTCGATCCTCAGGCTTGGGCCTATTACAAGAAGTTGATCGAGATATTGCGCGAAAAATGTCCGCTTTCCAATGCCAAAACAGCGCCTATTCGTCCAAATCTTCCCATGTAGGGCTGTATCTTCCCATCTAAACAAATCAACTTTATGTGCCATGGCTGCTCCAGGGCGAGCAACCATGGCACATCGGTCTCCTATATCTACGATCTTCAGGTCCATTACTCTACAAAGTTTGACAAGCCAGCTTCCTTTTTGCTACAATCCCGCACTGTGAATCTGGAAAATCCTGATATTTCTCTTCTGCTGGAACTGCTGCAAATCGATAGCCCGAGCGGCGACGAGGCTCCGATAGCGGATTGGCTGGAATCCTGGATCCCGGACAATGTCATCAACCCAGAAATTCAGCGTTATGGCGACAGCCTCATTGTTAGTCGGGGCAAGAGGCCTGATGTGGCCCTGTTTGCCCATATCGACACAACCGGCTTTACGCTGGGATACGGCTCCTCGCTGATTCCTATTGGCGGCCCTGCCGTTGTTTCGGGCGATGGCGTTCGTCCCGCTGGGCAATCCGGATCTGAAGCCACTTTAGAAGTGCGGTCGGGAGAATGGCTACTGAAGGGGGCGGCAGCAGCTCCCGGAAGCCGGTACGTTTACTCTGCGGCTCCCGAGTACGATACCAAGTCCATACGATCCCCCTATTTGGACAACCGCGCCGGGGTGTACTCAGCGCTGCAATGCCTGTTACAATGTAATAACATCGCGGTTGCGTTCACAACCGGGGAAGAGCATTCGGGAAACGGCGCCACGGTGTGCGCGGGGATGCTCTATAGGGATTTTGGGATTACGCAGGCCCTTATATCAGATATCACCTGGGATACGGAATATATTAAGTGCGGCCAGGGGGTAGCCATTTCGCTTCGCGATCGCATGGTGCCCAGGCAGCGTTTTCTAGACCAGGTCCTAAAAATAGCGGAAGAATCCGGCATTCCCTTTCAGCGTGAAATTGAATCGGCGGGTGGATCCGACGGCGGTTACATACAACGCAGCGGACACCCAATAGACTGGGTATTTGTCGGCGCTCCAGAAAAAGGCCCGCATACAGCGCGGGAAGAAATTGTGTTTTCCGATCTGGAATCTATGACCGAAATGCTTGCCGCACTGGTGCGGGGGCTTAAGAAGGAAACTGAAGGTTAAGGCATGCTCGATATCAAATTGTTCCGAACAGAACCCGACCGCGTACGTGAAGGCCTGACGCGGCGTCTCTCGGACCCCAATCTCGTACAGCCTGTGATCGACACCGACACTGCGCTGCGCGGCGTAAAGACGGAAGTCGAAGAGCTCAAAGCGGAGCTAAACCAGGTGAGCAAGCGCATCCCAGTTTTGATGCGCGAAGGCAAGCGTGACGAGGCGGAAGTCGTTAAGACGCTCGGTCGTGACTTGGGAGAGAAGATCACAGCCCTCGACGATCGTGCACGCACCCTTCAGGTCGAGATCGACGATCTGCTTTTCAAAATCCCGAATCTTCCAAGTGAAGATACTCCCGCCGGACCCGAAGAGAACTTTCAGATCGTTCGCACCGTTGGAGAACCACGCAAGTTTGATTTTGAGCCTAAGGCCCACTGGGATATCGCCTCAGGATTAGGTTTGATTGACTTCAATCGAGGCACAAAGCTTGCAGGAAGTGGGTTTGTATTGTACCGGGGACTGGGAGCCCGCCTGGAGCGTGCGCTCATTCAGTTCATGATCGACCTGCATACCGAACGGCATGGGTACACCGAGTGGTCCACACCTTTCTTTCTATCCCGTGAAAGCATGAAAGCAAGCTGCCATCTGGCGAAATTCACGCCGGAGATGTATCATGATGAGGAAGACGATTTATTCGCGCTTCCCACGGCCGAGCCAGCCCTGATCAACATCCACCGCGACGAAATTCTGGACGGCAAGGATCTGCCTCTCAAGTACGTCGCTTATTCACCTTGTTGGCGTCGTGAAGCAGGCGCTGCGGGCAAGGACACACGAGGTTTGCTCAGAGTCCATCAGTTCGATAAAGTGGAGATGGTCAAGTACACTCTGCCGGAGACGTCGTACGAAGAAACCGATCTATTGCTTAAAGATGCAACCGATGTTATCGAAGCATTAGGCCTCCCCTACAGAATTAAGTTGCTTGCCGGCGGGGATATCTCATTTGCCGCCGCAAAATGCTACGATGTAGAAACGTACGCACCCGGCGTGGATGGCTGGCTTGAAGTCTCTTCCTGTTCCAACTGTGAAGATTTCCAGAGCCGACAGGGCAATATCCGGTTCCGCCGTGAAGCGGGCGGAAAAACTGAGTTTCCCCACCTGCTAAACTGCAGCGGGACTGCCTTGCCAAGAGTGCTCGCGACCTTGCTTGAAACCTATCAGAATGAAGACGGGTCGGTAACGATTCCGGAACCCCTTCGAGCCTATCTCAACGGTCGAGAGAGGCTGACCAAAGAGGCATAGAATTCGGTGAACTTCTCACACGAGTGCAGCGCGCTGCTGGATAAATCGGTCAAAGAGATCTGCGAAGAGTGGGCCACAGCGCGCAGTCTGCCCGCTCTTCTCAGCCATATTCGTGCCGCCGAGCTTCGAGACAACGAGCCGGACATCGCCCGGATCATCGTCAACATAGAGTACAAACTCATCGAGATCCCCATCCAGCGCACCATGTGCGAGGGCGGCATGGTCTGCTGGCAAAGCCTGGATCCGAAGCATCCGTATGTCCTAAACGTCGTCGCAAGCACCGTCGAAGCCGGGAAATCGCTGCTGCACGTGACCGTCGCCTACGATCCTCCAGGCGTCATCCCCGACATAGTAGAAACCCTCGGCGGCGGAGCCGCCTTCACCCACGCACTAAATACCGACCTGCACGCCTACCGGGATACGTTTGAGAAAGAGCTGTTGTAGAAGTTTTTGCAGACAGGAATCAAGAGCAGGACCACCCCTGACCCCTCCACTTCGTAAAGGGGGACATGAACGGACACACGGGTGCATAATCCGGTCCCCCTTTACGAAGTGGAGGGGTTAGGGGTGGTCTTCGATCTCACTTCTTTCACAAAATCACACCTATCAAGGCTTAGACCGAAACAGCGACAGCAGTCTCCGATATTCAGCATCCAGCCACAGCAAATCTTCCGACCTTCCCTCAATAGCTCTATCCACCGCCTGCTCGTACGCTACATAATCCAGATCGGCCGTCCCACTTTCATAATCGGCTTTGATGGCCTGTGCGGCAGCCGGGATTAGGACTTCCAACTGAACCATTTCCGAGGCATTGTCTCTATAAGCGCGCCCAATCGTTTCGACGGGGCGTTTGCAGCCTTTTTGTTCGTCCAGGAAAGGGTAAGTCCACCCTTTGGGCTTGTTCAGAGCCGATGCGTAGAAGCGTATCTCGGGGTTTTTCGGGTCGTACATGTCCACGGTGGCAATGGCGCCGTCTTCCAGGCGGTCTATCGATTGCGCCGTCCAGTCGACCAGATTGTTCCAGTCGGCGGCGCTAAGATTGCGTATAGGCTCTACATCATTCATGTTCTAATTTTACCAGCTTCGCGCGCTGCTTGCTGGCAGTATGCGCTCCATCTCCCTTCAGAGTAGGCAATTGTCAATAACTGCTTGCAATGGCAGGGGCGATATGTTATAATCGTGACCGTGTATGATGCCGATTTGGAGAAGCTGCGCGCGAAGGTGAGCCGCATTGAGTCGGCGCTGACCGAGGCTTACGGAAAGCGGATCTGGAGCGCATCCAACTACAGCGATGATCTCCTTGGCGCTCTGATCGCCACGATCCTTTCCCAGAACACCAGCGATCTCAATTCTGGACGAGCCTTTCAGTCGCTGCTCCGGGCTTATCCAGGGGGCTGGCAGGATGTTCTGGATGCCCCCGTGGGTGAAGTGGCGGATTCCATCCGCGCCGGTGGACTTGCCGATATTAAGGCAGCCCGCATACAGACAGTTTTGGCCGAAATTGTAGAGCGTTCCGGAGCCCTGGATCTGGAACCAATCCGCAATTGGACCGATGCCGAGATCGTATCCTATCTGAGGGCGCTCAGCGGAGTAGGCGCAAAGACCGCAGCCTGCATATTGATGTTTAACCTTGGCCGCCCGGCGCTCGCCGTAGACACACATGTACATCGTGTGGCGGGGCGGCTGGGATTGATTGGACCGAAAGTTAACGCAGACAAGGCGCACGATGAACTTGCGGCCATAGTTGAACCGTATAGTAGGTATTCGGTGCATGTGCATTTTATAGAACATGGACGTCGAACCTGTCATGCCCGTAATCCGGAATGCAAAGAGTGCCCGGTTATTTCTGAGTGTATTTATGTGCGCACAGCAGTCTGAGAGATAGGCGTGACCGAGCCCGAACTGCCGCAAGATTTGCTTTTGCGCGACGACGGAATGTGTTTTGGATGCGGTGAGCACAACCCGATTGGGCTGCGCCTTACGTTTTGGTGGGAAGGAGATACCTACTATACAAGGTACACTCCAGAAAGAGTACACCAGGGCTGGGCGGGACGGACGCATGGTGGCATGCTCTCTCTTGTCCTGGACGAAATGCTCTCACGGTCTGCCCTGGAACGCCATGGGCTAGATTGGGTTACGGCGGAAATGACGGTGCGGCTGCGAAAGCCGGCTCCCGTCGGCAGGACCCTTTTGATACAAGCGCGTGTAGATAATGTGCGATCTAAGCTCATTACAACGTCGGCAGAGGTGCTGGACGATGAGTCCGGATCAATACTGGCCACGGCGACAGCAAAGCTCATGCGAGCAGGATAAAACGACTATGTCCGTCGAATCGACCGACCCAGATGGCTGGGAAAGCCGGGATCTAACCCCTGAAATGCCCATACTTGATGTGTTTGATGCCGTTCATCGGGCAAACGAAACCCCTGTACAGGCTGCGGCCAGGGAACTCACCGAAGGTCATCCGGAACTCGACGAAGAGCGCCGGCAAGAGGAAGCAGACAAGGTGCTCGGCGATATCGACGATTACGTCCGAGATACCGATCCGGCCGATCTGACGGAAGCCGAGGCGCAGCTTGCCGACTGGCAGCTGCCCGAAGACCCCCTCGAATCAGTTCCCGATTTTATTTCCGAGGACGAGGTGACGCTCGATCCTGGACCAGTGGTCAGCGTTTTCTATTTCACAAACGCCGTGGAAGCTAACATAATTAAAGGCATCCTTAACGGTGAAGGAATAGCTTGCATACTCGACAATGTTAGTACAAACCCTCCTTCTGCATACTTCGGTACAGCAGGGGCAGGAGGACATATTCTAGTTGGGGAAAACTTTGCCGCGCAAGCGAAGATGGCCATAGAAACAGCACAACAAGCTGGTTCTGAACCTGAGACGGGCGCCTAGTTCGAGTCGTACTGTGGCCGAGGGCGGCCGCCTTGAGAGAGGAGATCTGTACCTATGATCCATCGAAAACTTGCTGTTAAACTGCTTTGCATCGCAGTCATGCTGATTGCCCTTGCTGCGGCAGCCTCAGCGGACGGCATTAAGATTACTGGACCGGTGAGCGGCGCAATTGTCCGGGAAACGGTTAAGTTCTATATTGACCCGGCCGATATGCCTAGCGATGGGTATGTTTCCATCAACATCGACAAGGCGTTCAAAACAGCCCACATTCTCTCAACGACAA
>Ga0302315_10002880_pt1 | contig 15944 bp, 10 predicted proteins | sample III_Palsa_N3_1_FD_200532 | JGI IMG/M metagenome (GOLD analysis project Ga0302315, IMG submission 200532) | Peat permafrost microbial communities from Stordalen Mire near Abisko, Sweden - III_Palsa_N3_1 | ecosystem: Environmental > Terrestrial > Soil > Palsa > Peat permafrost | place: Sweden... | reverse complement strand
GCTCTAACTTTTTTCTCTATATTTCTTTTTATCTTTTCGAGTTTCAAAATATAACTGGAAATCGCATTAAAAAAATATCCGATATATTCTTCCTTGATATGGGCGTCCTCCAAAAGCCTCTTGTTAATCTTATCCAAATATTTATTTCGCTCCTTCACAATTTTTTCGCGTTCTTTTACCCGTTGCAGTCGTAAATAAAAAAAAATGGCAATAATTAATGTTCCCATTATCGAGATAGCAAGCAGAACGATCAGGTAACTTAATACATGATTTTTTTGGTTCTCAGAATCTATCAATTTTTGAGCCGATACAGTTGTCAGCAAAGCAACTATCTCCGTTTTATGTATTTTGTTACCATAGAATTCAGCTTCGCTAAGCGCCTCTTTTAATATCAACTCCGAATCTTCGATATCCCCTCTATTAAATAACATACTCCCAAGTGAATAGCTCGCAAGCGTTTCTTTTGTTGACGATTTTATATCATTTATCGCAGAATGCGTAATCAAATCTATTTTTTCCTGTCCGTGGGTGAAATTGCTTAAATCATGTTCGACCATTGCGTGTTGATGATAATCGAGCGTTTTTTTTTGTAATAATGTGTGATAATACGAAGCTGCCTCCATATTTTTTCCTTGAATATTAAGCAATTCTGCCATGTGCCTGTATCTATCATAAGAACCCGGCTTTGAATATATAATAGCAGAATCGAGTGCTGTTATAGATTTTGACATATTGGTTGGCGAATAAAATTTGTCCGTATTATAAAGTGCTTGATTAGTGTACGCTCGTGATTTTAATTCATAGTAGCGCATTTTTAGGCTATCAGACATTACCTTGATATTCAACTGGTCTAAGGTTTCAAAAGTTTCCTTAAACATACCCCATGACAGCTGAATGGTACCTAACATAATTTTGCTTTCATATTCTTTAGGTAAGTCATGCATCCTGATACTTAAATTAAGAAGTCTTTTAGTATACACATGAGCAGAATCAAATACAAAATTTCTATATTCTTGATATAATTGATAACAAAGCGCGTACTGTTTTTTATAATTTTCCGCAGAAACGTTGGACAACTCCTTCCTAAGTAAATTTATCCGCTGGTTTTTCTGATTATCATATATTGTTTTCTTTTGAATTTCAACTTTCAATACACTGATAAGGCTGTCCGTGCGAGCCTTAGCTTTTACATGAAACGATAAAAGGAACAGAAATGATACTGAGAATATAGTTTTCATAATGTAACAGGTGTGATTCTATTAACGAAGGTATATTTATTATCTCCTTTTAGAAATACAAGCAACAGCATATCCTCGGCATTATGGTTTCCTAAATGGGGAAATTAATTAGATTTTTATCTAAAAAAAAATTCGTAAGCCATTGATAATTAATTAAGTGAAGTAAAAAAAATATGGATTTAATCTGGCGGTAATTGAAACAAATTAAATGCTGCTTCCTATCCGTTTTTTTGTAGATTATATTGAGTTATTAGCAAAATTAATGGGGCTCGATTTTATTTAGACAGGAACGCGAAAATTTGAAAAGCTTGATGCAAAGCAAATTTTATAACCCCGCACTTAATATAATGATTGGCTATAATGATGGTTTTGCGCCCTGACGCTAAGTATTATAGTACCTAAGGCTTGAATACGGTATCTAAAAGGTTAACAAAATTCGAGAAATCGATTTCGCAGGAAATATATGAATAAAAAGTTATCAATAATAGATGTTGCTAATGCACTAAATATTTCTAAAACAAAAGTGTCTTTTGTATTAAATGGGCAAAGCAAAGAAAAACGAATTAGCGATGCTTTAACAAGCAAAGTCATGGCGTTCATAAAGGAGGTTGGATTTAAACCGAATCCGATAGCCAAAGGGCTTCGCACCGGTAAAGTTAATAACATTAGCTTGGTTATGGATAATATTGCAAACCCCTTCTTTGCCGATGTGGCTAAAGCGATAGAGGAGCGCGCCTACGAGTAAGGATTTTGCGTCATTTACAGCACAATGAAAAATTTAGTAGGCAGCAAAAAATTAATCGAAGCGCTGCGTGACAAGCATGCTGACACTTGTATAATCGCCGCACCAATTAATGTCAAAGGCGAGGTTATAACAGCACTAGTAAAAGATAAATTTCCAATTATTAGTTTGACCGTTATCTGAATGGCATTGATTGCAACTATGTCGGAATTGATAACAGAAACAGCGCGTTTAATGCAACCCGACATTTGATTGATATGGGTTATAAAAATGTTGCCTTAATAACTTTGGCAACTGCGGAAACGCAAATCCACGATAGAATTAATGGCTATAACATGGCATTAAAGGAGAAAAAATTAAAAAGCTACATCAAGAAGGTAATACCTGCTCAAGATGAAAAACAGATAATCGAATCATTAATCACATTTTTTGAAAAATCTGACATCATAAATGCAGTCTTATTTGGTAGCGCTAAACTTTGTAAAATAGGGCTAAAGGTAATAAATCAGTTAGGATTGATAATTCCTCATGATATTGCAGTGATTACTTTTGATGATTGCCAGTTTTTTGAATTTTACTGCCCGTCAATTACTGCTATAGCACAACCGGTAGCTGCTATAGCGGATAATATTTTTAATTTATTACTGCCTATTCCCAAGTGTGGTAAAGATACGGTCATGCAAAAAATAACATTGTCAGCCCATTTGAATATTCGGGAGTCTTCAAAATCACTAATTCCTGTTCAATTGTATATTTAATGGTGACCCATACCTCTTTTTAAAGTTTTTTTTTTGGAAGAAAGGAATGTTGTGACTACTCCATTCTGCTTGATTCACCGGTTGCAAGAACGTTAATCAATTTCATAAATCTTCAACGTCTAAGATCTTAGAACATAATTGAGTTTGAAAGCGGGAAAAGCGCAATTCGATGCCAATCATCACCGGGGTTTTTAGCTAAAACAACGGTAAATCACAATTTGCAATTAGATTTTTAATTGTTAAAATAGCTGCAAATCAAGTATTTGAGTTTGCTCATTGCTTGATTTTTTAGACATTACTCAATAACATAAGCCGATTAACGTCGGCTGTATGCAAATTTGTATAATATTCTGATCGTATTTATGCGTTTAAATATTCGACAGAATATCATTATAACAAAAACCAATTAGATATGGAAAGAGTAGTTTACCTGTATCAGATGACGCTTTTTAAAACAACAGGGCCTGTTGCTGACAAAGAAAATGATAAGACCTTAGAGTTATTGTTCGAAAGCCATAATGAATTATTCAGCCAGATTGATATGTTCAAAATTAAAAATCCTTTTGCCAGTGAGCAAGAATTAGCAGTTTTTGTTATTAGTCTGAGAATGTTCGCAACGATTATGGTGAAATACCAAAGTCATCCACTGTTTGACGAGTTCACGGGAGCTTATCGACTATTAATGATGAAGTTAAAAAGTTTATATTTTAAAATTTATAGCATGTTAAAAAGAATGAATAAATTACTATATGTTGAAAATGTGGTTTTATTACAATAATCGTATTGCTTGAAGGCAGAGCGTATTCATTACTGCTACCGCTGCGAACCAGCTTTTACTTGCCAGCGTGTATGAACAGGTGACGGAGCCCTAACTTCTGCATAAAATGCACGTTATGTCAAAAATAATGTATGATTTAGCAATATTTCAAACCATTATTGTCGGTTATTTGCGTTAATTATTATATGATAATAACACAGATTGCGCTTTAATGAAAATGCACTGCTATTTATACCTTATTTACCTGAATGCGTCCGACATATCGAGCTTAAGGATCTGGCTTACCGTAATTCAATACTAAACATTACGGTTAGGAAAGGGCAGCACTGTAAAAATATTTACTGTCGACGGAAAGGAACAAAAGAACAATTTGTTAGCAGCTACAATTTATGGAAAGCACGAAGTTTATATTGAGGTCAAGTAGACTATTAGCGAAGTTCATATCATACGTTAACTAGCAGGTAGTTAATATTTGCGATTCATTTCATCCGCGACGCAACCAGGAGACTTAATTTTAGTGTGATCATATAAATAAAATCACATTATTAAACGCTGGCTGGTGTCGCTTACATAAACTAATATATAACAAAAATATATTCTTCAATTAATCAACATCGTACACAACATACCTATTCATAATGAAAAAAATCATATTATTCCTGTTTGTATTATTAAACATATCGAACGTTTTTGCTCAGCATAAAACACTTACGTGGATGGCAATCGGCAGTTCCAGCACTTACATGAATGGTAAACCGGAACTTACAAAAAACCGGATGACCGAAGGTTACATGGACAGGGTAGTTGATAAATTACCCTATATAAAATATGTAAATCATGGGCATAGTGGATGGACAACGAAATCGATAGCTGATAACATTGATAAGTTGGGTTTGGAAAAGGCAGATTTTTACTCCGTGTTATTAGGCTCTAACGATTGGTGGTTAGCTTTACCGCTAGGGACCTTAAATGACTATACCAACAACACCGGTAATCAAACGATGTACGGCGCTTACAGAACGATCACTAACAAGATCAGGAATTTGAATAGCAATGCCATTATTATCTTAATTACTCCAACTCAACGCACTGATTATGTCGATGTAAACAATAAGGCAAGTTTCATTTATGGCTGCTATAAGCCGAAAGACGGACATTATCTTTCAGAATATGCGGATGTAGTTAAAAGTATCGCTAATGCTGAAAACTTCGAATTAGTGGACGCCTATTATAAAAGTGGCATTACATTCAAGAATGCTGTAAAATATCGTCGTTTAAGAGATCCGAAAACTGGAGTGTATAAAAATTACAAATACCCGGACTATATAAACATACCTTATAATCCGGCTACTGATGATTATCCCTATCCAATTGATGCAATAGGGATGACGTACGATGGCCTACATCCCTCCAATAAAGGTTATGCAAAGATTGCAAAAATGCTTGTCAAAGTAATGAAGAAATATTGATGTTTAATTTACATAAGAGAACGAGTTTAGAAGAAATGCTAAATGTTTTTGCAGTAATGTGTTAATCAATAATGATTGAGCATGAAAAAAATTATTCATCGTCCTGCTATTAACAACGGGTAGAGCTTTTACTCAACAAGTTAACATTGTAATTGATCTGGTTAACTAGATCAATTAACTAATGTGTACCGGCTCGAAGTTCGAGTTGTCCAATGGTAATACTTACGCGGGTATTGACTTTCCATGGGGTGAACTTTTGGGTCCCGCAGACAGGCCGCATAGCCGACAGCTGGATCTATACTTATGCCGCTGATAAAATATGGGTTAAACGTCGTACTAGTCATCACCTGGTTGAATGACTATGGGCAGGTTGCTAAAGAAAATAAGTCAAGTATAAATATGTATCATTAAATTAATTGACTTATTACCTTTTGATGCCATTATTAACGGTGTACCTTAGACGTAAACAAAATCCCTTTCTGTTATGAAAATACTACTCTCAATATTATTGTTAGTGATGCTGTCCCAATATGCAAAATGTCAAAATTCCACTGACAGTTTAATAAAGTGTTGAAGTTTGAAATTCAGAATATGAAAACTTATGAAAATGAGAGAAGCGCACGAATTCTGGCACTTAAAAATGAGTTAGCTAAAGTATTACCTGCAAATTTTCTTGACCTGTATATTGTATGCAATAAGTTGTATAGTGAATATAAAGATTTTGTGTTTGATTCGGACCACGTTTATACTTCAAGGTTATTAAAAATAAGTAACCTCATGCATGATTCAACAAACAATATGACAGTAAAATAAAGCTCGGTAGAATTCAATTAGCCTGGGGGATGTTTAAGGAAGCTTTTGAAACACTTCAACAAATTAAAGTGAACGAGTTACCCGATAGCATCAAACTTAGTTATTATGAATTGAAGACTCGCGCTTATACTGATGAGACAATGTACATTACTGACGAATTTTATTCTTCTGTCAACCGCGTAGCATCTATTAAAACCATTGACTCGGCTATCTATTTTTCTAAGCCCGATTCCTATGAAAGATATCGTCACGTAGCAGAACTACTTACAATACAAGGTAAGAAAGCTCAGGCAGCAGTTTACTACCGTAAATTATTGGATAGAAAGTCCCTTAATTACCATGAACGCGCAATGGTTGCAATTAATTTAAGTAAACTGGTGGCCGGGCAGGAAAGAGTCAAATTAATTACATTATCTGCCATTAATGATATTCGGGCCGCTACAAAGGAAACTCTTGCAGTTTTCACACTCGGAAAAATTCTGCTTAAACAAGGAGATATAAAGGATGCGGAATATCTGCTTACGGAAGCATTAAGTAAGGAGCGATTCTACGGTAACAAAATACATAAAACGGAAATCGTTGCCATCTTAACAACGGTTTCTGCTCAAAAATTGATTAATTCTGAAAACGAAAAGATCCGCGTTCTTACATTTTTAATTATTCTATTAGGTATAGCAATACTTAGTACGCTAATTATTGCCTGGAATGTTTATGTCAGGTTAAAGGAGGTAAAAGTAAGGGAACAGGTTGTCCGGGAGCAGAATCAACACCTCGATAAAATTAATAAAAAGCTTTTGGAAGATTCGCATATTAAAGAAGAATACATTGGGATTTTTTTGACGTCATCTCCGGTTACATTTTAAAACTTGAAAAAATCAATAGGAATTTAGAGCGAAAGGTTAAAATAAAAAGCTTTGAGGATGTATTAGTACTGGCTAATGAAATCAATATCAAACAGGAAAGGCATACCCTGTTCTACACGTTTGATGATATTTTCTTGAAATTATTTCCCAACTTTATTAGCACGTTTAACGCATTGCTAAATCCTGAAGATCAAATTTGGCCCAAAGATAACGAATTTTTGAACACAAACTTACGGATATTTGCTTTGATGCGGCTCGGTATCAAGGATAATCAGAAGATAGCCAATATCTTAGAAAATACTCTTAGTACAATATATACTTATAAAACGCGAATCAAATCTAAAGCAGTAGTGCGTGGTGATGAATTTGATAATAAGATTATGGAAATTAAATTTGTCGAAATAGGTGAAGATGCAGATTTAAAGGATTGAAGTGATCAGATAGCCAACTATTATATTAGGAATAGTTTAAGCTCAATTATATACAAGTTGCCTGTCAATAGTCAGTTATCAAGCCATATAATGAAGAAAAAGCAGGATTGGTTTTTATAAACCAATCCTGCTTTTTCTTTCCGCAAATAATATTAACGTCTACAGTTTTGTAATTTAACAATCAAAGCGTTTCATTGAATGATCTTAGTAGTTAAAGAATAATAATGTTCCATAATCTTGAGATCAGTTTAGGCTATATTAGTACAATATATCCACTCAATTTAATAAATTTCGTTTTCAGACATTTGATTTTTCATCCCTATAGCAATGTTAAGTAATTGTAAATCAATTATATAATATTAAATTAATTTAGATTTTTTTTTCGGCTCTTAAAACCAACACAAAATCCGGGCTACTATCTATTTCTTTGTATAAGTCTTCGACAAATTACAAACGGCTCGAATAATAACCAATTTATAAATTAATCTAAAAGGCACTAAAAAATTGCTTCCATTCCCATAATGGTTACCCATTTCCAAACTTAAGATTTAATCATAATTACATGATCAATTGTATCAAATTTGAACCAACATAGCTGAAAAGTTTTTATACAATCTGGTCATTGCTCTTCGTCATAACGCGGATTATTAAAAAAATTAACTAACCAATTACTACTTGAATAAAAATTATGAAAAAAAGAAATTTACTTAAATTGTGTTTCTTTACTTTATTGTGTCTTTTTGTGCTGCCGGCCTTGGCGCAAATCAAAATTATTAAAGGTAAAGTTACAGATGCCCGAGACGGCTCCTCTATGCCCGGCGTATCAATCATCTTAAAGGGTACATCTATAGGTACAAATACAGACAATGACGGTAATTTTAAATTATCGGTTCCTGAATCAGCGGCTACCCTTACTGTTTCATTTATCGGTTTTGTTAGCCAGGAATATACTTTAATTCAAGGAGCTGATGCCAATATAAAACTGGTAGAGCAGGCGAAGGATCTAAATGAGGTAGTAGTTGTCGGTTACGGTACTCAACGCAAAAAGGACGTTACCGGGGCGGTCGAACAAATATCAGCAAAAGACTTTAACGGCGGAGCTATAGTCAACCCATTAAGTCAAATTGATGGAAAAGTAGCCGGGGTTGTGATAACCGCTGGAGGTGGTGATCCTAATGCAACAGTCAATATTCAGATTCGTGGACAAACATCAATATCCGGAAATCAGCAACCATTAATTGTTGTTGATGGGGTTATTCTTGATGATCCAAATAATTTTCAGTTAATCGCACCGGGGGATATCGCATCTTATGACATTTTAAAGGATGTTTCTGCTACTGCTATTTACGGTTCCAGAGGTGCGAATGGCGTGATTCTTGTAACAACAAAAAAAGGTAAAGCAGGAAAGACCACCATTGATTATGATGGATTTTTCAGTGTTGACCGGCAGAGCAAATATTATGACCTATTATCTGCTGCCCAATATACTACTGCAATAACAAATTTACATGATCAGCAAGTGGCTGCTGGTCAGCCGGCAATTAACCTGAGCACCTATTTAAAAGGCGGTAATACTGACTGGCAGAAAGCAATATCGCGAACAGGAACTTCACAAAATAATAACCTAGCTATCTCAGGAGGCGGCGATGAATTTAATTACCGGGCATCAGTAAATTACCAGAACCAAGAAGGTATAATTATTAATAGCAGTAAAAAAGATCTCGGATTCCGCTTCAACGGCGAATCTAAGGCACTCAATGATAAGTTAGATATTACTTTTGGCATTTCCAATAATTCCACAACTCATAACCAGATAAGTTATGATGTTTTCAGGGATATTTTTAATGCGCCACCTACTTATCCAATAAAAAACCCTGATGGTTCTTACAATACTTTTGCTGATTATGCAGAAGGAAATCCGGTGGAACACGCTTTAGAAACCTATAATCCTAATTACGAATATCTCACCATTCTTAATGCCACCATTAATTACACCATCATTAAAGGTTTAATAGCAGGTGCAACAGGTTCTGTTAACAGGGACAATTACCAGGGACATTTTTTCGCCCCGGTTTTTCCGAATGAGACAAGTATAAATAATGCCTCGCAGGATAATATTAATAATAATTCTTACAAAGGTAATTTACATGTTAATTATGATAAGACTTTTGGTAAAAATACTTTATCAGCAACTGTTGTTTACGAATACAATGATTACTTATACAGTACGTTTAGCGCCGGCGGCAACAATTATTTAGTTCCGGATCAACTGGACAATAACCTTGGAGCAGGAAACCCTACGCAACAATCGATAGGGTCAGACAAAACCGAGTATAAAATCATATCATTTCTTGGAAGGGTAAATTATAACTATGACAGCAGGTTTTATATAACAGCCTCTTTAAGACGTGATGGTTCTGATAAGTTTGGGATCAATCATCAATGGGGTAATTATCCATCAGCGGATATTGCTTACCGGATTAAAAGAGACTTACTTAAAGATGTCGCCTGGATTAGTGATCTGAAGATCAGGGCTGGTTACGGTATTGTAGGTAACGGTGATGCCATTAATCCATATTCTTCTCAAGTAGTATATGGTACCCAACAACGCTATTTTGATCCAACAAATTCCTCTTTCGAATATCCCTACGCCTATCTCCCATCTCAAAACGCCAATCCTGACCTAAGGCCTGAAAAAAGAGTTGGGCGAAATGTAGGATTTGATTTTTCGCTATTCGGCGATAGGTTGTCGGGTGATGTTAATTATTATAATGATAAAACTGAGGATCTATTGTATAATAATTATTCAGTTCCTACCCCGCCATTTTTTGTAAACACGATCACAGCAAACGTAGGTAGCTTATCAAACAAGGGATTCGAGCTGGCATTAAATGGCAATCCCATTAGAGGCGCTGGTTTAAATTGGACAATTGGAGGGCAGCTTACACTTCCAAGAACTAAAATCCTTAATTTATCGGGAAGTTATAATGGTATACCCGTAACAGCAAGTGAAATCCCGGTTGGCGTAGCTCAGGGGCGGGGTTTAAGTTTACTTCCCATTAGTTATTTAACGCCAGGTTACGCACCGTATGTTTTTTATTTACCGCATTATACAGGTGTCGATGCTAATGGAAATCAAGAGTTTGACGGTAAAACGCTGGCGCAGGATGCCAACCCTAAAAACTATTACATAAATCCGGCTGCCAAATTTAACTACGGTTTAACCAATACATTCAGTTACAAAAGCTGGAGTCTGAACTTTTTGTTAAGAGGCGTTTATGGGCAAAAGATATTCAATAATACCTTGCTTGACAACGAAACCATTACCCGTCTTCCGGGCAATAACGTTACCAAAGAGGCAATTACCGATGGCGTAAAAGATGCCCCTTATGCTTCAGACAGGTGGTTGGAAGGCGCATCGTATCTACGACTGGACAATGCCACCGTTTCTTACTCATTTAAACAGATGCCAGGTATCCAAACATTGAGGGTCTACCTATCATCGAGTAATTTATTTGTAATCACAAAATACAGGGGAATCGACCCGGAGGTAGCTACAGCACTTAATACGTCTATAGGGCAAATACCATACATAGATGCCAGTTACAATGGCAATGGATATTATCCGAAAGCGCGGTCGATTGTGCTGGGTGTAAATGTCAGCCTTAAATAGTATTTATTTTTAATTATAAAAAAATGAAAAAGAAAATAGCTTTAATCAATATGGCCGCAATCTTGCTTTCGGTCGCTTTCCTTGCAGCATGTACTAAACTGGATTCTAAGGTTTATGACAAAGTACCTGTCAGTAACTTTTACCAAACGCCCCAACAAATTTCCTCAGTAATCGCTAGTGTATATAACCCGATGACTAATATTCCATTTGGTAATACATTTGATTTAAATGAAACCTGTACTGACGAATGTATCGTCCCAACCCGCGGAAATGACTGGTATGATGGCGGGAAATGGCAAAACGAGTGGACACATAACTTTCTCGCAGGCATAGATGAAATTAACGGGGGCTGGAGTGACCTAAATAGCGGGATAACAAAGTGTAATTTCGTGTTAAACATCATCCAGAGTTTGCAGACAAAACCTGCTAATTCTGATGCTATCATAGCCGAAATTAAGGTGTTAAGAGCATTTTATTTCTTTAAGTTTATGGATCTTTATGGTAACGTTCCATTAGTTACGGATTATAGCACGGATCCTTCGAAAGTGAAGCAAGTTACTAACGCCACCACCTATGCGTTTATTGAAAGTGAACTAACGACAAACATTCCATTACTTTCTACTAACAACGATGTAACCACTTACGGGCATATGAATCAATGGGGCGGATACATGTTATTGGCTAAATTGTATTTAAACGCCCAAGTGTATACAGGAACTGCTCAATGGGCGAAAGCTGCTGCTGCCGCAGATATGGTAATTAAATCCGGTAAATATAGTTTACAGCCTAATTTCCTTGACAACTTTATTGTAGCAAACGACGGCTCCCTTGAAAATATATTTGTAGTCCCATTTGACGCAGTATATATCGGTGGACCAAGTATGGAAAGTAAAACGCTGAACTACAATAACCAATATACATATAACCTAACTGGAGCTCCCAACAATGGCTTTTGTTCACCTACCACGTTTTATAGATCATTCACTGATGCTGACTCGCGAAAAAAGATGTGGATAACTGGTCAGCAATATAGTTCTGCTGGTGCGGTATTGATTGACCCGTCCACGAGCCTAAACGTTATTTTAAGTCCCTATGTTCTTCAATTGAGTAACCCCGCAGATAGTTTCAAATTTGCGGGAGCAAGAAGTGTGAAATATGCGCCTCAGCCAGGGACGATAGGTCAAACCAGCAATGATGGCGTTATTTTCCGCTTGGGGGATGCCTATTTGATGAAAGCAGAAGCAGAGATTAGGTCCGGCTCAATAGGCGACGCGCTTACCCTTGTGAATGCGATAAGGGCAAGGGCTGGCGTTCCTGCCTGGACATCTTCGGACCTTACATTACCGAATTTACTGGCTGAACGCGGTAGAGAGCTGGCATGGGAGGGATGGCGCAGGAATGACCTGATCAGGTTTGAGGTAGCCGATGGAATTCCTTATTTTACAGGTGCTCGGGTCCCGGGTAAATCACAAGATCCAGATAAGCATGCTTTTATTATGCCAATACCGGACCCTCAGCACATAACTAATAAAAATCTCGTTCAAAATCCGGGATACCAGTTTGATAATTAATAAAATTACTGAGTCAAGGAAAAGTACAGCTTAGCTGTACTTTTCCTTTTATATTAAGCAGAGTACTATAATTGATGCGCTGCAAAAATCAATCAGCAAATAATAAGTTAATCATCTTTAATGAAAATAGCTGGTTTGCAAGGGAATGACTTCATCTAATCATTCAGATAGTAGTTGAATCGCTTAAGAATAACCGATAATGTCTTCGTTTCCTGCCCTGGTTTATAGCTCGTTAAACTGATTCGACAAAAAACAATATGCGCAAATCTATAAGCTTTAATATATCACCATTTTCCCTAATCGGTTTAATGATGTTGTTATTAGCTTGCAACAAGCCTAAATCTTTCCCGCCTTTGTTTACACTGTTACCATCATCTCAAACTGGTATTCATTTTATAAACCATATTAATGACAATGATGCACCGGGTATTTTAGACTACCTCTACTATTATAATGGCGGTGGAGTTGCCATTGGGGACATTAATAATGATGGCCTCCCTGATATTTTTTTTACATCGAATCAAAAAGGGGGTAATAAGCTTTACCTGAACAAGGGCAACTATCAATTTGAGGATATAACCGCCAAGGCAGGAGTTGCCGGAACAGCGGACTGGAGTACGGGCGTAACAATGGCGGACGTAAACAACGATGGATACCTGGATATTTATGTTTGCGCTATTTCCGGAAAGTTAGGCTTACGCGGCCACAATATGCTTTACATCAACAACCATGATGGAACATTTACAGAGGAATCTGCGAAATATGGCCTTGATTTTTCCGGCTTTTCAACTCAGGCAGCATTCTTTGATGCTAATCACGACGGTTTACTGGATTGTTTCCTGCTAAACCAGTCGGATCATTCCGTAGCCATGTACGGCGATACTTCCATGCGAAAAGTGCCAAATAACCTGGCGGGAAGCAGATTTTACATTAACCACAACGGGCACTTTGATGATTTTACAAAAAAGTCGGGCATTTATTCCAGCCCGCTTGGTTATGGTTTAGGCATAGCGGTAGGGGATGTTAACAATGATGGATGGGATGATGTTTACATAGGTAACGATTTTCATGAAAATGATTATTACTACGTCAATAACCATGACGGAACATTTACTGAATCAGGGGCCAAACATTTTAACCATTACAGCCGGTTCAGCATGGGAAATGACATGGCGGATTTTAATAACGATGGACAGCTTGATATCGTAACAGCAGATATGCTGCCTGCTGGTGAGGAAACCTTAAAGACCTATGGTGGAGATGAATCATACGACCAGTATAAATATAAAATAGTCAAAGGAGGGTTTCAGTATCAGTACTCGCGGAATTGTCTGCAAAAAAATCTGGGTAACGGTGTTGCTTTCAGCGATGTTGGCCTGATGAATGGGATTTACGCCACTGATTGGAGCTGGACCCCGCTGTTAGCGGATTTTGATAACGATGGTATAAAAGATCTTTTTATAGCAAATGGCATCAAGCGTCGCCCAACAGACATGGATTATATTAGCTATATATCGAATGATGCTGTTCAGGGGATGATTATGAATACCCACGTAAATGATAGTGTGGTGCTGGAGAAAATGCCCCCTGGGGAGGCACAAAGCTATCTTTTCAAAGGGACTGTAAGCGAAAAATTTATCAATAAAAGTACGGAATGGGGAATCAAAGATGCCATGTTATCAAATGGTGCAGCTTATGCGGACCTGAATAATACAGGACACCTGGATATCGTGACCAATAATATAAACCACGAAACTTGTATATACAAAAATGCAGGTAACCGGGCGCACTATCTTGCATTTAAATTTACCGGAAGGCAGGACAACCATTTTGGGATAGGCGCCAAAGTATATGTATTTGCACGAAAGGAAATGCAATACGAACAGTTAATGCTTACCCGCGGATTCCAGTCTTCAGTGGAACCAAAATTGCACTTTGGCCTGGATAAATCAAAGGAGGCTGATAGCGTGTTGGTCGTATGGCCCAATCAAAATTTTCAGCTTATCAGGAAAATGAAGGCAGATCAGCTTGTGGTGATTGATCAAAAAAATGCCGCAGGGCATTTTGTTTATAAAAACTTTTTTCCCTCTGCGCAACCAATCTTTAAAGATATTACCGAACAAGTGAACTTAAAATGGAAACATCAGGAAGATGATTTTGTCGATTTTAATCAGCAACCGCTGATACCCCATATGCTTTCAACGGAAGGGCCACGTATTGCTATTGCTGACGTAAATCAGGATGGATTGGATGATTTTTATATTTGCGGCGGAAAAGGGCAACCTGGAGCCTTGTTCATACAAACCCTTGATGGACATTTTAAGGTAACTTTACAGCCGGCATTTCTCAAGGATATTGCAAGCGAAGGTGTCGATGCTGCATTCTTGGATGTTAATCATGACGGGTACCCTGATCTTTATGTAGTTAGTGGTGGAAATGAGCTGCCGAATGGATCGCCAGCCTTAGTTGACCATTTGTATATTAATGATGGTAAGGGAAATTTTAGAGCCTCTGCCGACATCCCGGCTATAAAACTTAACAAATCGGCAATAGCGGTTGCCGATATTAATCATGACGGTTACCCTGATATATTTATAGCGGGCGCGCCGGACGCTACTGCCTTTGGTAAGATCCCTGAATCTTATCTGTTAATGAACGACGGCAAAGGACATTACCGACAGGTGATATTGCCGGAAGAATTAAAACATGCTGGTATGATCCGCTCTGCAGCCTTTGCTGACCTTGATAATGACGGGTGGCCGGACCTGGTAGTTGCGGGTGAATGGATGCCCATAAAAATATTTATGAACAAAAAGGGCAAACTTATTCAGCAACACAGCCCTGTATTGGATGAACTAAAAGGTTTGTGGCAACGTGTTATACTTACTGACTTAGACGGTGATGGAAAGGTCGACATTATCGCGGGGAATTATGGCTGGAACTCCAAACTAAAGCCGACCGAGGCTGATCCTGTTAAGTTATTTCTTTCAGATTTGGATGGAAATGGCACCATTGATCCACTGCTCACCTACAGCATTGATAAAAAAGATTACAGTTTTTTAGGTAAAGGTGAGTTGGAAAAACAGGTTCCACTGATAAGGAAGAAATTTTTATACTACCATGATTTCGCGGGTAAAACCGTTCAACAGCTATTTGGAGACTCATTGAAAGATACATCTCCTTTAATCGCTAATTCTTTCACCTCTGGTATATTTTATAATAAAGGCAAAGGTAATTTTGTATTCAGCGCATTTCCTTCAACAGCGCAGATGGCACCACTTTTTGGCTTTTGTATTGTACCTGGTAATAACACAACCGTTTTGGCAGGCGGCAATTTTTCTGGCGTAATTCCTTATGAGGGGCGTTATGACGCTGATTATGGCGACGTAATGATTTTGGATAAAAATAGATCAATTAAAGCCATTTCTCCGGTTGCATCAGGGTTTTTATTAAGAGGCGAGGTTCGTGATATAAAAACGATAAAAACCGCAACCGGCGAAATTTATGCGGTTGCATTTAATAACCAACAGATCAGATTTTTTAAGATAAATTGATTTATCAGGCATGTTAAAACCGAAAACTTTAAACTCAGGCGTAACCAGGAATAA
>Ga0302315_10002879_pt1 | contig 15944 bp, 13 predicted proteins | sample III_Palsa_N3_1_FD_200532 | JGI IMG/M metagenome (GOLD analysis project Ga0302315, IMG submission 200532) | Peat permafrost microbial communities from Stordalen Mire near Abisko, Sweden - III_Palsa_N3_1 | ecosystem: Environmental > Terrestrial > Soil > Palsa > Peat permafrost | place: Sweden... | reverse complement strand
TTATACAATAAGTGTTTGGGGTCGTTTAAACGACTGGCCTTCCAGAAACCAAAACCACAGTGCTGTTTAAAGGCAGCCATTTGGCATACAGCGCCTTTATATTCAAAAAAGGGCATACCCCATTTAATGGTCTCAGTTATTAATGGCGATGCTTCATGCACTACTGCCCTGATGTGTTTTAAAATAGGTTTGGCAAAGGGTTGTGCTTTTTCAATAAAGTCATCAACGCGCGGGTCGTATTGTTGCATAATTAAAGTTAATGATTTTCCGGAAAAACAGAATAATAACGTTTATCCGTCTAAAGACAATTTACAACACTTAAGACTCATCGTTCACACCACCTATGCTGGTTTAGCCGGTGCGATTTTTTCGACATTTACGGGCTAAACCACTTTAGCCGGTGTGAATTTTTGGCGATTTACGGGCTAAACGCGTTTAGCCCGTAAATGCAAATTGCTGATAATTAATTAGTTAATAATTAAATCAGTGTTTTTATCCTAAAAATTGAATTTGTACCCGGCTTTCCGAAAAAGAAAATCACAAAAACCCATGCAGCCCGGGCGACTGTTACCACCAATATACGAAAAATAAATTAGCTATCCAAAAGCGCTTTCAACTCCGGGTGGTACTGCGAGGTCAAAAATTCGGTTATGGTAAACTCGGCCAGCTCAAGTTTATAAAACGGGTCTTCGGCTATAATTTTTTCTACATCCTCTTTCGTATCTGCCAAAGCCAGTATTATCCCGCCGGTACGCGGCACCTTGCGGCCCGAGGCTACAAAAACATTCTGCTTGTAATACTTGCGCAGGTATTTCACATGGTCGGCCATGTGCTGGTCCAACTCTTCCAGGCCGACGATATAGGTGAGGTCGATGATAAACATTTAAGGTAAGCATCCTGATATGCACTAAGTTTTAAAATGCGTTGCTCTTATTTGAAGCCATTAAAAAAATTGTCATTTCGAACCCGCAGCCGGGCCTGTGCGAAGCCGCGGTGAGAAACCTTATACGCCGTGCATGTTTAGTATGTCGTATAAGGTTTCTCCTCACGCCCGCGCGCAAGTCCACCCTCTGTTCGTCGAAATGACATTTTTTAATTAGTAAGGAGAATTAATTCACCTTAAACACAAAGGTAACCTGCCCCTGCTGGGTATCAGGCGCGGTATCAAGGGCGTTAACTTTGGAGTTACGTACGGCATCCTCGCATTTTTTTATCAGGTCGTAATCGGTTACGGTAGTGCCGCGGCCTGCCTGTGCATATATGATATTGCCGTTTTTATCTACATGGATATCAATAACCACCCTTCCGGTAGTACGGTGCTCATCGGTTACTGTCGGCTTGCTGATAAAGCTGCGCTGTATCAAATTTAAACTGCCCCCGTTGCCCGAGCCTGTACCATTATAGTTATTGGTAAGCGTGCTGCCATTGGGCTTGCCCTGGTTGCCGGGCGTGTTGGTACTGCCATCGCCCGCGCCGGTACCGCCGTTGGCCTTGCCTTTGTACAGGGCGTTTTGGTTAACCACGGGTTTGGCTACACTTTTGGTTGCCGGCGCTGCTACATCGCTGGTAGCTTTTTTCTTGCTGGTGGCTACCTCGGGCGCGTCTTCGTTATTTTGGGTGAGGATTTTTTTATCGCTGTTATCAGCCTGCACTTTTTCTGATGGCGGGGTAGGCGTAAGCTTATCGGGCTTCACATGGTTTGCCTTTTCGGCTACCGATGGTTGTTCGGTGCTCATGTAATCGGTACCCATACCTTGATCGGTAGTGCCGTAATTTACCAGTATGCCCCCTGTGCCCTCATCCAGTTTAGGCGGCGGCATAAAAACAATAAAATAACATATAGCCATTAGCAGCGCCAGTATAATACCTGTAGCTAAAAATGCCTTTGGATAGTTATTTTCTTCTCTGTATTCCATTTGTTGGTATCAAGTAGTTAGTATCAAGTATCAAGTACAAAAGTTCAATATTGCTACTTTACGCTATCCGCTTGTTATTTTTTAGTATCAAGTAGTTAGTACCAAGTATCAAGTACAGATGTTTAATCTTGCTACTTGATACTAACTACTAGCTACTCCTTCACTTCGGTTCCGTTGCTAAAACCAGTTTAATATTTAATTTTTGGGCCGCATCCATTACCACCACCACATCCTGTATGGCTACTGTTTTATCAGCGTATAAAACAACGGTAACATCAGTACCGGTAGTTTTATAGGTAGCCAGCGTGGCCTGCAAATCTTCAGCCTTAACTTCTTTTTTATCAACGTAATATTTCAGGTCTTTAGTTACCGATACATTTATCGTTTTTTTTGATTCCGACAGCCCGGTTGATGATTTTGGCAGCAGCAGTTTTATTACGTTGGGGTTGGTGATGGTTGAAGCGATAAGGAAAAACAGGAGCAGGAAGAACATAATATCGTTCATGGCCGAGGTTTGTACTTCGGCAGCGATCCTTCTCTTATTGTTTTTTAAATTCATTTGCTTGGCTCCTCTAACAGGTCAATAAATTCAATGGCTTCAGTTTCCAGGTTCAGTATCACTTTATCAACCATCATATTTAAAATGTGATAGCATATATAGGCTATCATACCCACAAAAAGCCCGGCTGCGGCGGTAACCATTTTAACATATAAACCGCCCGATATAACACCTATGCTCAGGTTACCCGACTGTGCTATATCATAAAATATTTTTATTACCCCGTAAATAGTACCCAAAAAGCCGAACATAGGAGCAATACCGGCTATAATACCTAAAATGCCTATGTTTTTTTCGAGTTTTGCCACTTCAAGCTTGCCAATGTTTTCTATGGCGCCTTCAATATCCTTTATAGGGCGGCCTATCCTTAACAAGCCTTTTTGCAACATGCGGCCCAACGGCGAGTTGTTGTTTTTGCATACGGCAATGGCCGATTGCAAATTACCTGACACAATGCTCGACCGTACCTGCATTAACAGGTTCGCTTCGTTTTTGGAGGCTTTGCGTATGGTAAAATAACGTTCAAAAAATATAATCAGCCCTAATACGGCTAAAATACCTATGGGTATCATTATCACCCCGCCTTTAACCAGCAAATCGCCAAAGTGAAGTTCCTGTTCGGGCGCGGCGCCGGTTGTAGAAAGGTTTTTAACCGTGTCGGCTATTTTTTGTGCGGTATCTGCTATCTGCAATAATAAACTCATTGTTTTGGATTAATAGGTAATATATAGATGTCTTTTTGTACTTTTTTACTTGCCAGTAATTGCTGCAAAGCTTTTACAGCATCGTTATTATTATTATAGGTGCCCAGTGATATTTTAATTCGTTTTCCGGGTGCATCGGTAACCGCATGGGCGGTAATACCTATACTTTTAAAGTTTGTAATAACCTTGTTTGCTTCTGCCATTGTTTTCCACGAAGTTGCAATTATTTCATACCGTGTTTTGGTTGAATCAATAGCCGGCTGGTTATTTAACGGAGCCGTTGTGGTTTTAGCGTGTAAAGTGGTATCGGTTATTACCGCCGGTGTTTTTTTAGCCGTGTCGGTTTTGCTTTTGCCGGTATCCGGTGTGGTAAGCGGCTTTAAAACAACAGGCACAGGGTGCAGTTTCCTGACTATTTTATTGTAAAGCGGTTGGTCGAACTTGAAAATGGCGTACCAGCCAAGCAGCACGACTGCCACAATGCCAATTATTACTAAAAATATAGTAAGCCAAATACTGCGGCCTTCTTCTTCAACATAAGTTTTGCCCCTGAAAACAAAATCATCATCCTCGCTGCTCTCGTCGTATTGCGGCGCGGTAGGTAAATAGGTTCCCTGTTCCGGATTAACAGCAGACTGCTCAGCTGAATTGTAACCATTCGCAGATTCCGGTGTTGGAAACGATTCAGGTGCAAGCACAAATGGCGCTTCAGGTTCCGGGTGTGCCGGTGATGGTTCCGGCACAAAGGCGGTTTTAGGGCCGATTGATGGTTGGTAACGGTGTACAGTTTGTAATTTTAACTGATCGATAATGGAAGTGCCTCCCAGTTTATTTACTTTAATAGGCGGATAACCTAAAAAGTCGGGGTCGTTGCCTAATGTATCGGTAGTTTTAAATATTATTTTTGAAGTGCCCGCGCTCAGGGTGCCCATATCAGCAAGCTCAACATCCTGCGACATTACCTGCTCCATCAGGCTATCGATATATTTTTTGGTGAAATATTTTGATGATGCCAGGGAAATATGCTTTTTATCGGCTATGTATTGCGCCAGTGCATCGTCGTCCTCAATAAACTGCGGGTCGAACTGTATTTTATGCGAAGGCGGGTAAAATATGCCTTCCTCTTCATTATAATAGCCATCAATACGCAGCAGCACAAAATAACCCAGCCCGGGCACGTTTACCTCGCCAAGCTGGCCTAACAGTTCACTTAAATAATTGGCTACATCCATTTGGGCTAAAAGTAAAAAAAATAAAATATACTATGCTAAAAAGCATACCCAACGCCGCCAAATATATTAAATCCGTAGTCGGGGTAATACAGCCAGGTTTGGTTAGTGGTATCTAATATATTATTTACTTTCACAAAAATTGATATTTTGTTAGTGGCTTTATAAGTAACGCCGCCGCTCAAATCGGCAAAGGAGTTAATGCTTGTAGGCACAACGGTTGTTGTTTTGGCAATGGCATCAGCATAAGGTAAATCCTCTGTAGCGCCACGGAACAGCAACGAGCCTGTAATATCAACATAATGGCTAATGTGTATTACCGCGCCTGCTGTTAGCTTAAATTTAGGCATGTTCCAGGCATAGGTTTGCTGCGCCAGCGTATACTGGTTAAAATTTACCTTGCCAAAAATATCCAGGTCATCCGATGCCTTGTAATCCAGCTCGCCTTCAAAACCGTTTACACGCGATTTGCCATCGTCATAAATTACCGCGAACTTATTGCCCGTTGCACCAAAGTTGCTCACAAACAATGGCATATCTTTTACGCTGTTGCGAAAAACATAGGCCTTAAAGCCCAGTCCGGGCGCTAAAGTGCCTTTTAAACCCGCGCTGATATCCAACTGGTCCACGGAGTTTTTAATATCGATATTTTGGCCGATGAAAGGGTTAGTTTCCGAAAAATCGAGTAAGGTTGATTTATTTACATCGCCCTTAGCCTCAACAAACAAGCGCACATATTTAGGTATTACCTGGTACTCCAGCGTTGCAGCGGGAAACACGTAAAAGCTGCTGCTAAAGCCAAACTGATCTACAATGTTTACGCCCGCGTCAATTTTATAACTATCTCCCTGGAATTTGATGTAGGGGTTTAATCGTAAAAGGCTGTTATTGTAATTATAAAGACTATCCTTTTGTGTGCTTACATCCAGCGAAGCTGCCAAACCTGCATAAAACTGGTTAATGGTTTCGTTTAAAAAGCCTGATAACACTACATTATTTTCCTTTGCCTGGTAGGCATTGCTAAAAGTATAACCCTTTAGCTTTAAGGCATAAGTAAAATCGTTAGTGGTATCAACATAATTTTTAAACAGGTTGCCCTCGGCGCTTAATATGCTAAAATGCTGTTTTGCAGGGTCTACCTCGGTAGTTGGATCGGCCTGGTTAAAGCCGTAAAAGTAATTGGTGTTGTATTTATAATCGATGGTGCCGCTTAATGAGTTTACCGCACCTATGCTTTTGCCAAACACGCCAACCTCGTCCTTACTTTCGTTTTGTTTGTACAGCGTACCCTCTTGTGCAAAATGCTTGATAAAGGCGCCGGCCTGTAAAGCTTCATCGGGGCCGTTATTTAAGTAAAGCTCGCCGTAGGTGGTATTTAAACTGCCCAAACCTGCTGTTACGTAATTGTTTTTAGGGATAGAATCGCGCTCATGCGGCATTTTCATGGCATCCAGCAGACGGATATCGCTGTTTAACTCCAGGCGGGTATCAATAGGCGTATAAGTTAGAGGCGCTTTAAAAGGTGTTTTATCCTCCAGATCGGGGTTGCGGCGTATTTTAACAGCATCGGCCAATACCGGTTTATAGTCTGTAGTAACCACAATTTGTTCCGTTAACGCGTTGTTATTGGGGTTAGTTTTGGCAGTATCGGGTGTTACTTTTGCAACGGCCTCGCCAATGGCATGCTCTTCAACCTTAACTTTAGCTGCCTTAGCAGGTTTTTTTGCCTGCGTTTTTTTAGCAGCCTTTTTATGGGCGGGCTTGGTTTGGGCATTGGCAGGGGCAAGGTGCAGTACAAATAGTAAGGTAAATAGTGTATATATATAGCGTAATTTCATTGCCCGTTGTGTTGCTGTAATCATCCTGTTAGTTGCCATCGTTGCCTCCTGCTTTAGTACTGTCGGGTTTGGTGTTTTGAGTGCTGTCGGGCGCCATTTGCTGTGCCGGTACATACTGGCTCTTTTTACCGGTAAGCCTATCCAGCTTTTGATGGGCTATGGTTAAAATATCATCGTCGGCCTTATAGTTATCAATTATACTTTGCAGGGTAGCTTTAGCCTGGAAATTATCCTTCAATCCCACATAATCATCTGCCAGCAAAATATAAGTTTTGGCTACCCAGTAATCATAATTGGGCAATTCCTTTTCCAAATCGAAACATATTTTTTGCGATGTTTTGTAATGCCTTTTCAGGTATTCGATATTGGCCAGGTTGTATTTGGCTTCGGCGGCGGCAACGGTTTTTGTGTTGGCCACCGTGTAATCAAACTCATTTACAGCGCTGGTGGTATCGCCTTTTTGCAGATAGGCTTTACCGGCGTATAAGCCTGTTTTAAATTTGTCCTCCTGCGCTGATTTATCGTTAGCCCTAACCAATTTTACGTAGTTAAGCGCATCATCTGGCATTTGCATTTCAGTATAGCAAAGCAGCAGGTTGTTTATGGCGAAGGTGTAATCCTCTTTATATTCCGAATTGATTTCCAGCTTCTTTAAAAATACTACCGCATCGTTATATTTCTTTTGCGCGATGTACAGCTTAGCCATGCTGATGAGCGATTTTTCGGTATAGGTACTGGTCCAGTCGTTCAGTATCACGTTATAATCGTTTACTGCATCCGCAGGCTTACCCAGGGCAACCAAACTTTCGGCGCGTATAAAGCGCGACTGCTTATCATATATTGGCTTGGTCGGGAATTTATCGAAGTAAGCGTTTACCGCGTTAACTGTGCCTTCCCAATCGCCTTTTAAATAAAGGTTGTTGGCGGCGGTGTACATGATGTTTTCCTGGTCGGCGCTGCTGTAATTGCCTATTGGTGTGGTAGCGGCATAGCTGATAAACGTTTGCGCGTCGCCTTTATCGGTATAAATTTTCTCTATCTGTTTTAGCGCCTGCTTGGCTTCATCGGTTGATGAGTAATCGGCCACTACCTGTTTAAATGAATTTACCGCCAATGAATCGTTACCGGCATTATAATCAATTAAACCCATGGTAACCAGCGCGCGGGGTACATAACTGCTTTGCGGGTATTTTTGTATCATGGCCTGCAAATCGGTTTTAGCGGTGGGGCCATCATTTTTAAGGAAATAGGCGTAGGCTATCTCAAACGAAGCATCATCAGCATAATCCGAATTAGGGAACCGGTTCAATACATCAGTTAAAGTGCTTATTTTGTTGTCCTGCGAACCCTGCAAACCCTGTATAATACCACGCTGAAACAAGGCATAATCCTGGTCGGGGCGTTGTCGTTCGATGATGCGGTTGTAATATTCCAGCGCCCTGCCGTAGTCCTTCAACACAAAATAGCTGTCGCCCAGGCGGGTTACAGCATCGTTCATGGTAGCTGTATCTTTTTCTTCGCCATGCAAAAACTTTTCAAAGTAATCGGCTGCTTTACTGTATTTTTCGCCATTAAATGCCGAATAGGCCAGGGCGTAATTGGCGTAGTTATATACATCGGTTTGCTGCGCGGCGGGCATATCCAAAAACGACTCAAAATTCTCTACCGACTCATCATACTTGCGTACCTCGTACATGGATTCGGCCATCCAGTACGTAGTGAGGGCAGTAATTTTATCGTCGGAGGGATATTTTAATGAACGAATGAAAATACCGATGGCGTTTTCAAAGGCGCGCTCGTTATAAAACTCCAAACCACGGTAATAAGTAACCTTTTGATAAGCCGCCTGCGCGCTTGGCGATTTATTGGGGATAGGCTCCAGAATATCCACCGCTTCCTGGTAGTTGTGCGAATTTAACAATTCTTCGCCCAATAATATCTTAATCTCATCATTCCTGCCCGAGCGCGGATAGTTTTTAAGGTACAGGCGGGTAGCACCTAATGCCTCGGTATTAAAATCAAGTTCGTAGGATAGTTTTGCGTATTCATACAAGGCATCCTGCTGTAACTTGTAATCAAAATTTAATTTTGATGCCGCTAAAAATGCGTTGCGGGCGCTTTGCTTGTTGTCCATTTTCAGGAAAACCTCGCCTAAAGTATAGTTGCCGTTCTGACTGTATACATCGCCTTGTTCACCCAGTTTTTCCAGTTCGGAGGCTGCTTTAGCATAATTGCCTACTTTATAATAGCTATAGCCCATTTCGTAGCTATCCTGCGTGCTTTGGGTTTTGCCCTGGTCTTCCGTTTCAAAGCGGTCGTAATACTTTACAGCGTTATCGTAATCATTTTTAGCAAAGTAAGATGCGGCAATAATGCGCAGCATTTCGGTTTCGTGTTGCTGATGGGTTGTGTTGATCATGGGAATGCTATATGCAATTACATCATCATAACGCTTATCTAAAAAGTAAACCGCAGTAATATAATAAGGATAGCTATCCTCGTATTTTTTTGAATTTTTCAGGCGTTCAAAATTTACCAGCGCCAAATGATAATCCTTGTTTAAATAGGCGATATAGGCAAAATAATAAATGGCATCCTCCATAAAAGGCGAATGGTGGGTTTTTACCTCGGCAAAAAGCAGTTGTGCGTTTTTAAAATCGTTTAGTTCGAAATAGGTGTAACCTTTAAGGAATTTGTACTCGGTATTCTCGCTGCCATTTAACTCATTGGCCTGTACCTGGTTAAACCAGCGCAGGGCATCGGTATATTTTTGCTGCTTGAAATATGATTTACCTATCTGGAAATAAGCCAGGCGCGTTAAAGGGTTTTCGGGGTGATTTTTAATGAAACGCAAAAACATGCTTTCGGCATCGTCATTCCCCAATTCAAGGGCGCATAAAGCTTCGTAATACTCCGAGTTTTCCTTTAGCAAAGTTACTTCGGTTTCAAATTGAGCTTGCGTGCCGGGTTTTATTTTAGCGTTTTCAACCAGCCTGAATTGTTCGGCGGCAGCAATGTATTGCCCGTTGTTGAGTAAGAAGGTGGCGGAGTGGTAAGTGCGGTATACATCAAATGACGGATCCTGCTGGGCATGGGATGTTAAAACAAAAAAAACGGGAACAAAAAGGATGGCGTATTTGAGTTTGTTCATAAGCGGTACTACAAGTTGCTAAAGTAGCAATTACAAAAAAAGGCTATCCACATAAGTAATTCACATATGTGGAAAACACTTTTGTAACGGGAATAATACGCAGATTGGTATACCTGTGGAAAACTTTTTTAAAATAAACTTTCAATAAGTTTTGAAAATTTGAAAAGTTGCTTACATTTGTACATGGAATTGGCAGAAGCAAAAGAGAAATTTATTGAGGCATGGGGGAAGTTGGGATCGGAGTGGGGGATAAACCGTACCATGGCGCAGGTGCATGCTTTGCTGTTAATTTCGCCGGAGGCATTAACAACCGAAGAGATAATGGCCGAGTTAAGTATTTCAAGGGGCAATGCCAATATGACCGTGCGCGACCTGATTGATTGGGGTTTGGTGGAAAAACAACATAGGACCGGCGAACGAAAAGAGTATTTTTTTGCAGAAAAAGATACCTGGATTATTGCGCGCCAGGTTGCCAAGGAGCGTAAAAAGAGAGAGCTTGACCCGGTAATAAAAATTTTAAACCAGTTATCAGAAGTAAAGGGCGATATAAAAGACCCTGCCTATAAAACTTTCAAAACATCGGTTACCAATATTAATAAACTGGCAAACAACGTAAATAAAACGCTCGAAACCATGTTAAAGGCCGAAGAAAACTGGTTTTTTGGCGCTATTTTTAAAATTTTGAAGTGATATTTTTTTAATAAAAACTTTCAATTATTACTGAAAATATAATAATTATAACACATAAAAAACAAATCATCATGAACTACTTTATTTTAACTTATGCTTTTTACCTGGTAATAAGCATTGCTTTAACTGTTTGGGTTGCTAACGTTTTGTTTAAAAACGGGCGGATATTTTTGATCGATATCTTTCATGGCAATAACGAGCTGGCCGATTCTGTAAATAAACTTTTGATTGTAGGGTTTTACCTTATTAACGTGGGGTATATGAGCCTCGCACTAAAAGAAACAGGTGCAATACCCAATTTGCAGGTGGTGTTGGAAGTGCTAAGCTTTAAAATTGGTTGGATTATATTAATATTAGGCGGAATGCACTTCCTGAACCTGATTATATTTTTCAAGCTTCGTAACCGTGCCAAAAGGGACGAAATAATTATCGCATAATGGCAAAAATAATTTTGGCAGGCGGCTCCGGGTTTATCGGCAATATGCTGGCCGCGCATTTTACAGGTAAGGGCAATAAAGTCATCGTTCTTACCCGTAAAGGCGATATGTTAAAAAAAGGCATAAAATATGTTTACTGGGATGGGCAAACCATTGGAAAATGGGTAACTGAACTGGAGGGAAGTGATGTGCTGATTAATCTTACGGGCAAGAGCGTTAATTGCAGGTATAACGATAAAAACAAAAAAGAGATAGTAAGCTCAAGGATAAATGCTACCCATGTATTGAGCGATGCACTTGTTGCTATGAAATCGCCACCTCTATTGTGGATCAACGCCGCATCAGCTACTATATACAAGAATGCCACCGACAGGCCACAAGATGAGTATACGGGTGAAATTGGAACAGGCTTCTCTGTTGATGTATGTAAAAAATGGGAGGCCACATTTGTTGAGCAGGATATACCCGGTGTAAGAAAAATAGGATTACGCATTGCTGTTGTACTTGGTAAAAATGGCGGCGTTATCCCTTATTATTTTAACCTGGCGAAATTTGGTTTAGGGGGTAGGCAAGGCAGCGGTAAGCAATATTTTAGCTGGGTGTATGAAGAAGATGTGACTGGTGTTATTGATTTTTTAATAGATCATAAGCAACTGAAAGGCATATTTAATGTAGCATCACCAAACCCGGTGCAAAATAATGAATTGATGAAAAATGTAAGGGATGCAGTAAAAATGCCTTTTGGATTGCCCGCAACAAAGTGGATGCTGGTGATAGGTACCTTTTTGTTGCGAACAGAAACAGAACTGATTTTAAAAAGCAGATGGGTAATACCGGCTAAGCTACAGGATGCCGGATATAAATTTAAAGTCGCGGATATTAAGCAAGCATTAAAACTATCAGGCGGCCGCTAACTGACGCTCAATAGAATTTAACAGCGTGTACATATCAAATGGCTTAGCCACAAAATCATCGGGCGCGCCGGTTTTCTTTAACGAATCGTTAAGATTATGGCTGGCCGAAACCAAAATAACGGGTATATCGTGGGTTTCTGCTTTTTCCTTTACGTTTTTGCATAAAATGCGGCCGTCCAGGTCGCCCAGCATCACATCAAGCAGGATCAGGTCGGGCAAATGCTCTTTTATTTTATCAAACAAAAAGTTCCCGTCTGATAGCGTGTCGACAGTATAACCGGAATCTTCAAGTATATATCTTAGCACCTCTAAAATGTCGTTGTTATCATCGACCACTAATATCCGCTTCATTTCATTTATTATTAACATAGTATTAAAATAAAAACCATTTCTATACTAATTGTACAATTCCTGTACCAAATATTTCTATTCCAGTTTAATAATAAATAATATAAGGCATTTATACCTCATATATGGTTAAAAGGCGTGATTTAATTACGATAAATATATTGAGGAATAAATAGCCGGATATAATGGTGATTCCTATATAGCAGAAAAACAACTTGCTTATAGTACAAAACAATGGTGGCTTTAACGTTAGGCGTTATTGCTTTTTATATGTACATACCTTGCGTTTTTGCATTTAGCGCAAAAATATTTACGTACAGGATAAAAAAATGAGATAAACTTAAAAATAGAGTTGCGGTGCAAACGGTAATGATAAGGGCTACCACATTTTGAACAAAAATAGTTTGTGGAGTCGGGTCTCGTTTCGGGTTTCAAGTTAACAGCAATTACAGTGTTCAATTACGTAAAATTATTTTTGAGAGTTTTTAAAATATTAAAAAAAATGCGAAATTTATAGCAATAACATAATTATTATATTATTGGCTTATGTGTGTTTACTTAAAGTTAATTCAATTACATGCTTTTGCTTATTTTATAAATTACTTTGCGTTTTAAAAGTAACATATTCTAATAAATAAGGTTTTCCTTTTTTAAGAAGTCATAAACATGTTACAGACTGATAGTTAACGGCGGGCTTGCCGGGTAAATATAAGCGGGGATATTTAAATAAGGCTGTTCACTTTTTCAACCAGTTCGGTTAAATTGAAGGGTTTGCTAATAATAGCATCGCAGCCATAGGCAAAAAGCGTACTGTCCTTATTAACATAAGCCGAAAAAATAATAACGGGTATATGGCTAAATTGAGGGTGATTTTTAATTTGCCGGCAAATTTCGCCGCCGTTTAAGCCTGCAACGCGGTAATCCAATATTACCAGGTTGGGTTCAAATTCTTCTACAAGGGGTATCACATCAACGCCCTTTGTGGTGCTTTGTACCTCAAACTGTTCATAAGCCAAAGTCTCATGTACAATATCAAGAATATCTTTATTGTCGTCTAAAATTAAAATACGTTTTGACATAGATTTTTTTAAAACCAGAATTTTCAGGTTAGAGGTACTTAGTGCGCGGAAAGTAAAGTTTGGGCTAAGAATAATTGTGTACCAACAAATATAATATTAAGTTTCATATATATAATAAGTAACAAGTTTTTGACAAACAGTATTGCACGCCGTTATACAGACTAAAATGCTTCGCCAAGGTTTAATTGTACAGACTGGTAATCTCTGCTAAAGCCATAATCAATGCCCAGGTTGGTGTCTGATTTTTTATTAAATTTTATGCGCAGGCCGCCGCCGCCCGCAGGGTTCCAATAAACAAAGCGGTTGGTAACCGGCTGAGTTACCGAGTTTATGTTAGCAAACAGTACAAAGCCGAATAACCCGTTACGACTAATATCCCGCCGGTATTCACTCTCAAAATAAAACAGCCTTTGACCCCGAAAGCGGCCCTGCTCAATACCCCTGCCCGAGCGCTGGTTAGGGTCCATGCCTATGCTGGGTAAATCAAGATACGGCGTGCCGGGTGTTAACGAGGTCCAGTAATAAGTCCAGAACGCCAGCATATTTTTTTTAACCGAATGGGTTAGCGATACATATTTACGGACATCGATATATAATGATTGCCAGTTATTATTGCTGCCAAATACTACACCGCTGTACCGATAAATAATATTTCCGTACCAGCCCGGCGCGGGGTTAAGTGAGTTATTGCGGGTATCATATAACAAGTTAAATGTAGGGCCTGATGAAAAAGGGTTGGAATCTACATTGGTGCCGAAATCATAATGGCTAAACCTGCGAAATGCGGCGGCATCGGTTTGGGAAACATCCAGATCGATATCGTAATCCAAATCATAACCCAGGCCGGCAAAAAAGTAGGGGGTTATTTGCTTTAGTGCATCCTGGTAAAAGCGGATGTATTTGTAGTTAAGCAAAAACCTGTCGCTTTCGTCCTGGCCGCCGCCCAATCCCCAGGTATAAATAGGGTATACCAGGAAACGGGTATCGCCCTGTATGGTCCATGTATTGTTTTTTAACCAGATGTTGGAGTGTATAGGCAAGCCATACCGGCCTGTTAAATTAAAATAAGGGGTAAAGCTTATGCTGCTGATATTGGTGCTGTCCCGGCTGCCCAAATAAAATGCTGCCGTGGTTGAAGTAATAAGCGCTTTACCGGGGCCTTCCATAGTTGTAGCTACCGGCAAAAAAGAAAAATATAGTTTTTTTTTCGGGTCGTCGGCCTGCCGTACCGAGTGTTTGCCGATGAGTTTGCGGGCAATATCAATTAAATCTTTTTGGGGAACGCTACCACCGGTAGTATCTGTTTTTTGATAATATGATTGAGCGGTTAAAATACCCGGTAACAATAAAAATAATAGTACCGGCAATCTGTTCATCATAAATTTACAACGGAAAATAAACGCTTACTGTTTTGGGTTTAACAATATAACGTTTTAAAGGCAGGAAAAGTGACCGCTGATTAAAATGATTTCATTGATTTCGCAGATTAGTTGATTAACATAGATTTTAAAAGAAAGGCTTTTCACCTCTTTCCGCCGCAGGAGAAGAGAGGATCGACCAGCGTGTCCCGATAGCTATCGGGATTGGGGTGAGTAGACGGAGCGCGACAGATAATAAATTAATTCTAATCTGTGAAATCATTTAATCAGCGTAATCTGCGGTTCAGATAATTGCGTTAGGGACAGCAGCGTATACCGGCCCGTGATTAAGGCCTGTGCAGTATGAGCGTATGGCCCGGCCCGCAGGGAGCGCCCTGAAACAAAGCTATATTATCTTATTTAACAAATAAATTTAAAACCAGCACCCCGCCAAGCCCGATAACCGAAACCAATGTTTCCATAACCGACCACGAGCGCAACGTATCTTTAATAGAGACATTAAAATACTCTTTAAACATCCAGAAACCGCCATCGTTAACATGCGAAAAGGCAAGGCTGCCCGCGCCTATGGACAGCACCATTAAATTAGGGTTGGTATGTGTATGCACCATTAATGACGCTATAATACCTGCCGCCGTTAAACCCGCTACCGTAGCCGAACCCAGGCTAAAGCGGATAATAGCCGCTATAAGCCAGCCTAAAATTAATGGCGATAGAGATAAAGTTTGCAGCATAGCGGCTATGGTATTGCTGGCGCCACTATCGGTCAAAACCTGTTTAAACGCGCCCGAGCCGCCGATGATGAGGAGGATAAGCGCGATATCTTTTATAGCATCGGCGTAAAGCTGGCCAATTTTTGCCAGGCTGGTATTTTGGCTGATGCCTAAGGTAAACATGGCTACGATAACCGCAATAATCATGACTACAGATGGATCGCCGATAAAACCTATTAAAGTTTGTAGCTCGCCTTTGCCGGGGTATATGGCCAGGAAAAGTGTGGTTGCCATCAACAAAATTACCGGCAATAAGGCAGTAAAAAAACTGTTGAACCCGCCGGGTAATTGCTCATCAGGAATAACATCGGCAACAAAGGTGGTTAATGGGGTTGATTGTATACCGCGCAGGGTTTTTGCATACAGCGGCCCGGCGATAACTATGGCAGGTATAGCGACGATGATCCCATATATAAGCGTAAGCCCCATATTGGCATGAAACAGTACCACCAGCGCGCTGGGCGATGGGTGAGGTGGCAAAAAGCCATGCGTAACCGATAAAGAGGCCAGCATAGGTAAGCCGATATATACCGCAGGCAGTTTATATTTATATACGATAGAAAAAATAAGCGGCACCACCAGCACAAAGCCAATACCGTAAAATAACGGCAAGCCGATAACAAAACCCGCTACCACCAATGCCCATTGTATATGCTTTTCGCCAACGGCGTTAACTAAAACATCGGCAATTTTTTGGGCCGCACCGCTGTGGGCTATCAGTTTGCCTAACATAGCACCAAGGCAAATAATAACAACCAGCGAGCCAGAACTCGAACTGAGCGTTTCGCCCAGGCCTTTTCCTACCGAGGCATTTATTTTACCCAAAGGTATGCCCAGCATTAAGCCTGCAATTATTGAAACTATAAGAAAAGCGAGGAACGGGGTTACTTTGGCCCAGGTAATGAGCAGCACCAGCAAAACAATACA
>Ga0302315_10002869_pt1 | contig 15974 bp, 20 predicted proteins | sample III_Palsa_N3_1_FD_200532 | JGI IMG/M metagenome (GOLD analysis project Ga0302315, IMG submission 200532) | Peat permafrost microbial communities from Stordalen Mire near Abisko, Sweden - III_Palsa_N3_1 | ecosystem: Environmental > Terrestrial > Soil > Palsa > Peat permafrost | place: Sweden... | reverse complement strand
TCGATGCTGAAGGCACCGGCGCCGTAGGTAGCCAGTTGCAGCAATCCACCCGCCATTGCAAGATTCTTCAGAAAATGGATCATCTGGTTCTGGTCTCCGAATGCGTGATGAAAGATCAGTGCCGTGACGATCGAAAACACCGCCAATGCGGCTGCCACGATGCGAGTTTGATATCCGGCCAGCAACAGCAAGCCGCCACCGAGTTCGATGATAACAGCGGCTGCGTAACCGAGCGTCGCCAGCGGTAGGCCGGTCGAAGCGATATAACCGATGGTGGCGGCAGGCGCGGCCAACTTGCCGAGACCGCTCAGGACGAAGATGACGGACATCAGCGCACGGCCGACGGCTGGGGTGAAGGAAGGTGTTTTCAGTGTGTTGTTCATGATAGCTCCAATAAATTGAATGATGAAATTAGGAAAAACTGCTGCCCTGTATATCCGTTACACCGCGCGATCCGGGCAGGTCGGCGATGTTCGTGGTCAATGTTTGCATGCTGTGTTCCCTTGGTTCGTTACACTGATTGCGATGTACGAATAATAGGCGCTCGGAATCCATCTTTAAAGACTATATATTTCGATACTATGTATCGATAATCCGGATGTATGCTGGATGCAATGCTCGTGCACCAGTTACGGACTTTCATTGCTGTCGCAGAGGAAGGCAGCCTTTCCGCGGCTGGCAAATTGCACCGTGCGCAGTCCGCAGTCCGTCAGCCATATCTTGGCGAATCTGGAAAAGCAGGTGGGTTTTGCCCTGTTTGAACGGGCCGGACGCGATCCGCAATTGACCGAGGCGGGTCGCGCCCTGATGGCCGACCCGATACAGGGTTTCTCGTTCGTTATGCGGGCATTTTATCGATGCACCGCCCGGGCGATGGTTTGTCAATAAGTTGAAGCAGTACTGATAGGAATGAAGGAAAGCAGTCCGGGTTGCCTGTCGACGTCCAGGAATTAATGCCCGGCCGGCGACGCCGACGTTCCATCGGACCAGTGATCCGTCGTCATCATGAAAATCGTCACTCGCTCTTCGGGATCATTCGCGGCTATCATCGGCGAATCCGGCAGATTCGCACCCCAGCTTTTTGCTGCATCACCCGCAATAAAAAACATCAGATGCGGATGCCAGACCTTGGCTTGGTCGTTTAGGTACTGCTGCTTCGACATCATGTAGCACATTGCACCCGGAGCCAGCGCCGGCAGCACTTTCCTATCCATGGCTGCCGAGGTCTCCTGCAGAATCTCCTTCTTCGACTTTCCTTCCAGCACCAATCGCGTCTTCATCAGGTAGATCGGCGTAAAGGTCTGGGCGGCGGGCGAATTGAAACAGTGCGGAGCGCGCAGCGTGGGGTTCCAGAAGTCGGAAAAATTCGTGTCGCCGCCCCACCCGCGTTCCACGAGGCAGACAAAGCCGTTCGTTCCCTTTGCTGCGGTCACGTACCCATCCTTCTTCAACACCATCACTTCCGCCTCATCCGAGATGGACTTTGGTGCAGCGCTGCGGGCCAGTGCGATCTCATCGGCCTCCGGCATCAGGTATTGAGCAAGCGGAGCCATGGCCGGGTATGGAGCGGACTGTGCATCTGCCTGCATGGTCGCAACCGTGAAAACTGCCTGTACAAAAGCGAGAAGCAAGATTTTCTTTACCTGCATAAGATCCTCCGTAGTAATCGGTGGCGAGCGGACCAGTCTGATCCACCATGTCATTGATAGGGCGGTTGCTGGTCTATTATATCGGATCAGGGTTTGATCCCATATTTGAGTCGATGCCGGCCAGTCGTCGCGCCAGCTTTTCCAGCGCCCCGCTCCAACCTTGTTCGTGGCCGGGTTTGGACACATCCCTCAGGAACGCATGAGTGAAGGTGAGCTCGGTTTCACTGCCGATCGCTCGCAGCGCCATCTCGACGCGCGAAATGTTGCCGGTCTCCTCGGGAGCACCGCCGAAGACCCAGCGGAAGCTCATCACCACGCGCTCGGGCTTGACCAGCTCCAGATATTCTCCGCGAGCCTCGTGCTCTTCGCCGCTCAGCGTTTGAAAGCGGACCATGTAGCCGCCGCCGATGCGCGCATCGCTGTGCGCTGCCAGCACCGGCCCATTGTCCGGCCCCCACCAACTGGCGATGCCTTCGGCGGTGGTAAGCGCATCGAATACGATCGAGGGGCGCGCCGCGATACGCCGGACCAGTGTCAAGCTCGTCATTTGTCCATCCCCCGCGTCTCGGCTTCCTTGCCCTCGGCATAGGCGGCGAGCCGATCGAGGCGCGGCGACCAGAAGCGCTCGTAACGTTCAAGCCAGGCCGTAGCCTCCCGTAGTGGCTGCGGAAACAGACGGACATCGACCGTGCGGCCCTGTTTGGAGCGCGTTATCAGACCGGCGTCAACTAGCACGTCGAGGTGCTTCATCACCGCGGGTAGTTTGATCGCGAAGGGCTCGGCCAGCGAACTGATCGATACTTTCTCGTCGCGTTCCAACCGCGCGAGGATCGCGCGGCGTGTCGGATCTGCGAGGGCCGCGAACGTGCGGTCGAGGCCTGGAGCGGGATGATTCGCCATTCTAGTGCTCCCCAGGGAAAACGAGGCTCCCGTCCGACCGCCTCGGCGCCACAACGAAGAAAAACGTGACAGGTTGCGGACCAACATCCTGCGAGAGCGCCGGGGGTGGATATAGGGCACTCATCTCATCGGCGCCGGCGGTTGTAACCGCGCTCAGCAGAAGAACCAGGCAGCAGGTGCCAGCTCCGATCATCGTTCGCATGATCCGTTTCCTCTTAAATAGTTCACTATATGGTGAACTATAAAGGTGAGTGCTCAAGCTTGTCAACCCGTGTCTTTGAAAAAATTACAGACGCTCCGCATGCCTAAAAAAGCTGGGAAAGACCCTACATAATGCAGCATGAGGGCGACTTTGCCGAATCAATCAACTCGCCACGAATTTTCGTTCTTTGGGAGCACGAAAATCGATGACAAGTTAATGTAATTGAAGGGATTTTCAGAAAAATCCGTACATGGCGCTGAATTGATTTTTTTAATTACTTCTGATCGTTCATCACCACTGTGAACGATCAGAAGCTAATGAGACAATTTTGCGTTATTAGCCAAGCGGCAATTCTCTCATCACCAAGCGGCACGAATCTTTGAGCGCGGCTAGATATCCTACAGGGCTATGGGTCGCGTAGATTCTTGGAGATGCCCGTATAATATTTGCATGACAGCAAAAACCTCCCAGATGTTTTATCCGCGTGCGCGGATCGACAATATGACGGACGGCATTTACTCCGTTGCGATGACGTTATTGGTTCTCGACGTACGCCTGCCCGACAATTTTCATCCGACTAACGCCGACCAGTTGTTGCAAGCTTTGCTGGGTATGTGGCCCAAGGTCTTGCCGTATGTGCTGAGCTTTATCGTGTTGGGGTTGCGCTGGATTGCCGGTGTGCAATTACGCAGCAAGGCTGATCTATTGGGTGGCGCTTATATCCGCTGGTGGTTACTTTATCTGTTGCTCATTACCTGCGTACCGTTCACGACTATCCTGGTTGGCCGTTTCGGGGAGTTCGCCCCGGCGATCTGGATCTATGCAGGTAATACTGGTCTGATTGCAATCGTCTGTTGGCGATTAATGAAATTGACACCGGAAATCGAAAATGCCCATCATGTGATGGGGCGTCAAATTTCCTTGCTACTTCTGTTGACGTCGGCGGTATTATGCATCGGCTTTAGTTTTATTAGCCCACAGCACGCATTGTGGGCACTGCTGCTCAATCTTGTCGCGCCCATGATGATGCGTCGCACCGCTGCGACGCAGATGGCCGCGCATTGATGACAATCTGCAGCTAAGCTTGAAAGAGGGGCGTCCTGGAATTTCTCGTCTAACACGCGCGACAAGTGCAGCAGCAACGAGGGTTGCGTCCTGCGCATCAAGCGGTTAGGGAAGGCCAATTCACCGAACCAATCGATTCGCCAAAAATTTACGCCCTTTGGAAGGGCGTAAATTAATGGTGAGTCATTGTTTTGTAATGGCATTCTTAGCTAAGAATTGTCTCATCACTTCTGATCGTTCATAACCACATCAGCCCCATGCGCCTGCTGATCCGCATGATAACTGGAGCGCACCATTGCCCCCACCGCTGCATGCGCGAAGCCCATCTTGTACGCTTCTTCTTCGAACATCTTGAAGGTATCCGGGTGCACGTAACGGCGCACCGGCAGGTGGTCGCCGCTTGGCATCAGGTATTGGCCGATGGTCAGCATGTCGACATCATGGGCGCGCATGTCGCGCATCACTTGCAGGATTTCTTCATCGGTCTCACCGAGTCCGACCATGATGCCGGATTTGGTTGGGGTGTTCGGGTGTAGTGCCTTGAAACGCTTCAGCAGATTCAATGAATATTCATAATCCGATCCGGGGCGTGCTTCCTTGTATAGGCGCGGCACGGTTTCCAGGTTGTGGTTCATCACGTCGGGCGGCGCGGCGTTGAGAATTTCCAGCGCGCGGTCCATGCGGCCGCGGAAATCGGGGGTGAGGATTTCTATGCGGGTGGTTGGTGACAATTCGCGCACGCGGCGGATGCAATCGGCGAAATGGCCGGCGCCGCCATCGCGTAAATCGTCACGATCGACCGACGTAATGACGACGTAATTCAATTTGAGCGCGGCAATGGTCTTGGCCAGATTTTCCGGTTCGTTGGCGTCCAGCGGATCGGGACGGCCGTGGCCGACGTCGCAGAACGGGCAGCGACGTGTGCACTTGTCGCCCATGATCATGAAGGTCGCCGTGCCTTTGCCGAAACATTCGCCGATATTCGGGCAGCTGGCTTCTTCGCACACCGTCACCAGGTTATTGGCGCGCAGGATATCCTTGATCTCATAAAAGCGGGTCGACGGCGATGCTCCCTTGACGCGTATCCAGTCCGGCTTTTTCAAGCGTTCTGCGGGGATGATCTTGATCGGAATGCGTGCGGTCTTGCCTGCGCCTTTTTGCTTTTCGTTCGGATTGTAGGTGGAAGATGCGAGCGGGGTGGTGTCGGATGTCATGGTGTAAAGCGCTTGTCGTATAAGTCATTCCGGCTCAAGCCGAATATGTTGTTGCTTGCAAATCAATTTTGCCAGTCTAAGTCGGGCGGAAGGTGACTCATAGTCGTTCCGTCAAGGCTTGGGCCAATGCCAACTGCATTTCAGGCAGTGTCGCTTCGACACCCAGGGTTTTCATGTCGACTGTCGCCAACCCTTCATAGCCGCAAGGATTGATCCAGGAAAACGGCGCCAAATCCATCGCTACATTCAGGGACACGCCGTGATAGGTGCAGCCGTTGCCGCGCACTTTCAAGCCCAACGCGGCGATTTTCGCGCCTTGCCAATTGCCATTCGCGACATAGATGCCGGGCGCACCCTGCTTGCGCTCGCCGGTCAAATTATACGCTGCCAGGGTATCGATCACAGCCTGCTCGATTTTTTGCACGAATTCACGGGCAAAAAGGCGTCCGCCCAGCTTGCGGCGCAGGTCTATTAGCAAGTAAATAACGACTTGGCCCGGCCCGTGATAAGTGACTTCGCCGCCCCGATCGGTTTGCACGACGGGGACGGCATGGGCATCCAGGATATGCGCCGGATCGGCGCCCAAACCCAGCGTGAAAACCGGTGGGTGTTCGACGATCCATAATTGATTCGACGTTTCGGGCGTGCGGGCATCGGTAAATGCGCGCATGGCGGCGAAACTGACTTCGTAGGATTCAACGCCGCGCTGGACGATGGTGATTGCAGATTGCGATACTGACATAGACCGCCAGTGTACCGAAATTGGCGGAAAGCGTCAGAAGGGCGAACTCCCGGAGCTCAAATCGACGGGAGTTGCGCCTGATGTTGCTCAGCAGCTTGCATGTTGCGCGCTGGTTGCCACAGTTGTCGACAATGCGCGCAAAGGGGCAAAAAAGTCGAATGAACGATGTCCTTCCTGCACGCAGGGCAAGCTTACCCGGCTATCCAGTTTGTCGGCTTCAATCACAATCAAGCGTCCTGCTGCGACCGAGACTGATTCACCCGCCTGCAGCCAATAATCATCGTTCGAGCCTTCGACCGTGATCCACACCTTGCCGGCAGTGACCTGCAAGGTTTCGGTTTGACTGGAGATCCCAGATACTGTTGTACCGGCATCGATAACGAGAGCCGATTTTGTGAATAATTTTCTCATGATGAATTACTCCTATAATGGTCTCCTGATCAAAGTTCAGCCTCTTTAATAAAGGATTCATCAGGATTTAAGTCATTGTAGGACTTGCTGCGTCGCAAACAAAACGATATATTTTCGCAATCATTGCTAATTTTATTCACATAAATATGAATGAGCTACAACGCCTGCCGAACCTCGCCGCATTGCGCGCCTTTGAAGCGGCGGCGCGTCATGAAAATTTTTCACGAGCAGCCGATGAAGTCAATCTGACTCACGGCGCCATCAGCCACCAGATTCGCTCGCTGGAAGAGGATCTTGGCATTAAGCTATTTATCAGGAATGGCAAGCGCATCGCGATTACCCCGGAAGGCCAGCGATTTGCGGCCATTGTCCGCAAATCGCTGGGTGAGATAGCCAGTGCAGCGGCGGAGCTTAAAGATAGCGCCAAGGTCAAGCGTCTGGCGATATCTGCCCTGCCGTCGTTCGCGGCGCGCTGGCTGGCCATGCGGCTCGGCAAGTTCATCGATGTGCATCCAGATATTGAAGTGACCTTGCAGTCCAGCAGCCAGCTGGTTGACTTGAGCCGTGGCGAAGTCGATGTCGGGATTCGTTTCGGCAATGGTAATTATCTGGGCGTCACTCTTGAATTCCTGATGGGCGACTATTATTATCCGGTCGCCAGTCCGCGCTATCTCGGTGGCGACCTGCCCAGGACGCCGCAGGATTTAACCTACGACATGTTGTTGCGTTCTGATCATGATGAGCCCTGGTCGGTTTGGTTCGCCGAGGCAGGGCTGGACTTGCAGGAACCCAGCGGCGGCTTGATTTTTACCGATTCATCGATGCTGATACGCTCGGCGGCAGAAGGAAACGGCATCGCAATGGCGCGTCACGTCATTGCGATGCAGGAAATTGCAGCAGGCGAGCTGGTGCGCCTGTTTAACGTGGCGGTGCCTAGTCCGCACGCGTATTACCTGGCTTATACCCCGCAAGGGATAGCAAAGCCGCAGGTGCGCGCATTTCGCGACTGGCTGATTGCCGAGGTGACGCAATTCAAGCAGGAGGTGGTGTGGCCCGAAGGCGGCGAACCTTTACAATACCGCCTGGCCGTTGCTACAAAACCACTTTGACCATCGGGTGCGAGGACAATGCGCGGTAAAGATTATCGAGTTGTTCACGACTGGTAGCCCATACCGTCACTGTTAGCGACAGGTAAGTGCCCTTGGTCGATGGCCGCATTTCCATCTTGCCGGCATGAAAACTAGGGTCGTGCAACATCACCAGGTCAACGATGGTTTGCGCAAACGCTTCTTGCATCTCGCCCATGACCTTGATGGGGAAGTCGCTTGGGTATTCGATCAGGCTTTCGGTTGGTACGGGCATTGATTCAACTTTTTACAAGTGGCGATACAGTTCATTAGGAAACGCGACTTACAGCGCCAACTTGGCGGCTTGATAAGCCTCGTAGAGTTTCTTGTAGATGGGGCCAGGCACGCCATTTCCAATAGTTTGGTCGTCAATCGTGACGACCGCAAGCACTTCTTTGGTCGCCGACGAGAGCAATACTTCGTCGGCGGCAAACACCTCGCTGCGCGAAATACGGCGGGCTTCGAACGGAATGTTACTGGCGGCGCAGATTTCCTCGATCAAGCCGTAGCGGATGCCTTCCAGGATCAGATTGTCGAGCGGCGGTCCCAGCAGTTTTCCATCCTTGGCGATCCACACATTCGATGACGCCGCTTCGGTCAACCAGCCATCGCGGAACTGGATCGCTTCCACCGCATCGTGCTCGGCAGCATGTTGCGCCGCCAGCACGCTGCCGAGCAGGGAAATCGACTTGATTTCGCAACGCAGCCAACGCTTGTCTTCCATCGATACGCAGGGCACGCCGTGATTGCGCGCGGCAGCGGAGGGCACAGGCAACGGCCCGGTCATGATGAAGACGGTCGGCGCAAGGTTTGCGGGAAATGCATGCGAGCGCTTGGCGACGCCGCGCGTCACTTGCATGTACACCATTTGCTGGTCGGCCGGAAAAGCCGCCACTACCTGGCCGATCAGGCTCATCCATTGTTCCTTGCTATGCGGATTGGCAATGCCAACAGCGGCCAGGCTGCGAAACAGGCGCGCCATATGTTGTTCGGCGCGAAACAGCTTGCGGCAGTATATCGGAATCACCTCATAGATACCGTCGCCGAAAATGAAGCCGCGATCGAGCACAGGAATTTTTGCTTCGGATAACGGTGTCATCGCACCGTTCAGATAAACCAGGGGATCATCCATGAGATTGGCTGCTTGCATTGAGGATGCCATATTCTTGCATAAGCGGCACCATAGCGTTATGCAAAAAATGTATGCGGTAGAACGCTTTTAAAGGATTGGATTATCCGTCCTCAATGGCCGAGGACGGATAATCTGTTTAAACACTACACGCAGATTATTTCAGCCACAAGCGAATGGAATCCCACGCGCGGCCGAAAATACTCGCTTGATTGACTTGTTCAAGAGCCAGTACCGGCAATTCGGTCAGTGGCTTGCCATCCGGCAGCATCAGCGTCAAGGTTCCTACTTTGCTGCCTTCGGCAACCGGCGCCACCAGCGGATCTTTGTGCGTCAACACGGGCTTCAACTTGTCGCCGACGCCTTTCGGGACTGTCATATAGATATCATGATCGAAACCGATCTTGACCTGGTTTTGGGTGCCTTTCCAAACTTCCTCGCTCGCCACTGCCTGTCCTTTGGCATACAACTTGACGGTGTCGAAGTTTTGGAAGCCCCAATTCAGCAGCTTTTGACTTTCCTGCGAGCGGGCCTGGTCCGACGTGGTGCCGAGCACGACAGCGATCAAGCGCCGATCGCCGCTCTTGCCGTTAGGGCGCTTGGCCGATGCGATCATGCAAAAGCCGGCGGCTTCGGTGTGGCCGGTCTTCAAGCCGTCAACGGTAGGGTCCAGCCACAGCAAGCGGTTGCGGTTCGGTTGCGTGATCTTGTTGTAGGTGAATTCCTTGATCGAATCGATTTTATAGAATTCGGGGTAGTCGACAATTTCATGCAAAGCCAGGATCGACAAGTCTTGCGCGGTCGAGTAATTGTCGGGGCTAGGCAAGCCGTGTGGATTGCTGAAGTGCGTGGATTTCAAGCCCATGCGTTCGGCTTCGCGGTTCATCAAGGTAGCGAACGTTTCTTCGGTGCCGGCTACTGCCTCGGCCAATGCGACCGCTGCGTCATTGCCGGACTGTACCATCAAGCCATGCAGCAAATCGTCGACTTTTACCGGAGTCGCCGGGTCGATGAACATCTTCGAACTGCTGGGATCGACTTTCCAGGCATGTACCGAGACATTGACCATTTGATTCAAATCGAGTTTCTTGTCCCTGATTGCTTCGAAAACCAGGTAGGCCGTCATGATCTTGGTCAGCGACGCCGGTTCGATCCGCATGTCGGGATTTTGCGAGGCCAGCACCTGGCCGCTGGTAGCGTCCAGCAATAGCCAGGATTTTGCTGCGATGGTCGGTGCGGGAACAGTCTGCGCGACGGCAGCAGAGATCGAGAAGATGGTGGCAGTGAGCGCCGTTATCAGTTTTTTCATTAAATAGGGTGTGTTTCCTTGTCGTTTATGACAAGGAAACTGATTCAGTAAGCTAAATGAGAGGTGGATTATAGCGCCGCAGACTGGTAAATTCCGCGCATAAGCCTGCTAATTGTGCATTCTTCGACTGTGGCGGGGGAGCTTGGTTCCGATTCTTGACAAGTTTATTGGCGGGTTTCGTCTACTTGTCTTTACGATACACAAATCATCGATGCCACAAATTGATCACATAATTCTTAATATGCAGCAACTTGCGATCGAATAAGTGCTCGGCTCCGGGAATCACGATAACGGGCAAATCCTGCGGCCTGGCCCAGTTGAAAACATCGCTCAGCGGGATGACGTCATCCAACTCACCGTGGATCACGATGGTATTGGCGGGCACTTCCGGGATTGCCCATTTACCGGCGGCGGTGCCAACCAGAACCAATCTTTCTGCGGATGTGCCTTGTTGTTCCAGGCGCCGTTGCAATTGTGTCTGCACAAACGTGCCAAACGAAAACCCGGCCAATGCAACCGGCAAGCCGGGGTAGCGTTGCTGCATTTCAGCCAGCAACAATTCCATGTCGTCGGTTTCACCGCGCCCCTCGTCAAACACGCCCGCTGAAGTGCCGACGCCGCGGAAATTCATCCGTACAGTGGCGTAGCCTAATGAAATGAAAGCGCGTGCCAAGGTATGTGTCACCTTGTTATCCATTGTGCCGCCGCCACCAAGCAGCGGATGCGGGTGCGCGACCAATGCGATCCCACGCGGCGTCGCAAACTCGGCTTCGTCCGGTATGCCGAGCGCACATTGCAATGGACCGATTGCGCCGGAAATAGTAAAGAATTGAGTGTGGCTATTCATGTTGTGGTGGCTACTTACGATCAGATTTTGAGACGTTCGACAATCTTGCCGCCGACCAAATGGACATCGATGATCTCGTCGATGTCTTGATTGTCGACAAAGGTATACCAGGTGCCTTGCGGATAGACCACCAGTACCGGGCCTTCTTCGCAGCGATCCAGGCAGCCGGCTTTGTTGATGCGGATTTTGCCTTGACCATTCAAGTCAAGTTGCTTGATGCGTCGTTTCGCGTGTTCTTGTGCCGCTTGGGCGCCGCGATCCGCGCAGCACGGGCGTCCGTCTTCGCGTGCGTTCATGCAGAAAAAAACGTGTTGCTGGTAGTACAAGTCGTCGCTCATGGTGGTCAGTTTTACTCAAGTGTTTTAGTCAATGCGAGATGATACACCGCGTTCAATTCTCGTTCAGGCGCGCCTGCTTGGGCCGGTACAACAGAAACGCCAAGGCGAATAGCGGCCACCATAAGGATAGGAATTGCGCCGCGCCGTTGAAGTTGAGGAATTGCCCTTGCACCCAGGTTTGCAGGGTGGCTATGAAATAAGGATTGGCCGGCGCCATGTTGACCGCCAAGAGACTCAGCAGCAGCATCAATATCGCGACCCGGCGTTGCACCTTGGGCGAGGTCAGCACCATTCCGCCCAATAGCAACAAGCCCAGCATCAGGCCGGTTTCGGCCCCGGGGGTGAGCCAGGAAAAGGCATTCGGCGGACCGAAGAACAAGGCGCTGGCCAGTGACTTCACGGCGAGGGCAGAGCAAATCAGCAAGAGGGCAAGCGGCGCCTTGGGTGCCCGTTCGCGCATCACGCCGAGCAACATCAAGACCGCGCCCAGCAGGCTGCAGGCAGTAATGAAGGTCTCCGCCAGCCAATATTGTTCGACGCTGAGTTGCCGGCCGAACCGTAGCATATCGCCGATATCGATCGGAATCCCCAGCCATTGCGACAGCCAGTCCGACAGGATCGGCGCCATTTGCCCATGTCCTAACAGGTATTCCTGTGGATAGATTTGCGCCAGCGGCCATAGCGCGAGCACAATCAGGCCGCGACTCGCCTCAGGTGAGAACCAGCGTCGCCGGAAAAACAGGATAGGGCTTTCTTGCAGCAAGGCCGGCGTCAACAATGCGCCGGCAACGGCGCCGATGCAGGCGCCGATGCTATTGGTCAGCAAGTCGAGGTTGGAGGCGACGCGACTGGGCAAAAAGGTTTGCACCGCTTCCATCGAAGCCGACACCAGAATGCCGATTACTATCGCCAACAGCACGGCCGTTTTGCCGCGTAGGTGCGGATAAAACGAACATACCAGGAACATGCCAAACGGAATATAGCCGACTACGTTGATGCCGACATCGAACGCCGTCCAGTAACGCGGCAGTGGCGCCCACAGGTACGCCAAGGGTGAAATGCCGATGTCGCGCCAGCCGGAAAATGGAAACCAGCTGGCATACACGATCAATAAACTGTAAGCCAGCAGACCGGCACGCGCAAACGCAGAAGGCGTCTCGATGTGATTCCTGCGGCACCATTATTTCTTCAAGTTCAACTCGGACAGCCATTGCAGGATATCGGCAATCGTTGCATCACTAGCGGTCGAGAGCGCCTTGGCGCCGCCGGAGGCATCGCTGCTGGCCGCGCCGGCTTGCCGGGAAAAAGTCTTTTGCGCCACCAGGTTGCGCAGATTGAATACCGAGACCCGCAAGCTGATTTGCCCGTTGCTGTGCTCGGGGCTATCGAATATCTGCGTGAAATCGTCGGCGTCGATGTGCAGCACCAGCGGCACATTATTGGCATTCTCGGTCGATGACAATACCTGTCCCCCGGCTTCCGCAATGCTTGCTTTGAGGCGTTGCTCAAATAACTGCAGCGGCGGCATGGACCAGCGGCTGTTCGTATATGGCCGCACCTGATGGTCGTTGGCATAGCTCAATCGATAATACATCTCGAAGCTGTCCAGCCAGGGCGGCACATTCGGTTCGGCTACTGCCATTGCCGGCAATCCTGCATTGTGGTGCGCGGGCGGAAGTTCTCCCAGATCGAATACCACTTGCGAGCTTGCTTTGTAAGTTGCGCAAGAGGTAAGAAACACGCATCCGAACATCATCAGCGCGGTGCAAAAAATTCCAAGTGTTCTTTTCATGGTCGGGCTTAGTGAGAGGGGGCATTGAAGCCGGGTTCGCCGGGGCCGGGCGTAACGCTGGAGCCGAACAGAATGCTTTGCGGACGCTCATTCAGGCGATCGAGCGTGCGGTCCAGTGAGCGCATCGAAGTTTGCACATCATGTGTCAACGGCAAAGCCTGGTCTTCGATTTTTTCCGCCACTGCGCCAACCTGGTCCGCTGCGGTCGCCAATTTTGTCACCGCGCCGTCAGGGGCTTGCAATTGCGTAGTTAGCTTATTCAGGTTATTGCTGAGTGCGCTGGCGTCGTTAGACAGCTTCTTGATTGACGATAGGGTCTGCGATGCTTCTGCGGTCATGGCCGGCAATTTTTTCAATGTCGGTTCCAGTTGTCTTGGAATCGCCTCGATTTCCTGCGCGGCGCGGCTGACATTGTCGACCGCCGCCATGATCGCCTTTTGATTGTCCGGCGCCATCAGCGTATTGAAACGCTTGACCAGTTCGTCGGTTTTTTCCAGGATTGCCAGTCCGTTGGTTTGAAGCTTGTCGAACAGGCTGGCGCGCATTTCGATGCGTGCAATATCGTCCTTGCTGCTTTGCAGGCGAACAGGATTGCTGCCGTCGTCATCCAATTGCACGTAGGCGATGCCGGTCACGCCTTGATAGCCGAGCGAACCATAAGTCGATTTTGTGATTGGTGTATCAGGCTTGACACTGAGCAGCACCAAAATCTGGCCCGGCACCTTGGGGTCGAAATTGATCGCATTGACGCGGCCGACATCGAGCCCGCGATAACGCACTGCCGCTTGCGGATTCAGTCCTGGTATCGACAGCTTGGTTGCCATTTCATAAGGGATTTGCCCGCCCTTGTCGCGGTTGAACCACAATGCGATCAAGATCGCGGCAATCAGCAGCAGTAGCGTAAACACGCCTGCCATCAATGCATGAGCCTTATTTTCCATGATGATGTTCTTCCAATCTATTTGACGGTTTGCTCGGATGCGTGCAAACCTTCCATCGCCCGTAGTCCTCGCGCACCGAGGAAAAATTCCTTGATGAATGGATGCGGCAGTTTTACCACTTCTTCCGGCGTTCCCATTGCGATCACCTGTTTGTCGGCCAACACCGCAATTTTGGTCGACAGAGAAAACAAGGTGTCCAAATCATGCGTCACCATCACCAGCGTCAATTGCATTTCCTGTCGCAGCGACTGGATCAGTTCGACGAAACTTTCCGATAAATTCGGATCGAGACCCGCTGTCGGTTCATCCAGAAACAGCAACTCCGGCTCCAGCGCCAAGGCTCTCGCCAAGGCCACGCGTTTGATCATCCCGCCGGACAAGTCGGCTGGCATCTTCATGCCATCTTCGGCGGAAATGCCAACCATATGCAGTTTCAGCAGCACCGCATCGCGAATCAGGTCTTCCGGCAGCGCATGCAATTCGCGCATCGGCTGGGCTACGTTATCGAACGCACTCAATGCGGAAAACAGCGCGCCATGCTGAAACAGCATACCCCAGCGATTGCGCAAACGCTGCAATTGAATGGGATCGGCTTTTTGCACATCTTCGCCAAACACGCTGACGGTGCCGCGTGTCGGGTGTTCCAAGCCCAGCATTTGCCGTAACAGCGTGGTCTTGCCGGACCCCGAGCCGCCGACCAGGGATACGATCTCGCCGGCCTGGATTTCCAGATTCAAATCCTGATGCACAACGTAGTCGCCGAATTGCGTCCACAAATTTTGTATGCGGATAATCGCTTGATTGGACTCTTCCATCAGTAACCTATGCCGCTGAAGACTATGGAGAATACCGCATCCGCCACGATCACGATGGTAATCGCGGTCACGACCGAGGTGGTGGTGCCTTCACCGAGGCTTTCGGTATTGGCCTTGATCCGCAAGCCGAAATGGCAAGCAACTAGGGCGATCAGGCTGCCAAACGCAACGCCCTTGCCGAGGCCGATCAAATAATTGGCGAGTGGTACCGCATCCGGCAATTTATGCAAAAAATAGCTGGGGGCCAGGCCTAACTCCAGTTTTGCCGAGAACATGCCCCCGAGCAACGCCATCGCATCGGTCCAAATGACCAGCAATGGCATCGAAATCGCGAGCGCGATGACTTTGGGCATGATCAGGCGAAAGCCATGCGGCAAACCCATGACCAGCATGGCATCGAGTTCTTCGGTGACGCGCATGACGCCGAGTTGTGCAGTGATGGCGGAGCCGGAGCGGCCTGCCACCAGAATAGCCGCCAGCAGCGGCCCCAGTTCGCGAATAATGCTCATACCGAGAATATTGACCAGGTAGACATCGCCGCCGAAAGTGTGCAATTGCTGCGCGGACAAATAAGACAAGACGATGCCGATCAAAAAGCCGACCAGTGCCGTGATCCCCAGGGCTTGGTAGCCAATGTGATAGATATTGGCCGAAATCTCTTTCCACGGCCCGCGTCGCAGGTTGCCTGCGAATCGCCCCAGGTCCAAAGTCAATTGCCCGATTAATGCGAGGAAACTGAGGCTATGATCGGCAAAGCCGCTCACTTTGGTTGGCAACCAATCGAGCAGTGAGGGCGTCGGACGCGGCGGCGGCGGCACCAGCGCGGCCGCAGCTTGCTCCAGCAGTGCGAAGAAAGTCTCGTGAGCCGGCAGCAGGGTCAGTTGCGGCGGCCTGGCCTTGCCCCATGCGTTCCATAGCAACTGGGCGCCGATATGATCCAATGCGTTGATCTTGGACAGATCCCAGGCCAGCGTTTCACCGTGCGGCAGGCCATGCAAGGTCGACATGATAGCGGGAATCGCATTCTCGACTGCCAATGCGTGCACATGCCACGCGCCGCTGGCAGAGACGGACGGATGGTCTTGTCGATTGAAGGTGAGGACAGGTGGCTCGGTTTTCAGCATGTGCTCAGTGTAAGGGAGAATCGACGCCTGGTCACAGAAAGTAACATTATAGGTGCCGGGCTATCGATATACGGGCCATCCCGTTACAATGTCGGACATGAACTCAGCACTATCGATTGAACAGATTAATGCGTTCTGCAATGCAGAAGCGCAACGCGTCGCGATGACGCTGGTCGCCGAAACCGGATCGACCAATGCCGATTTGCTGGCTGGAATCGAAAATTTCGCCGCTCCCCAATTATTGATTGCCGAAGCGCAAACGGCGGGCAAGGGGCGCGCGGGCCGTGCCTGGCATTCAGAGCCGGGCGCGACCTTGACGTTTTCGCTGGCATGGAAATTCAACTTGCCGACGCATGCTTTGCTCGGATT
>Ga0302315_10002867_pt1 | contig 15974 bp, 16 predicted proteins | sample III_Palsa_N3_1_FD_200532 | JGI IMG/M metagenome (GOLD analysis project Ga0302315, IMG submission 200532) | Peat permafrost microbial communities from Stordalen Mire near Abisko, Sweden - III_Palsa_N3_1 | ecosystem: Environmental > Terrestrial > Soil > Palsa > Peat permafrost | place: Sweden... | reverse complement strand
GGCTGAGCTGGCCCCATCCGAGCATGGCGATCGCGCCCAGAAGATTCGGTAGCGCGGTCAGCAAGCCGATCTGTAGCGTGGACACGTGAAACGTCTTGATGATCTGCGGCAACCAAAAACCGGTGCCGTAAAACCCGATGACGAAACACACGCCGGTGAACGTGACCAGCAGCGTGCGCCAGTCGAGCATCGTCACCAGCGCCGCACGCAAACCGTCCGTGTGCGTCGAAAGCTTTGCTTCGGCGTCCAGCGTGCCAGTCAGCCAGTCACGTTCGTCAGTGGAGAGCCAGCGCGCCTGGGTGGGGCGATCAATCAACAGGCGATAGGCGACAAATCCGAGCAAAACAGCGGGCGCACCTTCCACGAGGAACAGCCAGCGCCAGCCGGGCAGGCCAGCCACACCGTTGAAGGCCTGCAGAATGAACGAAGAGATCGGCGCGCCCACGGCTGCGGCGACCGGCAGTGAAATCATGAAGCGCGCGATGATCCGCGTACGATATTCAGCCGGAAACCAGAAGCTCAGGTAATACAGCACGCCGGGGAAGAAGCCCGCCTCGCTGATACCCAGCAACAGCCGCATCGCATAGAAACTTTTCGGGCCGGTGATCATCGCGGTGCACAACGTCACCACGCCCCAGACCAGCATGATGCGCGTCAGCCAAAGCCGCGCGCCGAAACGCACCATCATCAGATTGCTCGGTACTTCGAACGGACACATCGCGATGAAAAAAAGCCCGGCGCCGACGCCGAACATGGCCGGGGTCAGGCCGATGTCCTGGTTCATCTGCAGCGCCGCGAAACTCACGTTCGTACGATCGATATAGCTGACGATATACAGCAGGAACAAAAACGGAATGATCCTGCGGCTGATTTTTCGAATCACCTGACCGGGATGTACTTGCGGCATCGGAGTGACCTCTGCGTAGCGAAATGTCGTGTGGTTCTGAAGCGAGAAACCGTTAACAGCAACCTTTCATCAGAAACTGCCGCCGAGTGACTTGCCGCCATCCACAAGCAAAACCTGGCCGGTGACGTAGTCGGTTCGCGGTGAAGCGAGAAAGGCCACCGCGTTGGCGATATCTTCCGGACGCGCCGCGCGTCCGGTCGGCTGCAGGGCCAACTGGGCTGCGCGGCGTTCGGGCGAAAGCGCCTTCAAAAGCGGCGTGTCGACCAGGCCCGGGGCCACGGCATTGACCAGGATGCCGGCTGGCAACAATTCCATCGCCATGGCCTTGGTCAACCCGACCACCGCGGCCTTGGCCGCCACGTAATGCGCGTGATTGCGTGCACCGAGATAAGCACGCGAAGCGATATTGACGATCTTGCCGCCCGCCGGCAGTCGCCGCGCGGCGAGTTGTGAAAGCTCGAATACCGGAATGAGGTTGAGCTGGTAATGCCGATGAAAATCCTCGGCGGTCAGCGCGTCGAACGCACGCTCATCAAAAATGCCCGCGTTATTTACCAGCGCATCCAGTCGTGGCAGTCCGTCAATCAGTTCAGCCATCTGCGCACGGTCGAGCAGGTCCAGGGTACGGCTCTCTGCGCTGCCGCCGGCGCCCTGAATATCTGCAACGACCTGCTCGATGCGATCTTGCGCAATGTCCATTGCCACAACATGAAAACCATCGCTGGCCAGACGCGCCGCGATAGCACTTCCAATGCCGCCACCGGCGCCGGTGACAACGGCAACGGGAAGATTGCTAGTAGCGTGCTGGCTCATGCTTCTCTCATTACGCTATGCGTTGTTAGTTACGTATAGCGTAATGGGCTCACTGGTTGAGTCAAGCTGCGACGCAACAACAGCCGCCAATCCTGCTGGTCCAGTCGGTGCAATTGGCCCCCGAGGTTCGCGCGCTTGCGCGCAAAAGCATGGATGCGCTGGACGAAATCCACTGCAATGCCGTGGGCATTCAGTCGAGTCGTGTGTCGGCGCGATGCGTCCGTACAGTTCGCTGCTGAGGTCGCCAATCTGCGTCGACGAGCCGTCACGACATTCAAACAGAAACTGGTCGCGAGATATGAGCGTAAGCCAGTCGCGCTGAAGCAGGCTGATAAGCATTCGCGACTTTGTCCAGGCTCAGGTTGAGCGAGCAAGCCTGGGCCGATGCGCAGGCCAAAGGTAGCCGAGATGGCCAAGGCGCAAGGTGTGGGCTGGCAGGACCATCAGGGCCCGATAGCCGAAGGACAAAAACGCCTGATGGATCTGCACGCGCGCGGGGAGGTCCTCGATACCAACCTCTACACCGCTCCCGGCCAATACGGTGGCGGCGGTGCCGGCACGACCTGGCTGGTCGGATCAGCCAGTGAAGTTGCCCAGGCGCTGCGCAACTACGAGGCGTTGGGCATCACACACTTCATCCTGTCCGACACTCCGTACCGCGCGGAGCTGGCTCGCCAGGGAGACCAGCTGCTGCCCTTGTTGCGCGGGTGAATGGGTATTCCAAGACGCTGACCTCGGGGTGCAAGGGACGATTGAAGCAGATGACGGGCGAGGCATGAGTCCGTCGGGCGCGAATGGATAATAGTCGCCACCGGAACGGTGAGCAAAAGCTCACGCCGTATCGTTCTTCAATGAGGGTTCGTTGCCACCCTCCCAGGCGGCGACCACGGCGGCAGCCACCGAGTTGCCGACAATATTGGTAGCCGATCGCCCCATGTCCAGAATGTGATCAACGGCGAGCACCAGCGCTATGCCGCTGTCGGGAAGTTTGAAGTAGTGCAGCGTCACGGCAATTACGGCGATCGCAGCGCGCGGTACACCTGCGACGCCTTTCGTTGTCAGGATAAGCAACCCGAACAGCGCGGCCTGCTGCCCCAGCGTCAACTCGATGCCATAGGCTTGCGCGATAAAGAGGATCGCAAACGCGCAGTACATCATCGCCCCGTCCAGGTTGAACGAATAACCGAGCGGCAGCACAAAGCTCGCGATACGCCGCGGAATACCAAAGTCGACCAGCTGTTCGAGCAGCCGCGGGTATGCGGCTTCCGATGACGACGTGGCGAATGCCAGCAAAACGGTGTGTCGAACGTTATAAATCAGGCGGAGCCCTGTTCGCCCGACGATCATCACAAGCGCCGCAATTAGCAAAGCCCAAAGGATGCCCAGGGATAGGTAGAAGCCCGCAACGAACTGTGCATACGTGTGGACGATGCCAATTCCGTTCGTGGTTATCGCGCTGGCCAAGGCGGCGAAAATCGCGAACGGGGCGAGCCTCATCACATAGTCGGTAACCTTGAGCAGTACGGCAAGCAGCTGATCAATCAGCTCAACGAGCTTCAACGCTTTTTCCTTGAGCGCCGCCGCCGCTGCTCCGATGAAGATCGAGAACACGACTATTTGCAGGATCTCGTTATTCGCCATGGCCTCGATGATCGAACGCGGGATCAGATGGGTCATGAAATTGGCGGTGTCGAACTCCCCCGCACGTATGCCGAGTGGCGCGACGCCCGGGGTCTGCGTGGTCACATGCAAATGCAACGCTGCGCCTGGCTGTAGCCAGTGCGCCATAAATAATCCGACCAGCAAAGAAACGCACGATGCACCGAGGAACCAGAGCATCGCCTTTATCCCGACACGTCCGATCTCGCCAGCACTGCCCATTCGGGCAATGGCTGACACCAGCGACGCGAAGACCAGTGGCGCGATAACCATCTTGATGAGCCGAAGGAACGCGTCGGTAACGAGGGAGAGATCCGCAGCGGCTTCCAATGCCTTTTGAGGCGTCAGGAAGTGGTTGCAAATCCAGCCAACCACGATGCCCAGCACTGTTGCCACAACAACAAACACCGTAAAAAAACGCTGCCTGGTAATCATTAGCGATAGATCGCCATGTCGCCGGCGCAGCCACTGCAGTTTCTCATTTCACGGCTGTCGACGATGACCGCGCTCCCGTCCGGTAAATCGAGATTACCTCAGTCTTCCGTCAGCATGTCCAATCATTCCCATCCAGGACATATAGCGAGGCGTAGCCATGCGCGGGAGGCTGGCCACAGCGGATGGGGCTGAACAATGAGCAGCGCCCGAAGATGATCGAATGCTCAACCTCCTCGGCTTTAGCAGTGGCCAGTGTGAGCGTTGATCCGCAGAGGTTTTCACCCGGCGGATGTGGCAACGAAGGCCTCTTGGTCCTCCTTATGCGTAATTGCTACCGCAGCGCATTAAAGCGAGAATGGACTCATCCATCGGACTCGGCTCAGCCGGGTGGCTCGTCCGGGCGCCTATCCCTCGGAAATATCGCACCGCGCCGCACTCACTCCCAAAGAGGGAGATGACCTCACCTTTGCGCGGCTGTGTTTGCGAACTCCACTGGCTTAATACAAATGAGGATTCTCGATACATTCCGTCGTGAGTGGCTGACGAATGTGCCTACTGAGCTGTTGTCTGGCGCACTGGTCGCATTAGCGCTTATTCCCGAAGCCATCGGCTTTTCCATTGTGGCCGGCGTTGATCCCAAGGTCGGCCTTTACGCGTCTTTCTCCATTGCCGTCGTTACGGCTTTTCTCGGCGGACGAAGGGCAATGATCTCGGCCGCCACGGCATCTACCGCGGTGTTGATGATCACCTTGGTTCGGGATCATGGGCTGCAGTATCTTTTTGCGGCGACCATTTTGATGGGTTTGCTGCAGGTCGTCGCCGGTGCAGCGCGGCTGGGCCTTGTGATGAAATTCGTCTCGCGCTCCGTCATGACCGGATTTGTAAACGCGCTGGCCATTCTGATTTTTCTGGCACAGCTGCCCCAGTTCGTGGGAGCAGGTTTACCGATGTATGCGATGGTCGCCGGCGGGCTGGGGATTATTTACCTTTTTCCTCTGGCCACGAAACGCGTGCCATCGGCGCTGGTCAGCATCATCGTGCTCACGGCGTTTACGCTGTTTACCGGCCTCAAGCTGCGAACCGTGGGTGACATGGGCCACTTGCCGTCGAGTCTGCCCTTGTTCGGTATCCCGCAGGTGCCTTTAACCTTCGACACGTTGAAAATCATCTTTCCTTATTCGCTGGCGATGGCAGCGGTCGGTCTGCTGGAGTCACTGCTTACCGCACGTATCGTTGACGATATGACGGATACCCCGAGCAACAAGAGCCGGGAATGCGTGGGGCAGGGCGTGGCAAATTTCGTCACCGGCTTTCTCGGCGGTATGGGCGGCTGCGCGATGATCGGCCAGTCGGTCATCAACGTCACGGCTGGCGGGCGGACGCGCCTGTCGACGCTCTTCGCCGGATGCTTTCTGCTCTTTCTGATTGTGGTGGCGGGCGATTGGGTCCGACGGATTCCGATGGCGGCTCTCGTGGCCGTCATGATCATGGTGTCGGTCAGCACCTTTGACTGGTCGTCCATCCGCAACCTGCGCTCGCACCCCTGGCAGTCCAGCGTCGTCATGCTGGCCACCGTGATCGTTGTTGTCGTGACCCGGGATTTGTCCAAGGGCGTTCTCATCGGCGTCTTGCTCAGCGGCGTGTTCTTTGCCGGCAAGGTGGCGCGCATGTTCGCCATCACCAGCGAGCTTTCCGATGACGGCGGTTCGCTGACCTACTTTGTGACGGGTCAGGTTTTCTTTGCATCAGCAAGCGGACTGGTGGATGCGATTGATTACCGGAAGTTGGCTGCCGTCGTCCGGATCGATGTCAGCGGCGCGCACTTTTGGGACGTGAGTTCAATTCGTGCGCTCGATGACATCGTGCTCAAGCTGCGCCGCCACGACGTGCAGGTCGAAGTGGTGGGTCTCAATCAAGGGAGCGCATCGATGGTGGAGCGGTTTGCAACACATCGCCGCGCCAGCGCGTCTTGATATCGAAAGGCCATAGATCTGCTGAGCGGCAAGGCACGGACGGCAAAATTTTCGTGCGCGGTCCGTTTTAGCCTGAAGCAGACACGTGGCGATGCATAGATGCTCACCTGCTCCCTCAACCGTCTGTTGAACGGGTCAGGTCTTCCCATGCATCGAGCTCGGCAGCAAAGTCAGCTAATTTCTGGCGCACCAGGCCGAGCGCATCGCTTCCGAGCAACAGATGCGCGGGCGGTGCAGCGCTGGCAATCACGTTCAGCATCGCGCGCGCTGCCTTGGCCGGGTCGCCGAGCTGTTTGCCGCTCTTCTGCTGACGGGCCTCTCGGATGGGGTCGAACATGCCGTCATAGTCGGCAATGGAGCGGGGAGTGCGAACCATTGAGCGTCCGGCCCAATCGGTGCGGAAAGACCCCGGAGCAACAGCCGTCACGGCGATGCCGAAAGGCTTCACTTCTTTGCCGACGACTTCGGAAATGCCTTCCAGCGCGAACTTGCTGCCACAGTAATCGGAAATGCCGGGCATGGTGATAAAGCCACCCATCGACGTGATGTTGAGGATATGTCCCCTGCGGCGATGACGCATATGCGGCAGCACCGCTTTCATCATGGCCACGGCACCGAAGACGTTTACATCAAACTGCTGTTTCATTTCGTCCAGCGAGGACTCTTCAAAAACGCCCTCGTGGCCGTAGCCCGCGTTGTTGACCAGCACGTCCACCGCTCCGATGGTGGCTTCGACCTCAGCGACAAAGCCGTCGATGGCATCAAAGGCGGTTACATCAAGCAGGCGCCCGACGGCTTTGCCGGGAGCAAGCGCCTCGAACTCGCGCAGAGCTTGTTCGCTTCGCACCGTTCCCACGACACGATGGCCATCGGCAAGCGCCGCTTGGGAGAGAGCCTTGCCGAATCCGCTGCTGACGCCGGTGATAAGAAAAATTTTGGCAGATGACATGGCATGCACTCTCGGAGAATAATTTGAGGTTGCACAATAATCCTTTACAGGCCGCGTTTTTATGCCTGATAAAGTCAATTTATTGCCTATTTCTATAGTCTTCGATATCGCGAGTGAAAATGGCCAAGCAACGTTCGACGCCCGAGAGCCGCCGCATGGTGTCGCTGGTGCGCGCGTTGGCGCCGCAAGAGGGATACAACCTCACGGCGCTGCCCGGCGTGCGCGTCCTGCGTTCGGACCGGATCCTTTCCCGTACGCCCGTTCTGTACGACCCCGGCATCGTCATCGTCTGCCAGGGGCGCAAGCGCGGCTATTTTGGTGACCAACTCTATCTTTACGACGAAGAGCACTATCTGGCGGTCGCCGTGCCCGTGCCTTTCACGATGGAGTCGAATGGCACCTCCGAACACCCGCTGTTGGCCATCTATATGCATCTTGATTTTCAGATGGCGGCCGAGCTCATGATTCAGATCGAACGCCAGCACGTGCCCGTTCACCAGGCGTCGCCGCAGAGCTTGATGTCCAGTCCCATGGATCTCGCGCTAACGATGTCCGTGCTGCGTTTTCTTGAAGCGATGAACCAGCCGTCGGAAGCGACGATTCTTGGTCCAGGCCTGATGCGAGAAATTTATTTTCGCGTACTCACGGGACCACAGGGCGCGGCCATGCGATCGGCCCTGGCGATGCAGGGGCAGTTCGGCAAGATAGGCAAAGTGCTTCGCCGCATTCACGCCGCTTACGCACAGCCGGTCGATCTCACGCAACTTGCGCAAGAGGCCGGCATGAGCGTGCCCGCGTTGCACAATCACTTCCGCGCCATTACGCGGACGTCGCCGATGCAATACGTAAAAGCCATACGCCTGCACCAGGCGCGTCTGTTGATGGTGCGTCAGGGCGTGACAGCGGAAGCGGCGAGTTATGCCGTGGGTTATGCCAGCCCATCGCAATTCAATCGCGAGTTCAAGCGGCTGTTCGGATTGCCACCCGTGGCAGAGGTAACGCGCATGAAGGAAAGTTTTACGATACCGCCCGCCGAGGCTGCGTCGGACTATGTCTCATCCCACTGAGGAGATAGAAACATCTTTTAGCTTCCGATTCCAAACTGGCTTATGCGCGTTTGGACGATGCCAAAGACCCATGCGCCTGTCGCATGAAGTGGTCCGCGAGGCGCGTTCTAAAGGTCAACCTATCAGCTAGACACTGCCGCTCGCCTCGTTTGCAAACAGTCCAAAGACGGGATCCCACTCATAGATGGTGACGTGGGTATTTACCCCGGCCTGGGCAAAAGGATCATTGTCGATGATCGACTGAGCCTCACTGAGCGAGCTGGCGCGCATCACGATCAGGCCGGATCGGGCGCCGCCGCGCACCGCTTCGCTGTCTTTAACCGGTCCGGACGCCGCAATGCGCGCTTCGGCGACCAGTTTTTCAGGGTATTCGACATGGGCATCGATATGCTGCTTCCACAGTGCAATATCTTCATGAACCAGCGTGGCAATAAAAAATTTCATGAGTCTCTCCAAAGCATCGGCTCAATGCAGCGGCAATGACAACGACGGTGATCGTCGAAACCGGAGACACCATAAGCAGCTTTATTCGTCAACTACGCATCGACGTCGTGTATCCGACGGCGGCATGCAATGGCACCGCTACGCCTGGAGAAGACCGGCTACCCGGTAGCTCTCTATCAGCGCGTCAAAGAGTGCGATATCCGAGCGGCTCCTCGCCATAAGCTGAGCGCCGGCGACAGCAGCGTAGATCGCACGTGCCCGCGGTTCACTTTCTTCCGGAGTAGCGCCGGTTGCCGCGGATAGAACTTTGCTCAGCCATGCGACATGGATATCGGCAAACGACTGTACTTCCTTCTTCACCGTCTCAGGCAGGTCGTCATATTCGGCGCCCATGAAACTGCCGAGACACAAGCGATTGTCACTCTCGAGCGATCGGCGAAATATGTTGGGATAGTCGTGCAGGCAGCGTAGCGGGTCCGGGGTATCAACCAGCATCGCGTTCAGGGCGGCGGCCGAATCCTCCCAGTAACGCTTCGCCACGGCGGTGCCAAGATCGGCCTTGCTCGCGAAGTGGTAGTACATGCTCGCGTTTCGTATGCCGACCTCGTCCGCAATGTCGCGAAAATTCAATCCGCCATAGCCCCGCGCCTGCGCGGCCCGTGTCGCAGCCGCCAGGATGTTCTCCCTGGAGTTTGAGCTCACTTCATTTTTCACGGCGTTGCCCTCGAAACGAAAGAGGCGGGTTGTTAGAGCCATTGTATCGGCAAGTGCAAAGCCTACCAAGCGATCGGTAGTTCGATGGTTCCCAGCAGCCAGCGTTTGCTTAGCCGGCTTTTTGAAACCGGAGAAAAACGTGTTGACGGGGGACTTTTCATGCCCTAATGTTTATCTACCAAGTGGACGGTAGGTAAAAACCACGAGGCTTGGTCACCTTCGGCAGACCTGTTAAAGGCCCGCCACATCGCTCGCTTCCCTGCTCAGGAATCATCGCCATGACATCCACACTTCGCCTCTTTACTTCGCCGTCGGCTTTTCCAAACCCGCAGCGCCTACGCCTGTTTCTCCATGAAAAGGGGATTGCCGATCAGTTCGATGAACGCATCTACGACATGTCGCCGGTGGGCGAGCAGCGGCAATGGCCACATCTGAAAATGAATCCGTGGGGCGAGACACCCACCTTGCAGCTGGCTGACGGCAGCTTTATTTCCGAGACGGCGGCGGTGGTCCGGTATCTCGATCAGACCTTTCCCGGACGGAAGATCATGGGCGAGAACCCGCTGGAGCAGGGTCTGGACAACATGTGGGACAACCGTATCTGGGTGCACATCCTTTATCGGATCGTTACCGCCTTCCATGTACTGCACCAAGGGCTGGGACCGAAGCTCGAGCTGACCACTAATCATGCCTGGGGCGAGCATTGCCGCAAGGAAGCGCTGGCGCATGCGGGTTTGGTCAACCAGCACCTATCGGACGGACGCGACTGGATACTCGGCGGCGACGCGCCCACCTTCTCGGACATCACGCTGGCAACCGCGATCGCCTTTTCCAAGTTTCCGGTCAACGCCACGCCGCTAGACGAGCGTTTTGAGCATCTGGATGCGTTCTGGAAGCGCTGGCAACGGCGGCCCAGCTTCCAGGCGGCCTATGCCGACCGCAGCAGCGGTGTGCCGGAACTGGATAATCCTTCGCAAAAATGATCCAGGCGGCGCGGGCTGCATGGCGGAAAACCCGATTGCCTCGTGCTCTCGGATTACTTCGGGGTCGCGCCGTCGACATCCTGCAAGAAGCGTCGCCGCAAGGCGTTTAATGCGGCCGGCGCTTCGAACGGTGGAAAATGTCCGAGCCCGGGCATCTCCACCACGGAAGCACCCGCGATCTGGTCCGCGATCTTATTTGCTGCCGCGAGGGGCGCATTGCGGTCTTCGCTGCCCGCCACGATCAGCGTCGGGCAGCTGATTGCCGAGACGCTGCCTTCGAGGTCGAGGCCGGCGATCATCTTCTACATGGAGGCGTGGAAATTCCGCGTCCTGCGCCAGCAGGCAGGTGGTTGCCCGGTCCACCACGCATCGGGACGGCGTTCGCGCAAGGAAGGCGGATACCAGCGCTCATGGGATAGCTGCGCGATCCTGCCCATCCCCTGCGTTCGGGCAACACCCGCTCGTTCGCGCAAAGCACCGCGCACGAAATCGGGGAACGTGCACCGAGTGGCGACGAGTGTCAGCGACTGCACGCGCTCGGGGCGGCGGAGCGCAAACGCCTGCGCGATCCTGCCCCCTACCGAAATGCCAAGCCAATTACGTGGGTCGGACCGGCCGCTACGTGAGCAAGCACGGCATCAACAACATCGCTCATCAAACCGAAGCTGGGCGGGTTGGGCAAGGACGGTTCCGAAACGATCTCATGGTCCCTCGCTTCATCGACGCCGCCGAGGGCGCCGTATATTTGCGCCTTCTTCTTGGCCAACTACTCAACGAGGCGTGGGCACGATCGCTCGCCGACACGCTGCTTATGGGCGGCAACGCGCCCGAAAACGATCTTTCAATCTAAGGTGCTGCCTACTCGAAGATTTTCCGCACAAGCTTAATGTCAGCCTTAATGTCAGCGCATTTGTGAAGCTGAGAAGGCGGCGCTGAGCGCCCTATTTATTTGATGGCCGCGGATAAATAGCGGAAGCATGGACGGCGTTTTCAAGTTGCCGCGATAGCACGCAAACATCGTAGTGATTACAATAAAGGCAGGAGGCAAACCGCCTGAGCAGATTGAATGTCACAGCAATGTTTGACGGTAGCTCCATTTTTTTAAAAGTTTCAAATCCGCATGAGGCATGGCTTTACAGCCATTGTCCGATTGCAACTTTAGCAAGGCGTGTGTGACCCGCCGACTTTCTTTTCGACTCGCGGGCGCTTGCCATGCAGATTTTCAAGATATTCCAGCTGGAGGCGGCCCATCGCTTGCCGAATGTGCCGGCCGGACATAAATGCGCGCGATTGCATGGTCATTCGTTTCGCATCGAAATCCATGTGTCGGGCGAACCGGATCCCGCGTTGGGCTGGGTAATGGATTTTGCTGACCTGAAACTGGCCTTTGCGCCGCTTTACGACCAGCTCGACCACAATTATCTCAACGAGATCGAGGGTCTGGAAAATCCGACCAGCGAAATGCTGGCGCGCTGGATCTGGCAGCGCCTGGAAGTGACGTTGCCTGGGCTGGACAAGGTGGTCGTGCACGAAACTTGTACGTCGGGTGCAAGTTGCAGCCGAGCCAGTTTCTGAGCTTCTAGAACGAACGTTCGAACAAAAGAAGCTGATCGGCGTTGACTTGAGCCACGGCGCCGATTAAAGAAAAGCAGAGATGAAATTTGCTGCGTCGCAGCGTAAAATTGCGCGAAATATCTCTCGCCGAGGCCGAGCGCGCGGTTGTCGATTCGGCTGGCCGGCTGATATACTTTTCGAGATTAGCATCGTGACCCGAGCTGTAGCGGTGTCGCTTAGTGCAAACCGCGCGGGGGCTGCACTTGCTCAATAGTCTTGCCTCTGGTCGGCGTCTCGCACGGCGTATTGTGCTCTGGCAGCTAGCTGCGGGGATGCTGGCCGGAGTTATTTTCCTTGTCCTTGGCTGGCGAGAAGCTCTTGCGGCCGCTTTAGGTGCTGGAGTCGTCGCTATTGGTACTGCGCTGCTTTCTCTGAGAGCTTTTGCGCTGTTAGGTAGCGGGGAGATGTCGCTGGGCAGGTTGCTCGCGGGTGTCCTCCTGAAATGGATGACGATGCTTGGAGGGCTGATGCTGGTCTTGGTGCAGTTCAAGTTGCCGCCTCTCGCAGCAATTACTGGGCTTGTCGCTGCTTACGCAGTCAATTTGTTGGCGTTCAGATTCAAGGGTTAGTTATGGCGAGCGAGCCGCAGGGCGGTCTTACCGAATACATCACTCATCACCTTCAGCATATGGTGTTGGTGACGCGTCCTGGCGCCGGCTCGTTCTGGCATGTTCGCGTGGACTCGATCGTCGTCTCCTTTGTGTTGGGCGTGATCTTTTGCGCATGGTTCTGGTTGTTCGCGCGCAAGGCCAGCTCCGGCGTGCCGTCGAAGGGCCAGGCGCTGGTCGAGATCATCGTCGAGTTCGTCGACACGCAGGTCAAGGACACCTTCCACGGTGATCGCCGCACGATTACTCCGCTCGCGCTGTCGATTTTCATGTGGGTGTTCCTGATGAACGCCATGGATCTGCTGCCGGTGGATCTGGTCGGTTGGCTGGTTACGACGTTCCGCGGCCACGAAGTGGCGCATCACACGTTTTTCCGCATGGTGCCGACGGCGGACGTCAATACGACGGTTGGGTTGTCGGTCTCGGTGTTCTTTATTGTTTTGGCCCACGCTTTCAGCGCGAAGGGCGGTCTTGGGTTCGGAAAAGAGCTGCTGACGGCGCCGTTTCAGTCCAACAGCATGGGTGCAAAGATCGCGCTTTCGCCGTTCAATCTGCTGCTCAACATCGTCGAATATCTGTCGAAGCCGGTATCGCTGGCCATGCGACTGTTCGGCAACATGTACGGTGGCGAGCTGGTATTCATGCTCATTGCCGGATTGATGGTGAGCTGGATCAGCTTTGTCCCGGGCGTGCTTTTCAACGTAGCCTGGGCGATCTTCCATATCCTGATCATTGCGCTGCAGGCATTTATTTTCATGATGCTCACGATTGTCTATATCGCCATGGCGCGTGAGCACCACTGAGTCGCATCGCTCTTCGTGGTCGCACGGTTCCACCCTGTTTTGTTTTGCCCAGTAAATTTGTCCATCTAGTACAGCCAACCTTTTATTGCCTCGTAGGAGAACACCATGGAATTCATCGCACACGTGCAGGCACTGACGGCCATTGCCATCGGCATCATCATCGGCCTTGGCGCTCTCGGTGCTTGCCTCGGCATCGGCATCATGGGCTCGAAGTTTCTTGAAGCCGCTGCTCGTCAGCCGGAGCTGGTGCCGCTGCTGCAGGGCCGCATGTTCCTGCTGGCTGGTCTGATCGACGCTGCGTTCATTATCGGTCTGGCCATCGCCCTGCTGCTGGCGTTCTCGAACCCGCTGCTTGGCATGTTGAAAGCGGTCGCGGGCTGATCAAGGCTGCTCACGCCACTGCTGCCGACACTTTGGCAGCGGTGGTCGTACGGTTAATGTGTTTCAGGAGATAACGGAGAGATCATGGATATCAACATGACCTTCCTGGGCCAGATGCTATCGTTCGCGATACTGGTCTGGTTCACCACCAAGTACATCTGGCCGTCGATCAGCAAAGCGATCGAAGACCGTCAGGTCAAGATTGCCGAGGGTTTGAATGCAGCTGAGCAGGCGCACGCAGAACTGCGAGCGGCGGACACCAAGGTAGCCGCCGAGATTAAGGTGGCTCGTCAGCAGGCCGGCGAGATCATCGACAAGGCACAACAGCAGGCCAATCAGATCATCGAAAAGGCGCGTGCCGAAGCGGTGGTCGAGATCAACCGGCTGAAGGCCTCGGCGCAGGATGATATCGCCTCAATGGCGCAGCGCGCCCGTGACCAGCTGCGCGAGCAGGTGGGTGCGTTGGCCGTGCAGGGTGCCAGCAAGATCGTGCAGCGCGAAGTCGATGCGTCGATGCACAAGGCGTTGCTCGACCAGCTCGCGGCCGAGATCTGATCGATGGCCCAGGCAGTCACTCTCGCCCGTCCCTACGCTCGCGCCGCTTTCGAAGTAGCGCACGCGGCCGGATCGCTCGATAGCTGGTCGCAGGCGCTGGCGTTTTCGGCGACGGTTTCGGCCGATGCGCGCGTGGTCGATCTCGACAACGATCCGCGGGTCAAGCCCGAGCAGATCGTAGCGCTGCATTTGCCTGAAGGCGTGGCGGCGGATGCGCCTTTCGCCGAGTTTCTGACCGAGCTGGTCGAGAACCGACGGATCGCGCTGCTGCCGGAAGTTGCCGAGCTGTTTGAAGCCTACAAGCGCGAATCCGAGTCGCAGCTGCTGGTCAAGGTGACCAGTGCCATGACGCTCGACGCGGCGCAGGCCGAACAGCTCAAGGTGTCGTTGAAGCGTCGTTTCAAGCGCGAGATTGAGCTGGAGACCGAAGTCGATGCGTCGCTGCTGGCTGGCGTCGTGATCGATACCGGTAGTGAAGTGATCGATGGTTCGGCCCGTGGACGTCTTGAACGTATGGCCAGCGCGCTGACCGGCTAGTTTTACGCGAAGTCCCAACGCAATTAGTAAAAACCCGGCCATCCATGGCGGGACAGTTATCCAACGCGAAGTCCGTTTCGCGAAGAGCAAAAACCGACCATCCGTGGCCGGACTCTTGAAAAAACAATCAGGAAGCGACCATGTCCAGCACCACCTTGAATCCGTCCGAAATCAGTGAGCTGATCAAGACCCGCATCGAGCAGTTCAAGCTCGGTGCCGAAGCGCGTAACGAGGGCACGCTGATCAGCGTGTCCGACGGCATCGTGCGCATCCACGGCCTGGCCGACGTGATGCAGGGCGAAATGATCGAGCTGCCGGGCAACTCGTTTGCCCTGGCGCTGAACCTGGAGCGCGACTCGGTCGGCGCCGTGGTGCTGGGCGAATACCAGCACCTGCGCGAAGGCGACACCGCCAAGACCACCGGCCGCATTCTCGAAGTGCCGGTCGGCCCGGAGCTGCTTGGCCGCGTGGTTGACGCGCTGGGCAACCCCATCGACGGCAAGGGCCCGCTCAACGCCAAGCTCAACGCCGCCATCGAAACCGTGGCGCCGGGCGTGATCTGGCGCAAGTCGGTCGATCAGCCGCTGCAGACCGGCTACAAGTCGGTCGACGCGATGATTCCGGTTGGCCGCGGCCAGCGCGAGCTGATCATTGGTGACCGTCAGACCGGCAAGACCGCGCTGGCCATCGATGCGATCATCGCGCAGAAGGATTCCGGCGTTAAGTGCATCTACGTGGCCATTGGCCAGAAGCGCTCGTCGATCGCCAACGTGGTGCGCAAGCTGGAATCGCACGGCGCGCTGGCCTATACGATCGTTGTCGTTGCCTCGGCATCCGAGTCGGCTGCGCTGCAGTACGTTGCGCCGTACTCCGGTTGCGCGATGGGCGAGTTCTTCCGCGACCGCGGCGAAGACGCGCTGATCGTGTACGACGATTTGTCCAAGCAGGCCGTGGCGTATCGTCAGATATCGCTGCTGCTGAAGCGCCCGCCGGGCCGCGAAGCGTATCCGGGCGACGTGTTCTATCTGCATTCCCGTCTGCTCGAACGCGCAGCGCGCGTGTCCGAGGAGTACGTCGAGAAGTTCACCAACGGCGAAGTGAAGGGCAAGACCGGTTCGTTGACCGCGCTGCCGATCATCGAGACGCAGGGTGGCGACGTGTCGGCCTTCGTGCCGACCAACGTGATCTCCATTACCGACGGCCAGATCTTCCTGGAAACCGACCTGTTCAACGCCGGTATCCGTCCGGCCGTAAACGCCGGTATTTCGGTGTCGCGCGTCGGCGGCGCCGCGCAGACCAAGATCGTCAAGAAGCTGTCCGGCGGCGTGAAGCTGGCGCTGGCGCAGTACCGTGAGCTGGCGGCGTTTGCGCAGTTCGCCTCGGATCTGGACCCGGCCACGCGCGCCCAGCTGGACCGCGGCCAGCGCGTGACCGAGCTGATGAAGCAGGGCCAGTATTCGCCGCTGTCGATCGCCGAACTGGCGCTGTCGGTGTACGCGGCCGAGAAGGGCTACCTCGATGACCTCGCGGTC
>Ga0302315_10002863_pt1 | contig 15981 bp, 14 predicted proteins | sample III_Palsa_N3_1_FD_200532 | JGI IMG/M metagenome (GOLD analysis project Ga0302315, IMG submission 200532) | Peat permafrost microbial communities from Stordalen Mire near Abisko, Sweden - III_Palsa_N3_1 | ecosystem: Environmental > Terrestrial > Soil > Palsa > Peat permafrost | place: Sweden... | reverse complement strand
TGGCAGACACACCTCCTTGTCGCGGTGGCGAAGATCCTGGGAAACTTTCAGCAATGAGAATAACCACTTCGTGGAGGTTCGACCCCTTCTCCTACAGCTCTTCTCATAATTTAGGTTTATAATTGGTTAGTAAAGGCCCCTGCCCATCAGGGGCTTTACTTGTTTTATACCCTACCCCCCGGCCCCCTGAAGGGGGAGTAAATATGGAATCTCAATATCGAATAATGAATTTTGAATATCGAATGTTGAAGTGAAAAGCCGTTCTATCTTAAAAGATTAATAAACAAATGTGGGCAATTTATAAAGGCATTTCATTGCCGTTGGCTTCAGCCAACGGATAACAAGGATAAATGATCCGGCTTTAGCCTAATATCACCATAAAGCTTACTTACACGTTTTTTGGCTAAAGCCGGAAATGTTGATTGGCCATCCGCCCCATAAATGAGATGGCAATGAACTTTTTTTTCACTTCATTATTAGTCATTCAACATTCAGTGTTCGATATTAAATAAAGATGCCTTGATGATATCATCAAGGCATCTTATAAAATTCAAAAACTCCCCCTTTAGGGGGTTGGGGGGGTTAAAGTATCTTAAAGCCTACGCTTAAAGCCCATAAATTTTGCCTTTGCCCGTAATTTTCATTTATTTTGGTAAGGCCACCTTCGTAGCGCAGATCAACAGTTGCAGCGCCAATATCAACACCCACGCCTGCCTGGTAACCCAGGGTGCTGTTGTTATATTTCCCAAAATCATTGTACGCCGCATTGAAGTTTTGCGAGAAATTTTCGTTCGTGCTTAAATTATACGAATAAACAGGGCCTGCCATAATACGGAAATTCAAATCTTTGGAACCGAATGATTTACCTATTAACAGCGGGGCATTTAAAGTGGTAAACCTCACCTGCGAACTGTAATCGGCACCATCGTTGCTTGAATTAAATTTGCCGCCGCTGCTGCCCAGGTAAAGCTCGGGTTGCAGGTAAAGGCCGCCGCCTATGCGTGCAAATAAGCCTGCCTGGTAACCTACAAGGGTTGATTCGTGCAGGTTATCGGTATTTATCTGCGAAAAATTTACGCCGCCCTTTATACCAAGGCTAAATTGTGCCTTAGCGCTAATGCTTACCGCTATTAGTATCGCTAAACTTAAAAAATACTTTTTCATAGGTTTTTTAGTTTAATTTATGATCATGGTTCGATGTAAATAACCAATAATGGTTTAACGATAACATCGCTTAAAAATTTTGACTAAAGCAACAGTGTATTTTTTATATTTTTGTTGAAAATAAAAAACATGGCAGAGATCAGCATATCCAATAAAGATTGGCAAAGGGTAAAAATCAAGATCCAAAGAAAATATAATAATTTAACCGACGAGCAGTTACAATACACCGAAGGGCAGGAAGAAGGCCTGATAACAAATTTAATGCACCTGGTTAACCGTAAAAGGGATTATGTAGTGTTCACCTTGCAAAAAGCTTTGGTTAATATTGATAATAACCGCTTATAGATCGCGGCCTGTCGGCTGGCAGGTACAGGATTTTACACGAAATCCCCGGTAAATATCATATTACAAGCCCGGTGCTGTAAAATATCTATTTCTCAAACCTTATACTTATTTTTATACTTTATCGTAATATATTATTGGGCAAGGGTTTAAGATGTTTTATAGCTCAAACCGTATGTCTCAAATCGCATATCTGAATGAAAAAGAATTATAAAAGGATCATATGGTCTGCCGGGATATTAGTGCTGGCAACTGTTATATGGAGTTTTGACGATGACCTGTTCCAGCTATCAAAAAACCTGGAAGTTTTTGCAGCCCTGTATAAGGAAGTGAATATTAATTATGTTGATGATATTAACTCCTCAAAACTGATAAAAACCGGTGCAGATGCCATGCTGGATGGCTTAGACCCTTATACCGAGTTTGTGCCCGAATCGGAAATTGAAGATTATAAGCTGCATTATGTAAGCACGCAATACGGTGGCATTGGTACAACTATTTTCTCGAGGGATACTAAAGTATATGTATCGCAGGTGTTTGATGGCTTCCCGGCGCAAAAGGCTGATATACGCCCCGGCGACCAGATCATGAAAATAAACGGCATCGACCTGAACAGCAAAAACAGCGACGAGGTTAGCTCATTGCTTAAAGGCTCAAAAGGCGCCGAGATAAAATTGCTGATGAAGCGTGGTAACGATGCCCCGGTTGAAAAAGCTTTGCTGCGCGATGAAATCAGGCAGCCCAATGTATCTTATTTCGGGATGGTTGATGGCAATATGGGCTATATAAAACTCGATAGGTTTCTTGAAAATTCAGGCGACGAAGTAACCAACGCGCTTACCGAATTAAAAAAGAATAACCCCAATGGTATTATATTGGATCTGCGCTCGAATGGTGGTGGCATATTACAGGAAGCTGTAAAAATTGTAAACCTTTTTGAGCCAAGGGGTGTGGAAGTAGTATCGCAGCGCGGTAAAATAAAGGAGAAAAACTTTACCTACACAACAGTAAACACGCCTTTAGAACCCAACCTGCCATTGGTGGTGCTGGTGAACGGTCATTCCGCCTCGGCATCTGAAATTGTAGCAGGCGCCCTGCAAGACCTCGACCGTGCCGTTATCATCGGCCAGCGCAGCTATGGCAAAGGCCTGGTGCAGCAAACATTCCCCTTGCCTTATAACAGCCTGGTTAAAATTACCATTGCCAAATATTACGTTCCGTCGGGCAGGTGTATTCAGGCGATTGATTATACCCACCGCAGGGATGATGGCAGTGTTGTAAAGGTTGCGGATTCATCAATGCATGAGTTTAAAACCAAAGATGGCCGCTCTGTTTATGATGGCAGTGGCATTTACCCCGATATTTTTGTTAAGCAGGAGCGTTTTGCCAGTGTTACCCAAAGTTTGCTGGGCAAGCTGCTGATATTTGATTATGCCACACAATACCGCGATAAACATTCAAAACTTGGCGACCCGCGCACTTTTTCCTTATCGGATGGGGATTATGATGATTTTGTAAAGTTTTTATCGGGCAAAAACTATAGCTACAGCAGTCCTACCGAAAAATTACTGACCGATCTGAAAACCGAGGCTACCAAAGAGAAACAATTCAGCGATATACAGGGCGAATACGACATCCTGAAAACCAAGCTGATGGAAAGCAAGAAGAACGACCTGCAAATACATAAGGATGAAATAAAACAACTGCTTGAAAACGAGATAGTTTCGCGTTATTATTTTGAAAAAGGCCGTTATGAGGCTAATTTCAGGTATGATAAGGAATTGGCCCAGGCGGTTAAAATAATGCAGGACAAAACACAACTGGATGCCGTATTAAAAGGCGAAGGCAATTATAAAGTAATTGGCAAACCTGTATTAGCAGCCGTATCAGCCAAAAAAACCGACGATAGTACTAGTACTAATAACGATGATCAATAAGGTTTAATTCAGCTGGGCACGGTAATAATGAGGCCCTCAAAGCATCGGTTGGCCTACGCTCACCCTTCGAGTGCCTCAGGGTGACAGCCTGCGCACATTGTAAATTTGAAAAACCTAAAAAAGAGCGGTGTCATGTTGAGGTTCTCGAAACATGCGGGCAAAGGCCTCTACGCTTACTCTTCGAGTGCCTCAGGGTGACGGCCATCTGTTTAATTAAATTATTGCTGTATTGTTGCTTTTACAACGTAGTAGCTTATTTCAACCAACCATTTTCGTCCATCCAGTTCTTCAGCCTGTCGAACCAGTAATCTTTAGTGGTGGTGTTATGCAAGCCAAAGCCATGACCGCCGGCCTGGTAAATATGTATTTCGCCTTTTACTTTATTTTTCACCATGGCATCATAAAACATCAGGGAGTTTTGCACCGGCACTACGTCGTCATCTTCGGCCTGCACTAAAAACGTTGGGGGTGTATTCGCGGTTACCTGCTTTTCATTTGAATACAGATCCATTAAATCCTGCGATGCATTTTTCCCTATTAAATTTTCTTTCGAGCCACTATGGGCTTTGGAGCCCATAGTGATAACCGGGTAAAGCAACATGCCAAAATCGGGGCGAAGGTTTGTATTTTCTTTATTATCAATAACCGCCTTATCAAAATGGGTAAGCGCGGTTGATGCCAGATGCCCGCCTGCCGAAAACCCTATAATACCTACCTTATTCGGGTTAATTCCCCATGCGGCAGCATTTTGCCTCACCAATTGTATGGCACGTTGCGCGTCCTGCAGTGGCCCAATGGTTTTATCAACCATAATGCTATCGCTTGGCAAGCGGTATTTTAATATAAAAGCGGTTACGCCTATGCTGTTAAATGCTTTGGCAATGCTCGATCCTTCATTCTCCATCGACAAGCCTCCATATCCGCCACCGGGGCAGATAATAACCGCCGTGCCATTGGCTTTATCCTTAGCAGCAAAATACGGGATGATAGTTGGGATAGTAACCCCCGACAAAAATGTATCATTCAACTTTTCCACATAATCAGCAGGCGCCTTTTTTGAATTGGGCACACCATTCGGGTATAATAAAACAGGTTTATTTTCCTGTGCAAAGGTTACCGTTGTTATTAACATTAGGACAAATAGGATTTTTTTCATGATTTATTAACTTTTAGGGCCTCCAAATTCCATTAAGTATGATTTTAGAAAATCATTCAGGTCACCATCCAAAACTGCCGCCGCATTTGATGTTTCATGATCGGTACGCAGGTCTTTTACTAACTTATACGGATGAAGTACATAGTTGCGTATCTGCGACCCCCATTCTATCTTCTTTTTATTCCCCTCAATGGCATTGCTCAGTTCCATGCGCTTACGCATTTCTGCTTCATATAATTGCGATTTTAGCAACCTGATGGCATTATCCTTATTCTGCAATTGCGAGCGCGATTCCTGGTTTTTTATAACGATGCCTGATGGCTTGTGGTATAAACGCACCGCGGTTTCTACTTTGTTCACATTTTGTCCGCCCGCCCCGCCTGATCGGAAGGTTTCAAACTCAATATCAGCCGGGTTAATATCAATTTCGATGGTATCATCAACCAGCGGATAAACATATACCGATGCAAACGAAGTATGCCGTTTGGCGTTCGAGTCGAACGGCGAGATCCTTACCAGGCGGTGTACGCCATTTTCGCCTTTTAAATAGCCATAGGCAAATTCACCCTCAATTTGTAAGGTAACTGTTTTAACCCCGGCCACATCACCCTCCTGAAAATCCTGTTCGCTAACCTTATAACCATTCTTTTCGGCCCACATCATATACATGCGCATCAGCATGGCTGCCCAGTCGCAGCTTTCGGTACCACCTGCGCCCGCTGTAATTTGCAGTACGGCGTTCAATTGGTCTTCCTCAGCCGAGAGCATGTTCTTAAATTCAAGCTCTTCTACGGCTTTTATAGCAGCGTCGTAGGCTTCCTGCATTTCGGCTTCCGTAGCGTCGCCGCCATGAAAAAATTCATACATCACTCCTGCATCTTCCACAACCGATTCAACTTTCTGAAAAGCATCGGTCCATATTTTTTTTGTTTTGATTGATGCCAGTACTTTTTCGGCCTCTTTAGGCTGATCCCAAAAATTTGGGCCGAGTGTTATATCCTGTTCTATTTGAAGCGCACCGAGTTTGGTATCGATGTCAAAGATGCCTCCTCAGGGAAGTAACTCTATCCCTTAAATCCTGAATTTGTTCCTTAGTCATAGGGCAAAGATATATAATTTCGGATTTCGAATGTTCGATTTCGGATTTATGTTATTTACGATAAGATTTGAAACAGTTAAAAGATGAATCTTGAAGTTGAATATCCATATCAGAAATAAATTAAATCCGAAATCGAACATTCGAAATCAATAAAAAAGGCCTGCCAGTTGGCAAGCCCTTATATGAGGTAGTTAAAAAATTCTTAAGCTATTGCCAATTGATTTAAAAGCATATTCATATCGCCACGATTACCGCTTAGTTTTGATAAAAGCGTGGTTAAGGCAAATTCCTTATTCTGCTCGCTTTTTGATTCCTTTATCAGCTCCTGCATAACAGGTGGTATAAGCGCCTTTGAAATTGCAAGGGCATCGGCAGTATCAATATTATAAAAGTTGTTAAGCTTATTGGCGAACTTCTTCACCGCGCCCGATATCAACGGATTATTAAAAACCCCGGTAAACTGAAAATACTTTACCAGATCCTTTAATTTGCCGCCTTCCATCTGGCCCTTTAAAACTTCAATAATGGTACTTGAAGCATCATTTATAACTGCTTCACGATATTTTTCCGGAATCAACGGATTGTCCATAACAGCCGTCCCGGCGTTATTTTTTACAAGCAAAAAAAGTTTTTCAAACATGGTAGATCAAAAATTTAAGAGCCGATTAACAATTTGATGATAAATTGTTGTTTTATTTATCATTTAGACAAAGATACTAAATAAAAGTTTTTAATATCAAAACAAATAGCAAATATTTTTTAGAATTTGACAATTTGATGTGTGTAAAACAAACACTAAGTACGGTGTGTTATTTATACACTAAATTGTAAACATTCAGATTAAATTAACGCCTGAATTTTTAAATCCTATTTTTGTTTAAAAAAACTATTCAATTATGCTGCCAACTATTGATTTTACGACCACACAAGCCTATAAATATTTAGCCGATCATTACATTGATGTAACGGCCCAAAACCTGAAAGATCTTTTCAAATCTGATAATCAAAGATTTGCAAAGTTTTCAACTCAGTTTGAGGATATTTTGCTCGATTATTCCAAAAACCGCATTACTGATGAAACCTTTGCCCTACTGATGCAACTGGCAAGGGAATGTATGGTAAATAAGGCAATTGAAGCCATGTTTTCCGGCGAAGTGATCAACGCTACCGAACAGCGCCCTGTACTGCATATAGCACTGCGCAATCGCAGCAATAAGCCTATTTATGTTGATGGCAAGGATGTAATGCCCGATGTTAACCGTGTGCTTGAACAAATGAAAACTTTTAGCGAAGAGATCATCTCGGGCAAATGGAAAGGCTTTACCGGCAAAGCTATTACCGATGTGGTGAACATAGGCATCGGCGGCTCCGACCTGGGCCCGGTAATGGTTACAGAAGCATTACGCCCCTACAAAAATCATCTTAACATGCATTTTGTAAGCAATGTTGATGGTACGCATATTGCCGAAACGTTAAAAGTGGTAAACCCTGAAACTACCCTGTTCCTTATCGCCTCAAAAACATTTACCACGCAGGAAACCATGACCAACGCTCAAAGCGCCAAGGATTGGCTGCTGGCAAACGGCGGCAAACAAGCAGATGTGGCCAAACATTTTGTAGCGCTATCAACCAATACCGAAGGCGTTGATAAATTTGGTATCGATACAAAAAACATGTTCGAGTTTTGGGATTGGGTAGGTGGCCGCTACTCTTTGTGGAGCGCTATTGGCCTGTCCATAGTTTTAAGCATAGGCTACGAAAACTTTGTTGAGCTTTTAACCGGCGCGCATGCTTATGACGAATATTTTAAAACAACTGAGTTTGAGCAGAACCCATCGGTAATATTAGCGCTGACAGGTATTTGGTATAATAATTTCTTCGAAGCCGAAACCAATGCCATTTTACCATACGACCAGTACCTGCACCGCTTTGCAGCCTATTTTCAGCAGGGCGATATGGAAAGCAACGGCAAACATGTCGACCGTAATGGCCACCCTGTTGATTACCAAACAGGCCCTATTATTTGGGGCGAACCAGGCACCAACGGGCAGCACGCCTTTTATCAGCTGATCCACCAGGGCACTAAACTTATCCCCTGCGATTTTATAGCCCCTGCGCAAAGCCATAATCCGCTTGGTGAACATCACATGCTATTGGTATCAAACTTTTTTGCACAAACAGAAGCATTAATGAATGGCAAAACAAAAGAAGAAGTTATTGCTGAATTAAAGGCATCGGGCAAATCAGCCGCGGATATTGATAAGCTGGCCCCGTTTAAAGAATTTGACGGCAACCGCCCAACCAATTCTTTCCTGCTTAAAAAAATAACACCCCGTAGCTTAGGCTCATTAATTGCCATGTATGAGCATAAAATATTTGTTCAAGGCATTATCTGGAACATCTATAGCTTTGACCAGTGGGGTGTTGAACTCGGCAAGCAATTAGCCCAAAGGATTCAGCCGGAGTTGAGGAATAATGATGAGGTGACCAGCCATGATTCTTCAACTAACGGGTTGATAAACCAGTATAAGGATTGGCGGTGAAGTTGGGCTAAAGCCCGATAGTTATTATTTATTCCGTTGGCTAAAGCCAACGGCAATGAAATCCCTATCGATCTTACACTTAGTTGATTGATAGGGATTTTTCTACTAAATAAAGTCACATTATTCTATAAAATTGCATCCAGGCAGATAATTTTTGGCTAAAGACAGGAGCTATTTATACTTATTCCGTTGACTAAAGCCAACGGTAATGAAATCCCTATCGATCTTATGTTTATTTGATTGATAGGGATTTTTCAACTTACTGAAATCGCTTTGATAAAATTCATTGCCGTTGGCTTTAGCCAACGGATTGCAGCAATCGGATACACAGAACACCTACATTGCCTGATTTCGTTGGAAAGGATCAAAACATTTCAAAAATATGCCAATTGATAAAAGGCGAATCATCATTTTGGGTCAATCAAAATAATCTTACACCCGAAAAATTCAGTTGGCAGGATGATTACTTTGCAGTTTCAGTTAGCGAATCGCAGGTGATAGCTATTATCAATTACATCAAAAATCAGGAAAAGCACCATTCAAAAAAGTCTTTCGAAGAAGAGGTGGAAGGTTTATGACAAAATATGGGTGACAGCAAATTGCTTTTTAGTAACTATTGCATGTAAATTTCACTCATGCTCATCATGCTGTATCGGCGGATTTTCATATGTTGCAAACGGGTCATTATATGCCGTAGGTTTAAATCCCGTTTTGGGATTTTCTCCATACTCATTAAAGCCGGTGTCACCTGCCTGGAATAAAAGCCAAAGCCCATAAAAAGGGATTAATTGCCACCAACCGCTATTACCAAGATCATGGCATCTTTTTGCTGCCTGTGCCAACATAAACCAAATAAGTGGAATAAATAGAAGCCAAAGAAGCCCATTTTCCTCAAGGTCATTTGTACTTAAAAGGATAACTACGTATACTATAAAATAGATAATAAAGCTTAAGCCGTATTCAGTTCTGCGGATACGGCCACTAAACGAAAAAGGATTTTTAAACATGTAATTATAATAAGGTTTGTCTAAACTAAATAATTGTTTAGTTATTTGCAAACTGCCCACTAAAAACTGCAAACTACTTTTTAGGTACAAACCTTACCTGGTACACATGCGGCCATTTTTTACCGGTTACAAAAAGCCGTTTGCCTTTTTCATCCCAGGCTATTCCGTTCAGTACATTGTTGCCGTCATCGAAATTTTCAGGGCGTTGCGATTCCGGCCATAAGTTTTTCATGTCTATCCTTTGCAAAACAGCGCCGGTTTTAGGGTTGATCACCAAAATAGTATCGCGCTGGTAAACGTTTGAATATAGCTTCCCGTCAATATACTCCAGTTCATTTATCGAGTCTATCTCGCCTTTATTGTCATAAACATCAATATAGCCGGTTGGCTGGTAATTGGTTTTATTTAAAAACCATACGCGGTCGGTGCCATCGCTGTTGTACACTTTTTTACCATCGAAACATAAGCCCCAACCTTCTTTATCAACGGTATCATTAAAAGTGCCCAGTAAATTAAAGCTATCCTTGTTATATATATAGCCAATTTTCTCGCGGTAGGTTAACTGAATGATCTTATCGCCGATAATGGCTATCCCTTCGCCAAAAACCTTGGGGTCTATTTTTATCATTTTTACAATTTTGCCTGTTTCCGGGTCAACTTTTCGCAGGCTCGATTGCAGGCCATCTTTCAAATAGCCACCGCTGCTCTCATAAAAAAATCCGTCGTTATATTCCAGGCCTTCAGTGTAGGAACTGGTATCATGCGGGTACATTTTTTCTACCACATAAGTTAATTCCTCGGGCGCTTTAGCCGCTTTCAGCACGATGTTGGTTGATACATCCTGACTTTTGCCATCCTTATAAACTTTGGCCGTTATTAATTTTATACCCAACGGCATGGTATCAGTTTTCAGGCTGATAGCCGATGTATCTTTGCTCGACAGCATTCTTACCGAATCAACCAAATAAACAACCGAATCGGGCTTTGTACCACCCGATAAGCCAACGCTTACCTTTACCATATCGCCGGCTTTGTAGGATGTCCCGGCCTCGGGGCTTATAGTGATGTTATTATCCTGTTGATTATTGTGCTTACAGCCAAATGCCAGTAAGGCTACAGCGGTAAAAAGTATGATGAGTTTATTATTCATGTAATTAGTTTAAGTGGCATGCGGCCAAAACGCGTCCTCGATATGTTTTAGTGTATAATTGTTTTGTCTGTCAAATAAAATAGCAATAATATCAAACCTCACCTCGCCCTCGTGTTCCATCAGGTAAATATATTCATCAGCCGCCTCAACCAATAATTTTTGTTTACGGGCATCAACAAAATCCTCCGGCTCGCCAAAACCATTGCCGGTACGGGTTTTCACCTCGGCAAATATAATAACCTTGTCTTTATAAGCAATCAGGTCAACCTCGGCTTTTCCATGCGTCCAGTTCTCATCCAGTATCTCATAACCCGAATTTTCAAGCAGTGTTTTAGCGATGCTTTCACCCCTGCGGCCAAGTTCCAGGTGTTTAGCCATTATTTTAGTATTACTGAGCCTAAGTAATCGGATATGGTTTTCTCCACCTTTTTCATGTGCATGTACTGGTTCAGCAGTATTTCCTGGTCTGTTTCGCTTTCGGTTGTTTGCAACTCGGAGCGCAGCCTGTCCAATATCTTGCCTACCTTTTGTTTTTTCAGGTGAAATATGGCGCCCAAAATGGTCGCTTTCATATTCACCTGCTCATCGGGCACCAAAATCCGGTGCATCTCGTACCAGTTTTCGCTTAAGGTGTATTTGGTAGCGATGAGCGTTACTACCAGGTCGACAATATCCTTATCGGGGTAATGGATAAAGTGCTGCTCCTCGGGCAATACGCCATTTTCTACTTCCTTGCTATATATTTCAATAAATGCCTTGCTTGCCGGGTGCTCAAACTCCACATCGCTCAGCTCGGCTATCATAAAGGGGCCAATATAGGTGTTCGCTATGCCGTCCCAGTCTATCATCTTGTTGCCGTATAACAAAAGCAGGCGCAAAATTTCCTTTTCCTGGCTCGAATCATCCTTGGGTTCCTGTACGCCGGGTTCTTCCAGCAACGTTTCATCAACCGGTACCGGCCTTGATATTTGCTGTTGCGAATCCTTTCTGGCCTTAGCCAAACGCATTTTATTTAATTCTGATAGCAGCGCCCGTTCATCGATCTGCAATAAATTACTGCACTCCTTAATAAACACCGATGCTTTGATGGAGTCGGGAATTTTGGCAACACTCTCCACCACTTCCCTTATTACTTCGGCTTTTTTTATCGGGTCATTTCCGGCATCCTTAAGCAGGATGCTGGTTTTATACAAGATAAAATCCTTCTTGGTATCCTCAATATATTTTTTGAAGGCGCTGGTGCCAACATTGCGCACGTATGAGTCCGGGTCGTGCCCATCGGGGAAAAGCACCACTTTAACGTTCAGGCCTTCCTCCAGTATCATATCCAGCCCGCGCAGCGATGCCTTTATCCCCGCCGCGTCGCCATCATACAGTATGGTGATGTTTTTGGTGAGGCGGCCTATCAGCCTGATCTGCTCCACCGTTAACGATGTGCCCGATGAGGCTACCACATTCTCAATGCCTGCCTGGTGTACCGAGATAACATCGGCATAGCCCTCCACTAAATAACAGTTATCTTCTTCACGTATCGCCTTTTTGGCAAAGTACAGGCCGTATAATACGCTTGATTTATGGTAGATCTCCGACTCGGGCGAGTTTACATACTTGGGTACGTTCTTATCGCTTTTCAGGGTACGCCCGCCAAAGGCGATCACACGCCCGGTAAAGCTATGTATCGGGAACATCACACGGCCTCTATAGCGGTCATACAGCGATCCATTATCGCGCCTGACACTTAGGCCGCTCTCCACTAAAAACTCTTCCTGGTAGGCTTCTTTCAGGGCTTGTCCGGTAAATGCCTCCCACTGATCTGGCGAGTAGCCCAGCTCAAATTTGCTGATGGTGTCTTTGCTAAAGCCTCGCTCCTTAAAATAACTCAGGCCGATATTTTTACCTTCATCAGTATCTAATAAACTTTCGTGAAAAAATTTGGCGGCATAGCCTGTAACTATCATCAGGCTTTCGCGGTGGTTATCCGCCTCGCGGTTCTCGCTTGATTCTACCGTTTCCTCAACCTCTATCCCATACTTTTTTGCCAGCCATTTAAGCGCCTCGGGATAAGTGAACTTTTCCAGCTCCATCAAAAAAGTAATGGCGCTGCCACCCTTGCCGGATGAAAAATCTTTAAAAATTCCCTTTGCGGGCGATACCGTGAACGATGGCGTACGCTCATTTGCAAACGGCGACAGGCCCACGTAGTTTGCCCCGCGTTTTTTTAATTGCACAAATTCACCTATCACCTCCACTATATCAGTGGCTTCCATAATGCGGTCGATGGTGGGTTTTGTTATCATGCGCTAATTACAAATGTAGGCCAAAACATCAATTAGTAAAGCTATAATTTCATTTCATATTAACTCCTCGGCAATAAATCAAATAATTGTATTTTTGCCGTTCAAAATATTTATACATGAGCCAGCGGACAAAGATCAAAGCATTATTACAGAGTGAGCAAACGGGTATCGAAGTAACTGTTAAAGGATGGGTACGCGCATTCCGCCAAAACCGTTTTATTGCTTTAAATGATGGCTCGACCAATGGCAACTTACAAATTGTTGTAGACTTTGAGAATACCGACCCCGATTTACTGAAACGGATAACCTTTGGCGCTGCTATCAGCGTTGTTGGCGAGTTGATCCCGTCGTTAGGCCAGGGCCAAAAAGTAGAGGTTGTTGCAAAAAAGATTGAAATATTGGGCGATTGCGACCCTGAAGAATACCGCTTACAACCTAAAAAACAAACTTTAGAGTTTTTGCGTGAAAATGCGCACCTGCGTTTCCGCACCAATACTTTTGGGGCCATATTCCGTGTGCGCAACAGCCTGGCATTCGCGGTACACCAGTTTTTTCAGGAGCGTGGCTTTATTTACCTGCATACGCCCATCATTACCGCATCTGATGCCGAGGGCGCGGGCGAAACTTTCCACGTAACTAACTTTGATCTGCTAAACCCGCCAAAAACTGAGGAAGGCGAAATAGATTTCAAGCAGGACTTTTTCGGCAGGGCCACTAACCTTACCGTTTCCGGTCAGTTAGAGGGTGAGCTTGGCGCGATGGCTTTGAGTGATATATACACCTTCGGCCCAACATTCCGTGCCGAAAACTCCAATACTACCCGTCACCTTGCCGAGTTTTGGATGATAGAGCCTGAAATGGCCTTTTATGACCTTACCGATAACATGAACCTTGCCGAGGAATTGCTGAAATATGTGATCAGTTATGCTTTGGATAAGAATAAAGAGGACATAGAGTTTTTAACCCAGCGTTTAACAGAAGAAGAAAAGCAAAAACCGCAAAACGAACGCTCGGATATGAGCTTGTTAGACAAGTTGCAGTTTTGCCTCGATAACGATTTTGAGCGCTTAACCTATACCGAAGCCATTGAGATTTTAAAGGAATCGACCCCGAATAAAAAGAAAAAGTTCCAATACCCTATTGAGGGCTGGGGCACCGACCTGCAATCGGAACATGAGCGCTACCTGGTAGAGAAGCACTTTAAAAAACCGGTTATACTAACCGACTATCCTAAAGAAATAAAAGCCTTCTACATGCGCCAGAACGACGACGGCAAAACCGTTCGCGCTATGGACATCCTGTTCCCCGGCATTGGCGAAATAGTGGGCGGCTCGCAACGCGAAGAACGTTTAAATAAGCTGGAGCAGCGCATGGACGAAATGGGCATCCCAAAAGATGAATTGTGGTGGTACCTGGATACCCGCCGCTTCGGTGCTTGCGAACATGCTGGCTTTGGTTTAGGCTTTGAGCGTTTGGTGCTGTTTGTAACCGGCATGGGCAACATCAGGGATGTGATACCTTTCCCAAGGTTCCCAAAAAACGCTGAGTTTTGATCACTGATTTAGGCTGATTTTTTTGATTGCGCTGATTTTAGCTGCGGTATCTGCCCGCATGATATTAATTTGCGAAGTTTTTAATACTTCGCAAATTTGTTCAACACCGTTTATTAAGGTTTCATAAAGTTATGCCCGTCATCATACTGTACACCCAGGTCAACGCCCCTATCGAAAAAGTCTTTGATTTGGCACGTAGTATTGATCTCCACATGAAATCAACCCAACAAACCGGCGAGCGCGCCATTGCAGGCCGCACCAGCGGGTTAATTGAATTGGGCGAAACCGTAACCTGGCGTGCAAAGCATTTCGGTATCTGGCAAAACCTTACCTCAAAAATCACTGAATTTAATTACCCAAATTATTTTGTTGATGAAATGCAAAGCGGCGCTTTTAAAAGTTTCAGGCACGAGCATCATTTTGCATGGGTTGATGGGCATACGGTAATGAAGGATGTGTTTGTGTTTGAATCACCGCTGGGGATGATCGGCAGGCTTTTTAACCGGCTTGTTTTAAAAAGATATATGACTGATTTTTTGGTGGAGAGGAATAAGGTAATTAAAGCGGCGGCAGAAATAAATAATAAACCGTCATTGACGCGTGAAGGGGGGAGCAACTATGATGCGCGGGAGAAACTTACGGCGCATACCCCTTTTGCACGATCAAAAAACTTGCCCGTTCCGCTTTGTGGAAAGGGATATCCCAGTTGCCCTGGTAGGTTATTTTGGCGGGAACCAACTCACCGTTAAAATTACGCAGCTCCATATTCATCTGCACATCCATATCAATAAATAGGTTATGATATTTGAGGTTCACAAAGCGGCCTAATATCTGGAAAGTGTGTATATCAAAAATGGTGGTTAGCTCTTTTATCACTACATCGTTATCCTCGGTGCTTGCCTTTTGTACCACTTTAAACACGTATACGGGTATCGAATCCAGGTACATGCCATGCTCAAAATGGTAATCATAGTATTGCCGCATGTCCGGCGAAAATATCTCTGTTTTACTGCTGATAAAGGGGATACCATCCACCCTATGCCCCGGCGCGAATATCAAGGTTTTCATTTTGCTCCGGTAGGACTGATCCTTGCCACCCGCAGCACCTATCGGGTTGCCGCCTTTACCATAATCGGCATTATAGGCATTGGTAAAAATGTAATCGAACATATTTACGGTATATAGCTGATATTTGCCGTCCTTTTTATAAACGTTGCCGCTGTCCCGCTTCGCGATGTATTCTATCCTCTGCTTATTGCCAGCATTATTGTGTTTTAGCTTACGGTAGATCTTACCATCAATACGGTTATTTTTATCATAGGTATAAATATAGTTCTCCGCCACAAACGAGTACTTTTTCATATTGCGGAAGGCCTGGTAAAAGCCGGTATCAGCCAGCACGGCATCAATAAAATCCTGTGTATTTAAGCGGTGCGAATGGATGTTGATGGGAGAATCAATAACAATAGTGCGGATGGTATCGGGGTTGAAGCGCTTTATTTGCGCTTTTGAGCTGAAAGCGGAAAGCAGAAGGGTAAAAGCTATAAAAAGGAATTTTTTCATTGTAGATGATTACTTAGCATGTGGGATGCTGAAACAAGTTCAGCATGACATTTAAAATTTTGTCATCCTGAGCATAGCGAAGGATCTATCCGTATTCTATCCAAGCGCCTACCGTTCGCATGTATAATAGATGCTTCGCTATGCTCAGCATGACAAATTATTATTAATTA
>Ga0302315_10002862_pt1 | contig 15983 bp, 9 predicted proteins | sample III_Palsa_N3_1_FD_200532 | JGI IMG/M metagenome (GOLD analysis project Ga0302315, IMG submission 200532) | Peat permafrost microbial communities from Stordalen Mire near Abisko, Sweden - III_Palsa_N3_1 | ecosystem: Environmental > Terrestrial > Soil > Palsa > Peat permafrost | place: Sweden... | reverse complement strand
TAGCAGGGGAGTTCATGCCATGTGTACGTCGGCATCACGAATGGCTGCGCATGGACCAGGTGCGGTGCGTTGCGCAACATCACGGCGCGCTCATGCAGGGCTTCGTAGACAAGGGGCAACTGGCCGCTGGCTAGGTATCGAACACCGCCATGTACCAGCTTCGTGGCCCGGCTCGATGTCGCCTGAGCGAAGTCGTTCGCTTCCACCAACGCCGTTCGAAACCCGCGCGTCACCGCATCAACAGCAACACCGAGGCCGGTTGCGCCGCCGCCGATAACCAGAACATCGAAGTTATCCTGCAGTGCGAGGAATGTATCTTCGCGAGTCATGATCTCCTTATCGCCACAAGAGAAGGATAGAGCGCCTGCTGTCGATCCGTACCTGTCGATTAGGTCAGTTGGCTGCTGCTTACGCGGTTTCGAGCAGGCAGGAACTGATGAATGAGGACTTGATACGCTCCTGCGCCTACGACGCCGCCGATGAGCGGAGCCACAATCGGGATCCACCAGTAGTTATCTGGCGAGGGAAACGCCGCGGGTCCCCATCCGGCGAAGAAGCAGAAGAGCCGTGGGCCGAAGTCGCGGGCAGGATTGATGGCCCATGCTTCGAGATAGCCCATCGAGCCGCCGATGATCGCAACCAGAAAGCCGATCATCAATGCGCCGGTGTTCGCGCCGGGCGCCTGCTCGTTGTACTGCTCCGTAATCGCGAAGATGCCGAAGACCAGGATCGCGGTGAGGATGATCTGGTCGGAGAAGGCATGCGCCGGCGTAATCGCTAGACCGGGATGCGTGAAGAAGACTCCAGCCGCGCCACCCGCGGCGCGCGTGAGGTTGTGCGTCGTGTTGAACAGGTTGATGACCGGCACAAACAGCGCATACACAATCGCCGCGCCCGCGAAGCCACCGACAACCTGGGCGATGCAGTAGGGAACTACCTTGCGCCAGGAGAACTTGCGGAAGATCGCGAGCGCGAGTGTGACGGCGGGGTTCGCATGGCATCCGCTGACGGATGCGGTGGTGTAGATCGCGATAGTGACCGCGAGGCCCCACACGATGCACACGCCCCAGTAGGCAGTCTGATATGGGCTGGGGGTATATAGGCTGTACATCGCCGCAACCGAGTCACCAATCGCGATAATGATAAAGACCGCGACGGCCTCCGCTATAAGTTCTCCAAGAAAAGCTTTCTTCATATTGATCGATCTCCGTTGCAGGTGCGATGCGTGATGGTTGTGAAAGTTGCGGTACGAGATATCTACTCGTCAATCCAATCGAAGGAACGCGTGACGGCCTTCTTCCACTGCTTATACAGGCGCGCTCGTTCCATCTCCGATAGCTTCGGTTTCCAGGTGGCGTCTACGTGCCAATTTGAGATGAGGTCGCCGGTGTCCTTGTAGTATCCGCACGCGAGACCTGCAGCATAAGCCGCCCCCAGTGCGGTCGTCTCTCTCATCTTCGGTCGCAGCACATCGCGGTTCAGCAGGTCGGATTGGAACTGCATCAGCAGATCATTCGTCACCATGCCACCGTCAGTGCGAAGCTGATCGAGCACAATGCCGGAGTCCGCCTCCATCGCTTCGACAACCTCTTTGGTTTGGAAGGCGGTAGCCTCCAGCACGGCGCGCGCGATATGGCCCTTGTTCACGTAGCGCGTAAGCCCCACGATCACGCCGCGCGCGGTGTCCTTCCAGTAGGGCGCATAGAGCCCGGAGAACGCCGGCACAAAGTAGACGCCGCCGTTGTCCTCCACCGTGCGAGCCAGCGCTTCAATCTCGCCACTGTTGCTGATCATGCCAAGGTTGTCCCGCACCCATTGCACCAGCGAACCGGTCACCGCAATGCTGCCTTCCAGCGCATACTGCACGGGCTCTTTGCCAAAGCGATACGCAATCGTAGTGAGCAGGCCGTTCTTCGATACAACCCGCTTGCTGCCCGTGTTCATGACCAGAAAACAGCCTGTGCCGTAGGTGTTCTTCAACTGCCCGGGCTTGAAGCAGGTCTGCCCGACCAGCGCAGCATGCTGGTCGCCGAGCATTCCCGCGATAGGAACGCCGCGTAGCCGGGTCTTTGTCATCTCACCATAGCTCTCACTGCTGGAACGTATCTCCGGCAGCATCGAGCGGGGAACATCGAAGATCTCCAGCAGCTCAGGGTCCCAATCCAGTGTGTCGAGGTTCATGAGCTGCGTGCGGCTCGCATTCGTGACATCCGTGAGATGAACTCCACCATTGACGCCACCGGTCAGATTCCAAAGCAGAAAGGAATCGACGTTGCCAAAGGTCAGATCGCCGCGCTCGGCGCTGACTCGCGCGCCTTCCACGTTGTCGAGGATCCACCGAATCTTCAGCCCGCTGAAGTAAGTCGCTAGCGGCAATCCAGTCTTCTCGCGAAATCGATTCTGTCCGCCATCGGCTGCAAACCGCGCAACATAGTCGCCCACCCGCGTATCCTGCCACACGATCGCGTTGTAGACCGCCTCGCCGGTCTTCCTGTTCCAGACAACGGTGGTTTCACGTTGGTTGGTGATGCCGATGCATGCAATATCCGCCGCTGTGAGCCCCTGGGACTCACAAGCCTCGTCGATCACCTCCAGGGTGCGGTGCCAAATCTCCAATGGCTTGTGCTCCACCCAACCTGGCTTCGGATAGATCTGCTCATGCTCCTTCTGAGCAGAGGCAACGATGTTACCCGAACGATCGAACACCATGAAGCGAGTGCTGGTGGTGCCCTGATCCAGGGCTCCAAGGTACTTCGTCATCCTTCATCCTCCGTCAACGCTAACTACTCTTATGCTGCAACCGCAACCGATTGCAAGTGTTTGCCCGACTCCGCTTTTACAGACATTGCCGTAGGGCGTAGCAGATGCCGTCGTTCCTTCGGCGTCCCAAATCATAATGCACGAAGATCACATTGATCTCTTGCGTTCCACAACGGTCTGCGATATTGTCCTTCTATGACGTTTGCCCACACAGCTACCTGTTGTCTCCGCCTCGGCACCGAGGTGTTGGCGACTGCTGCTTGTTGATGCACAAACGCTGACCTTCCTCTAAGTGCCCACGAAGCCTCTTCGTGGGCATTTTGCTGCCTGCAAAGATGGCAAAATCGCACAAAACCCAATAAACCATCCAATCTATTGAAATTGATTGACGGCAATTCGTGCATGTGCCTATAATTCGCGCCATCACAAATACGGCCATGCAAAACAGCAGGAAATCGAAGGAGTCTGGATGTACAACCGTTCTCGACGAGAAGTCTTAGGAGCCCTGGGATTCGCAGCCGGCGCTGCGGCCCTCTCGTCCCTCGCTTCACCGCTGTCGCTCGCCGAAAAAGCCACGAAGCAGCCGAAGATAAAGTTCGGCGTCCAGCTCAATGCCTTCCCAATAGACCGCAACAACTTCGACACCTTTCTGGTCGCACTCGCACAGGTAAAGCAGCTCGGCTACCAGGGCTTCGAGAGCGGCTTCGCCAACGTTATGCCGCAGTTCGCCGCACCCGACGAAGCCCGCAAAAAGATTGAGCAGACGGGCCTGACCTTCTTCGGCGTACACATCTTCCTACCCGCACCAAAGTACGATCCCCAGACCTTCATCGCCCCTGCGAGTCTCTACGAGCCCGTCGCGCGCGGCGGAAAATCCCTCGGCGCCGAGCACCTCATCCTCAGCGCCATCGAGCCCTCTAACGAAAAGGAACTGCAGCAAAAAATCGACGGCCTGAACACCGCTGGCTGCTTCGCCCGCAGCGTCGGCCTGACTCTCGCGTACCACAACGAGTACGAATCCCCAGGCGCTGCCGAAGAGCTCGAAGCCCTTTACAATCGCTCCGACCCCGCGCTCGTCTCCTTTCTCCTCGACGCCGGCCACGCCTACCGCGTCGGCATCCAGGTACCGTCCTTCATCCGCGAGCACGCCAAGCGCATTGTCGGCCTCCACCTACGCGACTACACCAAGGACGGCCACCTCATCTCGCTCGGGCAGGGCACCTTCCCGCTGCAAGCCGTAGCCGACACGCTCAAGGACATCGGCTGGCGCGGTTGGGTAGAAAACGAAGAGGAGCGCGAAGACCACTCGCACACCGGCCTCACCGTCATCGCGCCCGCGTACAAGGCCATGAAGGAGGCATTCGGATCATGAATCGTCGCGAATTTCTAATCTCAAGTGCAGCTCTCACCGCGACCGCCGGAATGACAGCGAAGTCCTACGCCGCCATCGCGGGTGCGAACGACCGCGTCAATCTAGGTGTCATCGGAACAGGCCGCAGAGCCACCGAAGTCACCGCCGGCTTCGTGCAGGATCCCCGCGTGAGCGTCGTCGCTCTCTGCGACATCTACGCCAAGCAGATCGACACCTTCAAGAACGAGCGCCGCCTGAAGACCCACATCGCTGACGCTGCAACCTTCGTCGAGTACCAACAGCTCTTCGCCCGCAAGGACATCGACAGCGTCCTCATCGCCACGCCCGACCATCTGCATGTGCAGGTCGCCACCGCCGCGCTCGCTGCCGACAAAAACGTCTACCTCGAAAAGCCCACACTGCATCGCTGGCACGAGCGCACCACGTTAGAGTCCGCCGCCTCTCGCAGCAAGAAGGTCCTGCAATGCGGCATGCAGCAACGCAGTGGCGCGCACTACGCGAAGGCGAAGCAGGAGATCTTCGACACCGGCAAGCTCGGCGACGTCGTCTTCGTTCGCGCAGTCTGGCACAACTTCCCCTGGCAACGCCGCGACATCCCCAACGAGCCCAAGCCTGCCGATCTTCGCTGGGACCTCTTCCTCGGCCCCGCGCCTAAGGTGCCGTATGAGACCGCACGCTACAGCTCCTGGCGCTCGTATCACGCTTACGGTAATGGCCTGCTCGCCGACATTCTCACGCACTGGGCCGATGTTGCTCAGTGGATGATGGACGACCACGCTCCCGTGCGCGCCACCGCTCTCGGCGGCGACTACGTCCTCCACGACGACCGCGACAACCCCGACACCGTCAGCGCGATCGTTCAGTACAAGAAGTGGAATCTCAACTTCGAGTCCTCTGTGCTCTCCATCAAAGACCTGACACCGTCGGTCTACTTCGAGGGAACCAAGGGCACTCTCAACCTCACACGCGGCGGCTACACGCTGACGCCCAACGACGGCGACCCGGTCGTTCTCGAAGCTCACCAGAGTCTCGAGCAGGCGCACGCCAAGAGCTTTCTCGACGCCGTCATTCTCGGAACCAAAACCCCCGCACCCCTCGCGATCGGACTAGACGCCACCATGCCTGTTGAGATGGCGCTCCGTTCGTATTGGGATCGCAAAACTATAACGCGAGCCGACCTGGCTTCCTAGACGCAAAGCACTTCAACTCCTCGGCCTTGGCAACACAACATTTTATAAATCTTCAACTTGTCCCCCTGAAAGGATGACATGTTAACAATTCTCAGGAAGCGCCTCTCACTGATCTTCATCTTCAGCTTGTCCATCTTCGTAACGACCGGTCTCTTCGCTCAGTCAACCGGAAACATAACCGGGACAGTGAGCGACTCCACCGGCGCAGCCATTCCAGACGCAGCGGTCACCGTCGCCAGTCCTGATACAGGACTCACCCGCGTCGTGCAGACCAACGCGAGCGGCAACTTCGCCTTCCCGGATCTACCTATCGGCGCCTATACGCTGCAGATCACGAAACCGGGTTTTGAGACACAGAAGCGCTCTGCTACGCAGTTGCTCACCGGGCAAACAGTGGGTCTCGACATCAAGCTGACCATAGGCTCAGCCGTTGAGTCCGTTGAAGTCACCAGCGATTCGCAGCAAGTGCAAACCGCCAGCTCTGAGGTATCCACCACCGTCAATAAGGAGGAGATGCAGGATCTCCCACTGAACGGACGTAATCCGCTGCAGCTAACATCTCTTACACCGGGTGCTGTGCTCACCAATACCGGTACCGAAAGCGGCCAGCAGGACAACACCGGCCTTTCGGTGAACGGCCTGCGCGCTACGGAGAATAACTATCAGCTCGATGGCGCTCTCTATGTGGATCGCTTCTTCGACTCTGTGCCAATTCTTCCCAGTCCTGATGCGCTTCAGGAATTCACCATTCAGGCGACCAACTACAGCGCGGAGTATGCCGGTGCTGGCGCTCTGGTCCAACTCTCCACACGTGCAGGCACCAACAAGCTTCATGGTTCGGCCTTTGAGTTCTTCCGCAATACCGTGCTTGATGCATACAACTACTTCCCGGCCAAGGTGGCAGGTAAGCTGCTCAATCCTCCCTACAAGCTGAATCAGTTCGGCGGAACCGTGGGCGGCCCCATCGTTATTCCACATCTCTACAATGGCCGCGACAAGACCTTCTTCTTCTTCTCCGCGGAAGATAAGCAACAACGTTCTTCGCCCAACCCGGCTACGCTGACCTTGCCAACGGCGGCCAATCTCAACGGAGACTTTTCCGCACTCTGCACAGGCGGGTTTGTTGCCGGCGTCTGCACCGCGGGCAAGCAGCTCTTTGACCCCGTCACCAGAAACCCGATTCCCGGCAACCTTATCACCACGCCGATGGATGCGCTCTCCAAGGCGGTCTACCAGCAATACCTCGCTGCCTCTCCCGGCACGCCAAACGGCACTACCAACACCTTCACCACTCTCACAAACTCCAATATTGATAGCACGCAGTATCTGGTTCGTATCGATCATAAGCTGACTTCGAAGGATCAACTGGCCGGACGCTATTTCTATAATCAGGACAACTTCCAGCGCGCCTTCACCGCCCCACTTGGATTTTTCGCAGCCAACCTCTTCCGCAACCAGTCGCTTTCTATTAGCGATACGCATACCTTCAACCCCACCCTTACGGCGACGTTTTACGCAACAGCAGGCCGCTTCGCACGCACGCAGATTCCCGAAGCTCCCGGCTTGAAGACGCTGCAATCGTTGGGCATGAACGCTCCTCTCGGAACCACGCTGATCTCCATCTTCCCCGGTGTCCGTGACAACATCAGCGGATACGTCGATATCTTCTCCGGCGGCGCTCTCAAGCAGGACTCCACCTCGTTTGAGTACAAGGGCGAAGTGGTAAAGCTGCTGGGTCGGCACACGATTAGCTTCGGCGGAAATCTGGAACGGACGCGCATCGACGCCGTCGATTTCTCTTACGTCCCCGGCGATAATACCTTTGATGGTGGACGCACCTCGGCGCCTAGCACATTTACCGCACCTGCTGGTGTCACCGTCAACGGCAACGCGTTTGCTGATTTCTATACCGGATACGAAACAACCTTTTATCAGGACAACGGCCGTAAGTTCTACCTCCGCGAGTGGCGTCCTTCTCTATACATTCAAGACGATTGGAAGGCTACACCCGCTCTAACCATCAATGCCGGTCTCCGTTGGGATCCCTGGATTCCTCCGATTGACAAGAACAACACACTGGTCGGCTTCGTCCCTGGCTTCAAATCCGCTATCGCGCCGAACGCGCCGGTGGGTATGCAGTTCAATGGCGATATCGGCTCCCATCCCGCCGTCTTCAAGAATAATTTTTGGGACTTCGCGCCTCGTCTTGGCTTTGCCTATAACATCAACGGCGCGGGAAAGTCAGTCATCCGCGGAGCCTTCGGAATCTTCTATGGCTTCCCGGAAGGGCTGCTCTATCAGCGTACCGATGCGGCACAGCCCGTCGACCTCTATCTCAATATCCCTGCGCCTCCACAATGGGATAATGTCTATGCAGGCTTCCCCGGTGGCGATCCATTCCCGCGTGGTCAGATCAGCCCTTCGCAGTTCTCCACCTATAACTTCATCCTTCCTGTCTCGGGTGGTCTTCTCGATCCCGCTTCCAAGGTGGCCTATACCGAGAACTACAACCTGACCATCGAGCAGCAGCTCCCCGGCCAGATCGCTGTGTCTCTCGGTTATGTCGGCAACCACGCTGTGCATGTCATGGGATCACGCCAGTTCAACCCAGCCGTGTATACACCTAACGCAGGAGATACCATCGGCAATGAAAACTCGCGACGCTTGTATCCAGGTCTTGGCGCGGTGGAGTTGGCTCAGTCGTATGAGTATGCCAACTTCAACTCGCTGCAAGTCAACGCCACGCGGCGCATGTCGCACAACCTCACCATCTTGGCCAACCTCGTCTACTCCAAGACCTTCGATAACACATCGAGCGCTACGGAAGGCAACACTGGCCCCCCGAATCCCTACAACCTCGCAAGCGCCTACGGTCCAGCGGACTTCGACCAAACGGTCAGGTTCAATGCGTCCCTCAACTACAAACTGCCCCACTTCAACGTGAACCCTCTCGCCGGCGGATTCATCAACGGCTGGCAGGCCAACTCGATTATCGTCTCGCAGTCAGGACTGCCATTTACCATCCTGAGCGGTACCGATAGGTCGCTATCTGGCATCGGGAACGACTACGCTGACTATGCCGTTCCTTACGTCAGTCCGAATCGTCCTGCAGGCGCGAGCCATCTCACGGAGTACTTCAACCAGGCCGCATTCGTGGCGGCTGCTACAGGTACGTTTGGAGACACGAGACGTAACATCCTGCGTGGACCCCGGTATACCGATGTGGATGCCTCGCTATTCAAGGATCTCTTCCCGAGCAGCCGCATTCATGGGCAGTTCCGTGCAGAAGCCTTCAACCTCTTCAACCACACCAACTTCAGCAACCCGACCTCAACCTATTCATCGGGCAACTTCGGGAAGATCACGGCGGCCAATACGCCACGCGTCTTCCAGTTCGGCGCCAAGGTGATCTTCTAACCCCCTTCACCCTCAACCAGCAGGCGGCGTTCCTCTCAAAAGGGAACGCCGTCTGCGCGACACGCTGGAGACACAAAATGCAAACGAGAAGAGAGTTCCTGGGCCGCAGCGCCGCCGCGTTGGCTGCCTTAGGGCTAAACCGCGCTGCCCACGCCGAAAAAGCACGCCCTAATGCATTTGGCGTGCAGCTCTACACGGTTCGGGAGCTCATGAAGACAGACCCCGTAGGCACCCTCGCCGCCGTTCGCAAGATCGGCTATCGCACGGTGGAAACCTACTCCGCGCTCTACGGCAAGACGCCCGCAAAGGATCTGAGAGCCATGATTCTTGACGCGGGCTTGGAGGTCCCCAGCGCCCACTTCTCCTACGCCGACTTTGGTAACCGCATGGACTATGCCAAAGAGCTCGGCGTCAAATATGTGGTCTGTGGCAACACCCCCGGAGAGGACGACCACTCTACTGACGGCTTCAAGCGCACTGCTCACCAGTACAACCTCTGGGGCGATCAGGCCAAAGCCACCGGCCTCCAGTTCGGCTTCCACAACCACAACGCTGAGTTTGCGGCCTTCGACAACGGCGTCACCGGAATGGAAACCCTCCTCGCCGAAACCGACCCCAAACTCGTCTACTGGCAGATGGACTGCTACTGGGTCACCCAGGCCGGCCAGGACCCGGTCACACTGCTGAAGCGCTACGCCAAACGCATGCAGACCATCCACGTAAAGGACCGCAAACCCGGCTTCCCATTCACCACCGGCGGCCCCTCGCAGCACTTCACCGAAGCAGGCAAGGGAACTCTCGACTGGCCGGCTATCTGGGCAGCAGCTACCGCTGACGGCGTACGCCAGTTCTTCGTCGAGCAGGACACCACTGAAATCCCCCCGCTCGACAGCCTAAAGATCAGCTACGACTATCTCAGCACCCATATCTAGACCGCTTTAAATCCGATACCAGTAAAAAAACCGCCATTAAATATGGCGGTTTTTGCGTGGAGCGAACGGGACTGTGTCTTTTTACCAGGCAATCTTCTCCGGGAAGAACTCCGCAAAAAGGTCGTCGTAATAAGGCTTCAACTCCTTAACGTTCGGCTTGGTGTGTCCTTTGGAATAAAGGTCATACACATTGAACTTGTTGACCCACTCCAGCATCTCGACATCGTGGTCGCTCATCAGGTGCCGGTAAGCTCCATGCCGGTGCGCCGAGTAGAAGGAGTGATACCGCAACATATAGAGCGACTCCTCCGGCATATAGCTCTTCATCACCTCACCGATGTAGCCATCGTGACCAAACGACATGTGAACCTTATCCAATCCGCAATTTGGCTCATAGATGCCGTACTTCGTCTGGTAAAGCGGGTTTTTGAGGTCGGGATTGGCCGCGAAATACTCGGGAAACACAATCTCCTTGGAGTAGGCGCATCCAACTGGGAACGTATCCCCTACAACGCCCCACTGCGGTTCACCCCAAAGGCAAAGCACCTTGCCAAGGTCGTGGATGAACCCGGTCAGCACAAACCATCGCGGATGCCCATCCCGGCGAATCGCCTCAGAAGTCTGCAGAAGATGCTCAATCTGCGTGAGGTCGGTGTCCGGATCGCTGTCATCGACCAGTGTATTGAGGAACTCCGCCGCCTCCCAGATGCTCTTCATGCCCTTATTCAGGCCAAAATACTCCTTTTCCTTGGCCATGACGTAGTCATAGGTCTGGAATTGGTGATTAAGCCGATAAAACTCCGCCACCCCAGGGGTGGCCGTCTCGTCATACTGACGAAACTGATCTTCACTCTTTCCCTCCTGGTAGCGGCCGGTCAGAAAATCATCCCACTCATCCATATCCTTCAACGGAGCATTCGTAACAATCGCCTGAGCACCCATGAGTCATCCTTTCGGAGGTTATTTTACGTTACCGGTAACGTAAAATAATAATAAACCAGCTAGGCGAATCTTCAAGAAAGTTATTTCAGCAAAATGGAATACCGAAAGGCTCTCTGGCGGCGTAAGGTGCAGGGAAGGTTTCCGGCCACCGTCACGGTGAAATTTCACCGTAAAACACCGTCCGTGCGACCGTAAAACCACACCGTAAAAACCGTGGCCCTCACCGTCAAAAGCACCGTCTTTATTGGCGATTCCCCTAGCCAACGGAGGAGGCCCGAGCGACCACCCGTGAAGGGAGCAAAATGCTCTTCGGCTCTTGCTCAGGGTGTGCGGAAAGCTCAAGAGCAAATTCGCCCGCAATTCGGCCCAATTCGGCCGTTCCATGATCGATCGAGCTCAGGGGCACGCGCAGATAGTTCGCATAACGCAGGTTTCCGCAGCCAATAAAGGCAATATCCTCCGGAATGCGAAGCCCAGCCTGCAACGTAGCATCCATCGCCCCTAGCGCAGTGAGGTCGTTGTAGCAAAAGACAGCATCTGGACAGTGCTTGAGCTTGAGCAAGGCCTGCATCGCCTGAAAGCCGACAGCGTCGCCTGATTCTTCGGTCTTCTCATACGCAACGACATAGTTGCGGGGTGAAGGTAGATTGTTGGCAGCAAGGGCATTGCGGTAGCCTCGCAGGCGGTCGAAGGCGGGACTGGTGTTCTTGCCGCCGATGTGTGCGATACGCCTACGGCCCAGATCTATTAGATGTTGCGTCGCGATCTCGCCAACCTGTATATCGTCGGAGCCGATAAAGTGCGCCGCCAGGTGGGCGAAGTTGCGATCGAAAAGAAGATAAGGGGTTCGTACGTCGCCGAGTTCATAGAAATTACGCAGATTGGCCTGGCAGGAGGCGATCAAGAGAACATCAACCCCGCGGTTGAGCAAGGTTCTGATTTCCTGTCGCTCAATATCGGCGTCTTCTTCGGAAGACGCAAGGATAAGGGCGTGCTGATTGGTGCGTAGGATACCACCCAGAGATTTCGCAAACTCGGCGAAGAAGGGATGAACTAGATCAGGGACGATAAGTCCAATGGTATAGGTGCGGCCATTGGCGAGTCCACGCGCCATCATGTTGGGCTGATAATTCAGTTCCTTCATGCGCTTGAGCACACGTTTGCGTGTCTCATCGCCGATGTCGGTATTACCGCGAAGCACCTTGGAGACAGTTACGACGGAGACGCCGAGGTCGCGTGCTATATCTTTTAGACGTACAGCCATGGAACTCCTGGTAGATCGGTCCGTTGAGTAGGAGCTTGTACCTCGTTGACTCTAATGTAGCGCCAATGCTGCCTATTGGAGGTCTGTAATACAGGTTAGCTGAAACGCGTTCGCCGCCAAAGACTCCATCCGCCTATGAGAAGACTGCCCAAAAGGATAATGCCTAGCACGGCGATCCAGTGAAAATTCATGGACAGGGGCGGAACGATGGCGTGGATGCCAAGAATGATGAAGACTGCCGTAGCGACGAGGACGATGGCATAGTCCCACCATCTTCGCTGTTCGTCCCGTCCACTGAACTCATCGCCCGCCTGAGCGAGCACGGTGCGGTTGTAATCGAGTCCGTAACGATCGCATTCACGTTTCACTGCTTCATTGGTTGAAATATTTTCTTTGGCGGAGGCCACGGCTGTGCTGATGGCCAACGCACCGAGGATCATCATGAGTGAGCCACCGAGGACCAGAAGAATGTGTTGATGGTCTGCCGCTGAGAGTTCGCCGAAAACCAGTGCTCCCCAGGCAAGCCCCCAGAGTTGGTTTGTGTTGGAGAGCGGAATACCACGGCCGATCCCCAGATACTTGGCAGCGAACTGCTGAAAGAGATCGCCGATTACCCAGACAAAGCCACCCAGGAAGAGCCAGAAGAGCACTCCAGGCATGTGTAGAAGCCGGAAGGCGGATGAGTGCATGCCGCCATCGAGCGCAAGGGTGAGGGCAAAAACCGTCCCGAGCTCTCCGACGGTGAAGGCTGTGATGAACGACAGCGGGTTCATGCCACTGACGTAGGCCTTGCGATAGGGAACATACATTGTTCCCCACATCACACTGGCCCCGAGAGCGGCGACGATGCCGCGAACCGCGTGTTGCCCAGTCGCTCCGCCGTGCAAGGTACTGAAGCCGAGCATGATGGCGGCAATAACGATCGCTATGGCACCAACCACAACTTTGCTGATATTTTTGCCGTTGGCGCCCTTGAGTTCAAGGAAGAACACACGACCCCAGATGAGCCCTATCAGAGAGTTCGTGTTCCACAGGGGGAACGCTACGGCGAGGCCTACGTCGCGAATGGCAAAAACGGTAAGCGTGTTTGCGACCGCCCAAAGCGCCCCTGCAAGAAGTGCCCAGACAATGAGATGTTTCTTTTCGCTGAGATCGGTGAAGACGTAGGTTGTTCCCTTGAGAAGAGTGGGGAAGGTCCAGCGTGCCGTGAAGACGCCGGTAACCATGCAAAGCGAGATGGCAAAGGGAGAAAAGCCAGCATTGACAAGCTTCGTGGGCGCTTCGGCAGCGCCAAGCCAGATGCCAGCAGTGAGTCCACAGAGGACACCGAGACCATGAAGGGACAAGCGATTCTTCTTTGCAAAGGGTGCAAGTGTTGCCACTAATCTCTCCATGTCCAGCTTAGTGAAGGATAACCAACAGAACGATACCTGCAAGTAGCACAGAGAATGGGACAAGAAATTGGCTGTCAGTAAGGATCGCCTTACTTGTTGTTTTCAAATTTCTGACAGCCACGCGAGTGTCTCCTTTGTTTATGCCGGCGCCATAGGTATAAGGCGATAGTCAGCGATTACGGAAAAAAGAACAATATCGTTCGACAGTATGAGGTGTCAATGTGGGGTTTGGGTCAGAGCCTGCGGGGAATTGGATTTGGTGGTGGGCTAAGGAGTAGGCCACCGAATGTAAATAATCAATAAATCAATGATGTATGAACGAATGGAAAATATTGCGTTACCGATGACTTTTTTGGTTGACCGGTGTGTATCAGGGGCGTAGGGTTAGCTCGTTCAAGAACTGAATTTTAGATGCAGCGGCGATGCTAATTGCGCTGCGTTCGGTTTGCGCAACGCAGTCAACTTATTTGGGAGCAGGTACGCAATGTCGATCTACAGAAATGTGGAAGCAGTTCAAAAGAGCATAAGTAAGACGGTGAAACCTGGAATCATGGTTTTCAGGCGGTTGTCTCTTATGGTGGCTATCCTGCTGGTTGTCGCTGGCGGTAGGGCGTTGGCGCAGTACGAAAACGGATCGCTCCTTGGTACCATTCATGATGCGACCGGCGCAGCTGTGCCGGGTTCGATAGTGACGATCACGAACAATGCGACTGCCGTAGCGACTACTGTTACGACAAACTCCGCCGGCGACTATGAGGTTCCCTCACTACGCACTGGCGTATATAAAATCTCCGCAACTGCCCCGGGTTTCGCGGTCGCAGTGGCGGAAAATATCACGATATCTGTTGGCGGACGTCAGCGCATTGACTTGTCCTTAGGGGTAAATGGATCAAGTACAACAGTGCAGGTGGATGGCATTGCGCTTCAGCTTGAAACTGAGTCCAGTCAACGTGACCAGACGATAACCAACTATCAGAGTGAAGCGCTGCCATTGGTGAGCCGGAACTATTCGGATCTTTTGGGGCTCGTTACGGGCGTTCGTCAGGCGCCGACAGCGGCGACGACAAGTTCGATCAGCAGCCTGGTTCGCGCAGGTGCCTATAACGTCAATGGTCAGCGCAGCATGTTCAATAACTTTCTATTGGATGGCATGGACAACAATGCTTATGGCGAGAGCAACCAGGGTTTTGACAACCAGATTATCGCCGTCCCACCAGACTCTGTTGCTCAATTCAGCGTTGTGACCAATAACGAAAGCGCGGAGTATGGGCGCTCTTCGGGTGCGACCATCAACGTGGCTTCGGCGAGTGGTACGAACAGTTTTCACGCGACGATTTATGAGTTCATCCGCAATACCGATCTTAATGCTGCTGGATTCTTCAAACCTACACTTGTCGGCGGCTCTGGCATTACTACGCCGTTCAAGAAGCCCGTATTCAACCGCAATCAGTATGGCTTCAACTTCGGTGGGCCAATAATCAAGGACAAGCTTTTCTTTTTCCTCGATTATGAAGGCTTCCGTCAGGTGCTCAAGCCTCTAAGCGTGCTCACATTGCCTACGCAAAACGAGATCAATGGAATCCTGGTGGTGCCGGTAAAAAACGCTGTCACAGGTGTGATTTATCCAGCTAATACGGCAATTCCGGCGAGTGCAATCAATCCGACTTCGCAGCAGATTTTGAGCTATTTCAAGCAGATCCCTGGTTTGCCGTCTTCGGGGCTGGCCACTACAGGTCTCGCTTCGAACGACTATGCGGTTGAGGTTCCTTTTACGGATAACGCCGACAAGGGTGATCTTCGGTTCGACTATCAGCAGAGCGCAAGCAACTCCTGGTTTCTGCGGGTTAGCGATCGGAAGGAAGATGGTGCCAACTATCCGACAATTCCGTTACCGCTCGATGGACAGACAAACGGAAAGATTCGAATTCTTGATGAGCAGATAGCTCTCGGTTATACGCACCTGTTTGGGTCGGATAAAGTTCTCGATGTGCGCGTTGGTTTATCCAAGACAAAGGCCGGTAAGTACTCTTTTTCAATCGGTGACAATGCGATCACAATTCCGGGATTGCCGAACAATCCTGTTGTGTCCGGTGGGTTGCCCTCAACAGGCATTACGGGCTTTACAGGTTTTGGCCGTCAAAGCACTAATCCACAGTGGCAAAATCCGTCGTTGCTCGATCCCAAGATTAACTACACCTGGGTAAAGGGCGCGCACTCGCTGAAGTTCGGGTATGAGTATGAGCACATATGGATGGCTGTGAACGACAACAACCCGTTGTATGGTTCTTACACTTATGGCGGCGGCTACAGTAATGCAGGCGGGTCTACGGTTTCAGACACATACTGGGCGGACTTCCTGTTTGGTACGACAAGCCAGTACTCGCTGGCCAACTACTTCGTTGCACATCTCCGGCAGACTCTCGATAGTGTCTATGCGCAGGATGACTGGAAGGTGAATTCGGCTCTGACGCTGAACCTTGGCTTGCGGTGGGAGTATGGGTCTCCTTACTCCGAGGAGAACAACTACATCTCGAACTTTGATCCGGCTTCGCAAACGGTGTTTACCATCACTCCCGGGGCTGTCACGCAGACTGGTATTACGCCCTATTCCGGCAGTGGAGTCTATGGCCACACGCTGGTGAACCCTGACCTTACTGACTTTGCTCCGCGTATCGGCTTCGCGCTTGCTGCGATGCCGAAGCTGGCGATTCG
>Ga0302315_10002859_pt1 | contig 15991 bp, 14 predicted proteins | sample III_Palsa_N3_1_FD_200532 | JGI IMG/M metagenome (GOLD analysis project Ga0302315, IMG submission 200532) | Peat permafrost microbial communities from Stordalen Mire near Abisko, Sweden - III_Palsa_N3_1 | ecosystem: Environmental > Terrestrial > Soil > Palsa > Peat permafrost | place: Sweden... | reverse complement strand
CTGATAGGCAACGCGTCACCAGAAGGCGCATCGGTGCAATATGCGTGCTGTAATTTTCTATACTCATCGACGACATCCCAGCTAAGTGGATCACGGGGATCTGGGTACCAAAGCTTGGCGTATGGAGTTACCTTCCTCGCGAATTCAATCCACTTTTCAGTGAAGAGACCCATAACTCGAGTAGCATGGCTGTAAGTGACCGTATCCCCTTCCACTCCATCGATAAGGTGGGAAAGTGCCGCAGAAGGGATCGCCTCGGGATAGCCGATCAATATGTCTCCAACATCAGGATCGCCTTGCATTCTTCCCATATTTAATGGCAGAACGCGATCGAAATAAAGCGCAGCCTCTTTAAATTTTTCAAAGCAAAGCACTGCGTTCGACGGCTGATATTGGGCGTTGGGCATTCGAGCCTCTGAAGTTAACGTGCACGTTGTAACGGCGTTGTCCAAAATCTGGATGCTAAAGGCAGGTTGGCGGTTTTGAGGATCGGTTGTGCCGAGCACCTGCCCCATTGTTCGCGACACCACGCGTCACCCCAGCGACCCGGGTAGTCTGCGGACGGTCGATTGTCGCCGATCCAGCACTGACGGACAAACGTCCGTTCGTGGCCCAGACCGTGTCAAAACGCCTTCTTTTGAACAGCTAAAATCTCTCATCGGGTAGCGGGGGTACCCGTGTCCGCACGATTCAGATATACCCCGAGCCGTCGCATACCCTTGATGTCGGCGCTCCTAAGTGTTATATCAAAGGCGTTTGAGTAACGGACCATTCGCGGCCGTCGCGATGCGGTATGCTTCTCCTCTAATGACGCCGTCATATGGCACATCGCCTGTGACATAGCGGCAGACCAATCCTTACGCTGGTGACAATTCTCACTAAGCCCCAATACGTTTCGATGGGCGCCGGGGAACTCTTCCGATGGATGCGAGGGCCTAACGTCCTGGTAGTCTGGTGGCGAGTAACTGGCCTTCTCATGCAGTAACGGAGTCACCGTAACTCGGTATTGTTTATTCATATCTGGTTTGATGAGTAGCGGTACGAACGGTGAATACCCCTCGTTTGTCGAGTCTTCAAAAACTTGTTGACAAGCGTAGCGAATTTGCCGGAAGCGCAAACACCGTTGACGCTGTTGTTGAAGCGGTCAACATTGGCCGCCGATTCGATAAAAGGTTCATCATGGCGTTAACCTTGCTAATTGCTGTTGTAGGCAGCTTGATCGTCGCCGGTAGCTTCTGGATGGTTTCAAACCAAATCGAGGATGAGAAGGCTAGGTGTGCCGAGCGGGATAACGAGGCTGTCTAATCGGGCTCGAAAACTCAATACCCGAGCTCTTGGTAAATGTGCGCGCCTCAACCTTGCCCTTGCGCAGCGCCTCGAGCAGACTGACATCCCCTAGGTAGCTAGTGGCGTCGTGAAAAGTCGCACTTGGTCCAACTATCAGTTGTCCCGGCACCTTCACACAATTTCGAAGCCGCTCCCGCAGGCGGCTCCTGACCTTCCGTTTGAAGACTTGCCCGACCTCCGCATCATGCGCACGCATAGCCAGGAGACAACACAGGCTCTGCTAGGTCACTGAACACTTCTGCCTCGCTCCGAGACTTTCGATTCCCCGCTCAGCCCCGCCCGCTCTAGCGTGACAGACTATATTCCGCGGTCACTTTCGAGGTTCCTTAGTTCTGCGTGTCATGACAGACTTTGGAAGAGTCTATTTGATAAAAAATTTGTTTATCGAATCAATGACTTATAAAATCGCCGCGTGACAGACTTTATTCTTTCGGATCAAACTGATCCGAAGCAATCAAGGCTGTCATGCGTTTTTCACAATGTGAACTGCAATGAGCCGGTACGCGTCTGAGCTACTGTCTGTGGGTGGGCAAGGAACTGGGCGCTGGCCTCAATACGGCCGGCAGGATAAGTAACGCTTGAGTCTGCCGGTTTGGACCTTATTCTCTCCGGCGGTGCAACGCTCTCGCAGATGCTTCACGGACATTGACGGTCGGTCTTGTTATTCCCGGCTGACGTACGGGTGTGACGCTACTGTCTCTTTCTCGGCCAGAACAGCCGGTGGGGCGGAGCCATCATTGCCCGCCGCGACGACGAAGAGTCCGCCGTATTCTCACATCCACCTTACAGAGACGCTCGAACATGTAGTGATGGTTGAGCCAGATGATTCCGGCGTAGATGAACGCAATCAAGTAGGCCAAGTAGGAAGACCATTCCGCCAGAAGCTCTTCGCCCAATCTACCCGGCGCAGCATTCGGGCGATGGATTTCCAGGACAAGTAGCGTAACGATGATGGCGAAAGCCCCATCTCAGGGCGACCCTTCTCCGTCATACGAGGTCAATCAAGATCTCCGGCCGTTCTTAGAATTGCAACGGCCGTTAATCAATGCAGTTGAATCGTACTGGAGGTGCAATCTCCCGAAGTGGGCTGCCGCGACAGCTCGCCCGCGGCCTCAACTCACATCATTTCGGGGCTGCTCAGTTTCGTGCCGTCGGAAAAGCGGGCCAGTCTGTAGGGACTAATGTCGAACTGCGGCGCCTCCTCCATTACCAGCCGGCTCACGAGCACGCCTGCGCCTGGCCCTAGTCCAAAGCCGTGTCCGCTGAAGCCGGATGCGATCACGAGACCGGGTTTCGCAGTCACCTTCGAGATGACGGGGACGAGGTCCGGCGTCGTGTCGATCGCGCCCGCCCAGGCGTGAGCGATCCGCAAGCCCGACAGCTCGGGAAACACGCTGGCCACGTTTTGCAGGGCACGGTCGAGCCATTCGGCATCAGGCCGGGGATCCAGCACCCGTGTTTCTTCGAACGGCGAGACGTCATCGTCGCGCCAGGTCGCGCTTGCCTCCGGTCCGTGGAAGAAGCTGGCACCAACGCGAATCTTCAGTTTTTTCTTCAGCTTGCTGCGGAACACGGTGCGGAACTTCACCGAATGCCGCAGGTTTTGCGGCGCGAGTTCCACGCGTCCATAGCCGGGAACAGCAATGGTGTAGCCGCCGTCCAACCGTCGCCTCAGCGCGAAGTCAGGCCCGGAGAAACAGCCTTCGATGACCCGCGGCGCCACAGCGGTTCGCAACGCCGTTCCCATCACGTTGATGGCGGGCAGATCGATGCCGTGATGCTGGCAGAACAAAGCGCTCCAGGCGCCTCCCGCGAGAACGACGGTGTCGGCCGCGAGCCGGCCGCGCTCCGTCCAGATGCCGGAGACACGCCCCGCACTCGTGTCGAGACTTCGTACCGCGCAGTTCTGATACACCTTCGCGCCGAGGACTTGCGCGCCGCGAGCAATCGCAGGCGCGGCTTTCGACGGCTCGGCACGGCCGTCCGAGACCGACCACAGACCTCCGGCCCACTTCGCACGTCCGGACGGAATGCGCGCTGCCAGTTCGCGCGCACTGAGGATCTCGCTGTTAAAGCCGACTTCCCGGGCGCGGGCAAGCCACGATTCCCATTGCGCGACGTCAGATTGATGCTCCGTGCCGTACAGAATGCCCGCCTTACGAAACCCAATGTCCTCGCCCAGTTCTTCGCTTAGTTCGCTCCAGCGCTTGAGGCTCTGCATCGCCAGCGGCAACTCATAGAGGTCACGGTTCTGCTGACGCACCCAGCCCCAATTGCGCCCTGACTGCTCGCAGCCGATGACGCCCTTTTCGAGCAGCGCCACCTGGACGCCGCGTCGCGCCAGTTCATACGCGGTGCTGACGCCAACGATGCCGCCGCCTATCACCGCGACGTCGCATCGCTCGGGGAAACCTTCGCTATCCGTGACTTCGTCGATCCTTAGCATGTCATAGCCGTTGGTTGCCGTTTCTCGTTGGGTTACTGCAGTCAAGACCTTCGGAAATGCGCGCCTGGAGCGCGATTTCGCCATCCGCAGATAGTGGCTACGATTTTGGTATCTTCCACCGCTTCGCTGATAGGACGATCCTGTTGTATCTGGAGGGGGTACGACGATGATCCGCCAAGCGCTGCGGTAAAACGTCAATTGCAAACTTGCAGACCGCATGACGATGCGATGCCGGCTCGCGGCCCCGGCTTCAGACGGCAGAGACGACCAAACGGTAACGGCTCGCACGGACGATCGGCTTGAGGCATCGACGATCGAAGTTCAGCCGACGCGCGATGTCGGCGATAATGTCGGCCTCAGCGGCGCGACGGCGTATCGAACGGTCGTGCCAGCATCCGGCATTCTATTTGGGAGGACGCCATGCGTGACATTGTCGACGGCTTTCTGCGCTTTCAGCGCGATGTCTATCCGCAACGCGCGGAGCTTTTCAGGCAGCTAGCAACGACGCAAAATCCGAAGGCGCTGTTCGTCACCTGCTCGGACAGCCGCGTCGTGCCCGAACTGCTCACACAGCGCGAGCCGGGCGAGCTATTCGTGATCCGCAACGCGGGCAATATCGTGCCGTCGTACGGTCCGGAACCGGGCGGCGTGTCCGCCACAGTCGAATATGCAGTCGCGGTACTGGGCGTGCAGGACATCGTGGTGTGCGGCCACTCTGACTGCGGAGCGATGGGTGCGATTTCGCGCTGCACGTGTCTGGATCATCTGCCGGCGGTCGCGAACTGGCTGCGTCACTCGGACGCCGCGAAAGCGATCAACGCGGCGCATCAGTTCGACACACCTCGCGCGAAGCTCGACGGCCTCGTGCGTGAAAACGTGATCGCGCAACTGGCGAACCTGCGCACGCATCCGTCGGTGGCCCTCGCGCTCGAACAGGGGCGCATGAATCTGCACGGCTGGGTCTACGACATCGAGACGGGTAACATCGATGCGCTCGACGGCGCGACACGACGCTTCGTTCCGCTAGCTGCCTCGCCGACCACCGTCGCGGTGGCTGCGCGCAACGGCGGACGGATCTGATGGCAACAGGTTGAGGGCGCTCGCATTTCAGGGCCGCGCGGCAATCTCGCGCGCGAGCTCCACGAACGCGCTCAACACCGCAGGCGGCGATGGATTCGTCCACGCGAGCAGCACTTCGCTCACTGCATGGCGTTCGCGAAGCGGCCGATACACCACGTTATCCATGTGCACGCGCTGGACCGAGGCGGGCACCAGCGCAATGCCGAATCCCGAGCTCACGAGTCCGAGCGATGCGTAGATCTGTCCCATTTCGAATAACGGCGATGGCGTGAAGCCGCCCAGCGCGCAGAGCTGATTGATCATGGCGTGATAGTCGGGCGCGACATCCTTGCGATAGTTGATGACGCGCATGTTCGCGCAATCGACGATCGAAATGGTGCGTCTCGCGGCGAGCGGATTGTCCTTTGCAATAGCAATGACGAACGGCTCGCGGAGGATCATTGTGGATGCCAGGTTCGTCTCAGGCGGCACGGCGCGCACGAACGCGACATCGACTTCACCGCGCGCGAGCGCGTTGACCTGCTCGGCGGCCGTGAACCGGCGCAACTCGATGGATACATCGGGGAAGCGTTGCTGGAACTCGCGAATGAGCGCGGGCAACAGCGTGTACGCGATGTGTTCGAAGAAGCCGACCGCCAGGCGCCCAATCTCGCCGCGCGCCGCGCGCTGTGAGTCGATCACGGCAGCATCCGCCGATGCCAGAATGCGCTGGGCGCGATCCGCGAACACCATTCCCGCCGACGACAACCCCACGCGTTTGCCGCGCCGGTCGAACAGCTCCACACCCAATTCTTCTTCGAGTTCGCGAATCTGGCGGCTCAGCGGCGGCTGCGCCATGTGCAGGCGCTCGGCGGCTTTGGTGAAGTTCAGGGTTTGCGCGACAGCCAGGAAATAGCGCAGATGACGAAGCTCCATGTCATACCTTTAAGGTACTGAAAGCGAACTTATTATATCTTTTACATCGCTTCCGGATGGCACTACGATCGATCATCAAACAATCAACAAGGAGATATGCATCGTGAAACTCAGTGGCGCCCAACTGACCGCTTATGCGCGCGATGGCTTCGTCGTGCTGCCGTCCTTGCTGTCCGGCGAGGAAGTGCAGGAAATGAAGCGCGAGCTAAAGCGCATCCAGCAAATCGATACCGATCATCTGGTGCGCGAAAAAACCGGTGGCATCGAGAAGACGATCTACAAGGTGCACGAAACGCAGAGTCCGACGGCATCGCCGGTGTTTCACGCGCTATCGCGTGCGCCGCGACTGCTCGAGCCCGCGCAGCAGCTATTGAACGATCCGGCGCTCTACATTCATCACACCAAGTGCAACCTGAAAACCGCCATCGATGGTTCGGTATGGCAATGGCATCAGGACTTCGGAACGTGGCACCTCGACGGCGTGCCGAATCCGACGATGACGACCGCGCTCGTCATGCTCGATGAACCGACCGAAATGGGGGGCTGCCTGTACTTCATTCCCGCAAGCCACAAGCTCGGCTCGCTGCAACCCGCATTCGATGACGCGACCGGATACCGCTTTTATGTCGTGCCGAAGCCGACGATGCTCGACATTCTATCGACGCATCCCAAAGCGGTGCCGATCATGGGTGCGCCAGGAACGGTCGTGTTCTTCGACGCCAACATCGTGCATTCGTCGGGTCATAATCTTTCCGGAGACGACCGCTGGCAGGCATATATCGTGTACAACCCGGTCGCGAATCGGCCCGCCGATGTGGAGAAGCCGCGTCCGGATTACGTGCGTTCGACCAACTTCGTGCCGTTGCAATTGGGTAGCGACGACATTCTGAACCAGCGGCATGCGGTGCACGACTATGAAAGCGGGTTAGACGCAGTGCGGTGATCAGCACGTGTCCAGAAAATACACTTCAATCCTTCGTGCAATCTGACCTCGTACCGCTCACGTTTCGCGACATTGTTGCCAGGTGGCTGGAAATTCGAGGATGCCAGTCATCGCGACGTCAATCGTGCTACCGCACACCGCTCGCTTCATCGAACAAATTACACAGACCATCCAGTCACGCGATAGCTCTGGCAATGCGTCGGCGATGAATTGGTATCCGGCCTTCCCTACGCGCCGGTCCCAGTTCCAAGTTCGAGAACGGCACGCACTGATCCGTTTTTGTTTAGTGCATGTGATACTCGTTTCTTAAAAAGATCTCAGTCATAGTCACCCCCTCTGCCAACCGTGCGCTTCCTCGGCGGGACCCCAGGCCACAAACAGTCGCTGCAGCGCAGGCGTTCCTGCTCGTTCCCCGCCACAGGACAAACATGCGTTTCACGCAGTCTCCCGAGACACAATTACGGTTCGAGCTAGTCATGGATATCGGCAGGCTGATCACACCAGCAAACGGAACGGTTGCCGTCATTCTCCCGAACACGGCCACGGTCGTCGTCGCTCGCCAGGTTCAGTTCGGCGGGACTCGCCGGCTATCAGCCGAGTCCACGATCGCGCTGGCCGCGGGCGCCGCGTGGACAAGGCAACAGCGCCAAGCGCTCGGTGTGAGGAATTCGCTTCGGCAAGGCGACCGCATTGTCCGGACCGCTCGATTTCGTTTGAACAGTTCCTGGTCGTGGGTACGGCGTGCGTTTCTATCGAAGCTCGATACTGCTTTGCGCGAGTCCCGCGACGGTCTCGCCGCCGTGATGTTCATCGACCTCGACGGCTTCAAGGCAGTCAACGATACCTACGGGCACCTATCCGGCGACAATGTGCTCGTCGAAGTCGCCGCGCGCATTCGCCACTGCGTGCGTAATAGCGATGTGGTCGCGCGTCTCGCCGGCGATGAGTTCACCGTCCTGCTAGCCGGCAGCGTGTCCGGCAAACACGCGATCACGGGCATTGCACAAGTCATTTTGCAAACGCTCGGCCAGCCAATGCGAATTGACGGAAGGGTCATTCAGTTGTCAGCCAGCATTGGCGTCCTCGTGCCCGAACCGAGCGCGACGCTGTCGAGCGAAGTCCTGCTGAGGGCCGCAGACGATGCGATGTATCGCGCCAAGCAGGCAGCTAAAGGACGTTTCGTCATGCAGGAGATTTCCGCGCTCAACGCGCCTTTGGCTGCCGTATCGTCCGGCCGCTAGAACGGCTGTGCGGGTCCGGCGAGGCTCGCAGATACAAGCGCCTCGTCCTGAGCGAGTTCGCCGAGGGTGGCCATCGCGCGCTCTATTTCCGGCGACCACGGATACCCGTAGTTCAGCCGGATGTGATGGCGAAATTCACCGCTGGCTGAAAACATAGGCCCGGGCGCGACGCTGATCCCCCGCTCGAGCGCCGCTTCGAACAGGCGTAGTGAATCGACCTGGCGCGGCAGCTCTACCCACGTGAAGTAACCACCGTCTGGGTGAGTCGCAGTGCTTTGCGCAGGAAAATACCGGTTGATGGCGCTCAGCATGGCCGCCTGCTGAGCCGCCAGATCGCGGCGAAGCTTGCGCAGGAACCGGTCGTAGCCGCCATGCTCGAGGTAGTCGGCTATCGCGCGTTGCGCCGGGACGCTAGCCGACAGCGTCGTCATCCACTTCGCGCGCTCGAGCCGTTCCGCGAATCGTCCCGCCGCCGCCCAGCCGATCCGGTAACCGGGTGCGAGGCTCTTCGCGAACGATCCACAATGCAGCACGAGTCCGCGCCGGTCGAAGAATTTCGCCGGGCGGTTCGGCAACGGTCCAAAATGCAGCTCGCTGTACACGTCGTCTTCGATAAGCGGTACTTCGTACTTCGCGAGCAAGGCGACCAGCGCCTGCTTTTTTGTGTCGGAGAGCGTCGCGCCTGTCGGGTTCTGAAACGCGGTCATGAACCAGCATGCGCGGATCGGATGGTGGTCGAGCGCCTGCGCGAGCGCCTCCATGTCGTGACCTTCCACAGGGTGGACAGGTATTTCCACAACCTTCAGTTGAAGCCGCTCGATCGCCTGGAGCGCCGCATAAAACGTAGGTTTTTCGATGACGATTTCGTCGCCTGCGCGAGTAAGAACCTGAAGGCTCAGCGTCAACGCATCGAGTGCGCCGCTCGTGATGATGATTTCATCGACATGAACCACCATCCCGGTCATCAGGTAGCGCAGTGCTATCTGACGACGCAATGCGTCATCGCCAGGCGGCAGCGCGGCCACCATTTTTGCGAGATCAGTCGAACGATTGACCAATGCGCACGACTTTCCAAGACGTTGCATCGGAAAGACCGCGGGACTCATGAATGCCGAGCCGAGTGCCACGGTATGCATGTCCCTGGTCGAGTGGAGCACTTCGAACACGAGCTCACTGATGTTGACGGATTTCGACGGTTCATCCGGCGTCGAGGCTGCTCCATGCAGGGGAGCGCCAGGAGCGGCCGCCGAGACGAAATAGCCCGAGCGTGGCCGCGCCACGATCAAGCCCTGCCTTTCGAGCATGTAATACGCGCGAAACACGGTGGATGGACTGACGCCATAAGCGTCGCACGCAGCGCGAATCGCAGGGATGCGCGTGCCCGGCGGCAGGTCGCCACGCTCGATCAGGGCGCCGATTTGCGAGGCCAGCCGCTCATAACGTTTCATCTTCGGCTCCCATGCAAGACGGGCTGCACCATGACTTGATCGATAGGCTCTACCTGATGCGACCCGTTGTCAACGCTCGCCGGTGGCGCTTTCCAGAAGGCGTCTGATACGTCTTTTCTGGACGAATCTGCCCCTGTCGCTGTACGCCGTTCACTGGCAAAGTGCGCTTCCATTCCAATCATCGAATTTTATCGGAGGAGTCGCCAGCGCTTATCAAGCGCAGTCGCTTCGACCGTTCCAGGCCCACGTAATTTGCGAAGAAGAGACATTCATGTCGTTGGGTCTTGTAGGGAAACTTTCGAAGCGTCGCGCTGTCGAGTCGCGGCGTTTCGATTTCATTCGCGGGACAGTCATACTTCTACTAGCTGCCGCCAGGCTATCGGCCGCACACGCGGATACCGGCGCGGGCTCTTACACCGGCACGAATGCCGAACACAGCTATTCCGGCATTATTGGCCAGCTGCAGAAAACGTTCGGCGAACCCGCGCCGGCAGCCGAGTCGTCCGTCCGGTTTGGCGCGGCGTGCGCACTTCCAATCTCGCTTCCCCTGATTCCGGCCTCACTCGCGGGTCCTGACGCGAGTCCGGTATTTCCCCTCACCCGTGTGTGCGACTCGCTGCTTGATGCGTTCGACGAGGGCAGCGAAAACACGGTAAGCAACGTTAGCGAACGGTCGCTTGCAAGGCTCGAATGGAGCGCGCCCTCGCAGACCTTTCTCTTCACGCTGGAGCCCCGCCTCGACTCTTCCGACTCCGGATGGTCGCCCGGCGACGATGAGAACGCTGTCGCCCATGTAGAGGACCGGACAGTCGATTTCGCCGAAGACACGTCGGCAACGGATGACAGCAGTTGCTCGACGAGCCCGCCATGCAATGCCCATCCTTCCCCGACGGTTAGCCAGAACAAAGCCCCGACAACTGAGCGCATCGGGTTCGCCACGCCTTCCGTAACGGCCGGGTCCAATGCGTCGACGCGCGTCTGGAGTCGTCTGCTCTGGCCGCTTCTGCTTGCGCTCGTTGCTGCCGTGGGATGGCTGCTGTGCAAACGCTGGAACCGCTACGACCAAGCCCTGATACGCGCAGCGCGAGCTGGACTCAGGCGTCGCGAGTTTCATCTCGAATATCAACCCGTGGCGAGCTTGAGACAAGGCAGATGCGTGGGCGTCGAGGCGTTGCTGCGATGGGACAACTCGGCATTCGGCTCGCTGGGCCCCGACCACTACATGCCATTCATCGAGAAAAGCAGTCTGGTCGGGCGGTTGACGCAATACGTACTGTCGACTGCTACGCGTGAGATAGGCGCGATCCCGGACGCGAGGTCGCTTTATGTGAGCATCAACATGTCCGCGGCGCACCTGCTAAGCGCGGAGTTCATGGAAGATCTCCGCAATACGATTCGTGCCAGCACGCCCACGGTGATACTCGAACTCAATAAAGACGAGGTCACGGAAACAGGACCGCAACTGGCGCGAGTCATGACAAGTGCTCGCGCACTAGGTGTGCAGTTCGCACTCGCGGGAATCGGTGCGCCTTTCACCGATCTTCGCTCGTATTCACAAATGAACTTCGAGATGGTCAAGGTAAGCCGGGACATCTTCGAGCTCACTCCCTACGAGCGATCGCGTCACTTTGAATCGATTATCGGCATGGCGCACCGTCTTGATGTGATGGTCGTAGTGGAGGGCGTGGAAACGGCAGCGCAGCATGCCGCCGTGCGCACGACACAAGCGGAATTCGGTCAGGGATTCTTTTATGGCCGAGCGCTCAAAATTGCCCGTCTCGCGGCATTTCTTGCTGACGGGGGTGGCGCCGCCATCCTTGCATGGCGCATCAGGAAATATTCGTAGAGCGAGCGCTCGGCGCGCGAGGCCGATGTCAGTCGCAACGCTTTGTCGTGGCGGGATTTCAACCACGCCATTCCCGGGCCGGGGATCTTGAGGAAACAAGCCCGGCGCTCGGCACAAATAATCTGATCCGCCGATTCTTGCCTCAACTGATCCTTCTAAATTTCCGCACGCACGGGCATTGTCTGGGTTTTGTTTACCAAAGGGACAATTTAGGCATGCGAGGGAACGGCCTAGATCAGACGCCAACAACCGGTCGGCCGCTCGCACGGCGTCTCACAACAACGCGGCGCAGAAGAATCCGCGTACGGCACCTGCAGCGTACGGCACACCCATCGCTCACGCGACGGTGGCAAGCGCACAAATAGCATGACTCACGAAGGCGCAGCATGATAGGTACGCAAGCAATACAAGGGCCGCTTCTGGCATGAAGCGCTATCAAGAACTGGCGTGTCAAATCGAAGGACTGATAGAAAGCGGAGTGCTGAAGCCACACATGCGGTTGCCGTCCGTGCGTCAGGCAAGCCGTTCATACGGCATCAGTCCGTCAACGGTATTCCAGGCGTATTACGCACTGGAGCGACGCGGCCTGATCGTGGCGCGGCACCGCTCAGGCTTTTTCGTCAATTGCCGGCAGCTATCAGACCTCCGCCCGACGCCCATACTCGCGCACAGCGCAGGCACGCAAACCTCCAGCCTGACGCATCGCTTCATGCAGGCACTGCAAGATTGCGACAATGTTGCCCTTGCCTCCCCTTGGCCGAACCCGGAGCTCTTTCCGTTGGGCCGGTTGGCCCGCTCGCTGAACAGGGCGGCCCGAAACATGGATTGCGGCGAAAATACGGCGCCCGTGGCGATTGGTGAAGAATGCCTGCGCCGCCAGATCGCACGGCGCTATCTCACCATGGGCATGGTGGTACCGATCGACGAAATCATCATCACGAGCGGTGCGCTCGATGCATTGACGCTAAGCCTGCAAACACTCACCCGCCCCGGCGATATCGTCGCTATAGGACACCCGACCTTTTACGGCGCGCTTAGCGCGATCGAGCGCCTTCACCTGAAGGTCGTGGAGATACCTGTCGACTCGCACGATGGGCTCGATCTCGACGTACTGGCTGAGGCCCTTGGGCGACACCCCATCCGCGTCTGCTGGTTCATGACGTCGCTTCAAAACCCAACCGGTGTGACCTTGCCGGATGACAAGAAACAAGCGCTGATCGAATTGCTCGCTGCGCATGACGTCCCATTGATCGAGGACGACGTGTATAGCGAACTGCATTTCGGCTCGACACCCACCCATCCCGTCAAACGATTTGACCGCACCAATCTTGTGTTGCACTGCGGCTCGTTCTCCAAATGTCTCGCCCCGAGATACCGGATCGGCTGGGTCGCAGCAGGTCGCTTTGCTCCGTGGATCGCGCGCGCACGATCGAGCGCCGCACTTTCGGCATCCGTGCCGGCGCAGCTCGCAATCGCAGACTATCTGGAACACGGCGGCTATGACCGTTTCTTGCGCAAGCTGCGCGTGGATCTCATGCGTCTTCAGGCCCAGATGCTGCACGCCATACGCGACTATTTCCCGCGGGGCACGTCACTCGTGAGACCGGACGGAGGCTATTTTTTGTGGGTGGAATTGCCTGCGCATGTCGACTCAGTACATCTGTTCGAAGCCGCTGCGGCACACGGCATTGCGATCGCTCCCGGACCCATTTTTTCAGCGGCGGGAGATTTGCGGCGCTACATCCGGCTCAACTACGGGCATCCGTGGACACCCGCTATCGAAACCGCCATGCGCACGCTGGGAGAACTGGCCTGCCGTGCGGACTCAGTTGGAAGGTCTCCCGTAAGTCGATTAACATGAACGACCGCACCAATAATCCCGACCCAGATGCTGACCACCCTCGCCATTAACAACTACCGCTCGATCAGGGAGCTTGTCATACCCTTGACGAGACTTAATCTGATAATAGGTACCAACGGCAGCGGCAAGTCGAATCTGTATCGGGCTCTACGACTGCTAGCGGGCACCGCGCAGGACGGCATTGTCGCGCCGCTTGCGCTCGAGGGCGGCCTGAAGTCTGTGGTCTGGGCAGGGCCCGACGATCATTCGGGCCGTATGCGTCGCGGCGAAATCCCGGTTCAGCCTCGGGCGAGAGGGACGCCGCCGCGCCTGAGGCTCGGTTTCAGCGGCGAGGACTTCGGATATGCGGTCAGTATGGGTCTCGTGTCGCATGACTCCGGTGAGGACAGGGAAACCCCGTCGTCATTCGCGCTCGACCCCGAATTCAAGCGCGAATCGATCTGGGCTGGTCCGTTCCTGCGCCGCGCGAATCTGCTGATCGATCGCGAAGGCAGCGTCGTGCGCCGCAAGTCGGACGACGGATGGGACGTGCTCACGCAGAGCCTTCCTCGTTACGAAAGTCTTTTCTCGCAAGTCGGCAAGGACAGGCTGAATCCAGAGGTATTTGCCGTTCGCGAAGCGATGCGCAGCTGGCGTTTCTACGATCACTTCCGGATCGATACCGATGCGCCCGCGCGGCGCTCGCAGATTGGCACACGCACACTCGTCCTGCATCACGACGGACGGGACCTCGCTGCCGCCTGGCAGACGATTCGAGAAATCGGTGACCGCGAGGCGCTGGACGAGGCGGTGTTCGATGCATTCCCGGGCGCCCGCGTGGAGATTCATGCTCAGCCGGGAGGACTGTTTTCTCTGCTCTTCCATCAAGAAGGATTGTTGCGGCCGCTGACCGCCGCCGAATTGTCCGACGGCACGCTTCGTTATCTGTTGCTCACCACAGCGCTATTGACTGCGAGGCCACCCGACCTGATGGTACTCAACGAACCGGAGGCGAGCCTCCACCCAGACCTGACGCCGGCACTCGGCCGGCTTATACGTCGGGCGGCTCGCAACTCGCAGGTATGGATCATTTCTCACTCCACCCGGCTCGCCTCAGCGCTCGAAGAGGACCCGGACTGCAATACGCTCGTGCTCGACAAAGTCTTTTCCGAGACGACAATTGTCGGCCAGGGCATGCTCGACAGACCGGCATGGCACTGGGCGGACGCGAGCAAATGAATCGGCTGGCAGGCCGTTCGGTCGGATCGGCTGCCGGCATCATTAACTTTGGTAGCCAGGGTGCGGCCGCCATTGCACCGGCCATGGTCGGCATGCTGGTCGATCTGACGCCGGGCTCCTATGCATGGGCCAGCCCACTTGCGTAGCATGCGCAAGCAACACAGGGTCAAGGTTCACCAAGCATGGTCGTTCCACGCGCCGCAACGTTATTCCCGGCTGACGTAACGGAGTGGGCGTCCGGGTCACTTTCTCGGCCGTTCCCGCCCGTCCGCCAGCTTGCGCTCGCGCAGCTTCGAGTATCCGCAACGCCAGCAAACTGCCGGCCGGCTGCCCGCTATAGGCAGGACACTCGCCCAATCCAACCTACCTGACGAAGGTGGCTTCCCAAAGACTCCAAGCACCACCCCATCCGGACGCGACAACGCAGATGCAGATGGAAGTAACACCACTCATGACCAGTCAATTTGCGACCAATGATCTACCGTTTGCTGACAATCACCACGCCGCGCGAACGTCCGCTCACGGTGTCGACTGCTTGCGAGCCTGCGTACAACTGCGCGATCGGAACCCAAACGGCTGGATACTTGTAACGTGCGACATCGAGAACTAGCGCGCTATCGCTGGCGGCATCGAATGCAGCGAGTGGGGACCAGTGGCCGCCCCCTACTTCGCCGATCTCCACTCGCCTGAAGTTCAGCAGCGCGAAGCGGTCGCTGTGGCCAGTAGTGTCTCGAACCAAATCGCGAAACTGCGCAAGCGTCAGGTCGGCAGAGTGGAACTTTTTCACATCGACCGGAAATTCGCTCAAGACCGCGCTGAGCTGATCGAGCGTCATGCCTTCCTTCGATACCCGAGCTGCGTTAGCCACTTGCGGATCGACGCCGCGGAAGAAGTCTTCCTGTGAGAAGTAAGGAAAATCAGGGTATTGAGTAGACTCGGGACGGCTGATTCCCAACGCATTCAACGCCATTACCGATGTCGCTACAGAGCAGTAAGCCTCGTTCCTCTGGGTTTCGAAATACTCCGATAGCGGCCAGTACGACTGGTTGTCGGCGGTGGACATCAGCCGCTGTTGTCCCGCAGGCTGCGTCAGCGTGATCAGGCTTGGCGGAACGCGCAAGGGCCCGTCAGCACGGTGCGTGGCGCTTGGCGCAGCAGCGTTACTCGCGATGGGCGGCAAAGGCGCGCAGGCGGCCAATGCAACGGCCAATGTACCAGCCAGCCACGTGGCGCGGCGCATGCGCCGCGGAGTGCAATGCAAGGAATACATCGACATGGGCATGGACCTTTTGAAGCGAGTGGTTTCCGGGTGCCTGCCGTCCGTCAGTGCGTATCACTGGCAAGCGAGCCTCAATTTTTTAACACGAAACAAATCGAACCGTGAAATCCGCCCGAATGGACGACGGTCGGCGCCGGCAAACCCAGTCGCGGCAAAAGACATTGCCGGCCCGACGATCAGCCATACTGAAGCGGCCTTGAGCACCGCCTGAAACGCATAGGCAAATACGGCGTCCGCGCGAATGGCCATTCCGCTCATACCGTCGCCCTGATTCGTGCATGCAGCCGACCAACTGCGTCGAGAGACGACAATACAGCACCCTCCTGCCAAGCGGGTTCTCCCTTCGCTGCGATCAGTCAAACTTGGC
>Ga0302315_10002852_pt1 | contig 16013 bp, 9 predicted proteins | sample III_Palsa_N3_1_FD_200532 | JGI IMG/M metagenome (GOLD analysis project Ga0302315, IMG submission 200532) | Peat permafrost microbial communities from Stordalen Mire near Abisko, Sweden - III_Palsa_N3_1 | ecosystem: Environmental > Terrestrial > Soil > Palsa > Peat permafrost | place: Sweden... | reverse complement strand
AAGGCGGAGGATGTGACCCTGCTGTTCCTGAGGCAGAAGGCGCAGTTCTACGACGTCATCCTCGAGGGCGCCGGTAACCCGGTGCTCACCGAGATGCTGCGGCTCATCCATACGCGGGTGATGATGCTGCGCGCCACCACCCTGTCGCAGACCGGACGGCTCGAACAGAGCTACACCGAAATTGCGGCGATCGTCGAGGCCGTCATGCGCAACGACGCGACCGAAGCCGCCAACGCCTGCAAACGTCACGTCGAACAGGCCGAAAAGCTCGCCGCCGATGTGCTCGCCGATATTCACTGACGGGAAATCCCCCTCGCGTGCCACGGGGCGCCTGTTGGCGCCGCCTCTTCGATGAAGGGCGCCAGTTCTTGACGTCCTGATTGCTTCTACCGCTCCCCCGCTCTGCGGCGCCTTCACCCAAGCGCTTCCAGCGACCGCGTCATTCCCCGAAGACAGCCGGCAATCCGCTCACAGTATTGGGCCGCCGCCGTCCGCTTTCCTGTCCGCCTGTCGTGTCCACCCATCCGTCATCGCCTGCCGTTCCGGCAATGATCATCATGCATATTGCAATATCATTGTATGACAGCATATACTTCCGCCGATGGATATGAGCGCGCAGACACGGGCCAACGGAAGCCGGCGTTTGAGCGCACGAAAAAGAAAGCAGCAAGGAGACGGCAGCATGGGCAGATCGCAAGACATCAGCGCGGCGGCAACAACGACGGCGGGGGCGCCCGCGTCCATGTTCGACGTAGGTATCAACGAGAAGCTACCGCTTTCGCAACTCGCAGTGCTCGGCTTGCAGAACGTCTTCGGGATGACCGGAATGTTCGTGTTTCCCGGCCTCCTCGGCCGCGCGTTCCATCTGCCTGATGCACAGATCGCGTACCTGTACGGCATGACATTCCTCGTGTGCGGAATCGTCACGATCCTGCAGTCGGTGCTACTGCTCAGACTCCCCATCGCGCAAGGACCCTATGCGGGAAGTTTCGGCGCGCTGCTGACGGTCGGCCATCTGCAGGCAGGAGGTCTCGGCACCGCCTTTGGTTCATTTTTCGCGGCGTCGCTAGTCTGGTGTCTGTTGACCGTGCCGATTCGTGGACGCAGCATCGCCGGCCTGTTTGCTCGCCACCTGCGCGTGCCCATTATTTCCGGAATGATGGTGATGCTGATCATGGTACAGATTGCGAGCGTCGCATTGCCGACGTGGATCGGCAGCAGGACGAGTCCCGGCTTTCCAGGCGTCAACCTGCTGTCGGGAGCTGTAGCTATCGCGGGCATCGTCGTTGCCATGTTGTGGGGCGGTCACCGCCTGAGGCGCGTCTCGATTCTGCTCGGCCTCGCGCTCGGCACGCTGTGCTATATCTCCTTTCAGCCCATTTCTTTCGCAGGGATCGCCGCCGCGCCGCTCGTCGTCGCGCCGCGTATTTTCCCGTTCGGCTTCGGCGTCCGGCCCGACCTTGTGGTTGTGTTTCTGCTCGTACTGATTCCGGCCGGGATGGGTTCGATGGCGCTTTATCAGACGGTCGCCGAATGGGGCGACGAAACGCTATCGCCGGGGCGGATGTCCGAAGGACTGTTCGGCGTCGCGCTCGGTTCGGTCGTCGCGGCGGTGTGTGGTGGCCTCAGCACGATCGCGTATCCGGACAACATCGGCATTCTGCGCGCGACGCGCGTCGGCTCGCGGTTCGTGACACTGACCGCCGGTATATTCCTGATTGCGCTAGGCAGTTGCGTGAAATTCGACATGCTGCTCGTGGTGGTGCCGATTCCGGTGATCTCGGCCGCGGCGACGCTTCTGTTTGGCATTGTGTTCATGCACGGCGTCCATATTCTCGCGCAAGTCGAGTGGGACGATCGCCGGTTGATCTCGACCGGACTCGCCTTTCTTGTCGGCCTCGGCGGCCTGTTCATCTCGCCTGACGTGATGCACGCAATGCCGCTGTTGCTACAACTCGTACTTCAGCAGCCGGTGATTTCGGGCGGCCTGACGCTGGTGGTGCTGCACTCGCTGCTTTGTTCGACGCAACCACCGGCGCGCCCGGCAACATCGGCGGCGACCGGGGCGCGGCACTAGACGCCGGGACACTTTTACGCCCGGGACGGTCTCGCAGACTTTTCGCAGAACTTTCCGTCCCAGGTGATGAAACAGAAAGTCCGCGTTCTTCCGTTCTTTACCGCAGGATAGGTATCGGTATAGGTCGCACAAACGGGTGCGAAAGCATTAGCTGTTTAATTAGTACTACGTTATTAATCAGGATGAATCTGGCAAATCGACCGGAGGCCCAGGCACGCGTGTGCGTACCGTAGCGGCACCGGCAACACACATTTTAAAAAGAGGAGACATAGATGAAAACGAAGAGGGGATTGCAAGCGCTGGTGGTGGCTGCGGCGCTGTTCGGCGAGGCCGCTTACGCGCAATCAAGTGTCCAGCTTTACGGCCTGGTTGATGCTTTCGTTGGCGAAAAGAAGGCGCTCAATGGCCAGTCGGCGGTCGTGGCCGGCAACGGCGGCATGACCGCACCGTTCTTCGGACTGCGCGGCAACGAGGACATCGGTGGCGGCACCCAGGTCATCTTCGACCTCGAAAGTTATTTCAATGTGCAGACCGGCGCGTCCGGGCGCACCGGTTTTCCGAACGACGGTCTATTTTCGCGCAACGCGTATGTCGGCCTGACTGGCCGCTATGGGACGCTGACCGCGGGCCTGACTCCTCCGCTGCTATGGTTTTCGACGATCAAATTCAATCCGTTCGGCAATTCCTTCGTGTTCGCGCCGATCGTGTTGCACTCCTACATCGGCGTGAATGGGCAGGGCGTCTTCGGCGACGCGGGCGAATGGTGGAACACAGTCTATTACTCGACGCCGAGCGTGAACGGCCTGGTTGGCAAAGCCATGTACGCGTTTGGTAACGACCCGGGACATCTCGGCCAGAACAAGTGGACCACGCAGGTGTCGTACAGCAACGGCGGCTTTGCGACATCAGTCGTCTATCAGCAGATCAAGTTCAGCCTGACTGCGGGCGATCTCGATACCGTGCTGCCGGGCTTGACGACGCAGTCGGTGGTCAACGTCGGCACGTCGTACGACTTGGGCTTCGTGAAATTTTTCGGACAGTACCAGCACATCTGGGATTCGCTGACGACGGGTAACGTGGGGGTCGACACAGGGCAGCTTGGCTTCTCCATTCCCGTGGGCGTGGGCTGGATTCTCGGCTCGGACGCCTACTCGAAGAGTTCGGGTAACAGCTCGGTGTATCGCAACACATGGGCGATTTCGTACGACTACCCCTTGTCACGCCGCACCGACATCTACGCAGCGTTCCTTTCGGACCGCGCGAGCAGGATGTCGTTGGGCAACACATTTGGCGGTGGCATCCGCACCTCTTTCTGATCGCTCACCGGCCGAACGGAATTTTTCGGCGTCGGAAAGACACTCCCTGTTTTTACTTGCGAGTGTTTCTTCGATACCCACAAAGCCGACGCCGCTACCCATACTTCGTACGGAAATTGTGCGGGACCTCAATAGCATCAACAGATCAGAAATAGGACCCACAGGACACTTCCGACCGGTAATCCCGGGCTAGCCTCGAATCGTCACTCGACGGTCAGTCGCATGCCGCGGGCCCCCCATTGGCGTCCTTCTCGGTTCCCCTGCGTGCACCGAGACCATCAACGATACCAATATTCCCTCGTGGCACCCGACGGCTATCCACGCCCCAACCGTGCAATACATAGTCGATTTTCTTGGTTGTGCCCGCTCACACGCAATGGTCCAATCCAATGAGACTTGGTTAGCTCTATTGAACACAAGCCCCCAGATGTGAATCACCCATGCGGGCGCCCTGCCGCGAGTTCGGCATCGTGCGCCAACACGAAATCAGCCTCGCCCAAACCGACATGAGCATCGATCGACGCCTGTTTCTCCAACGCACGCTGTGGACCTGGGCTGGTCTCTCCACGAGCCTCGCTGATCCTGCGAAAGCCGCAGTGCCGTCAAAAGGCGGATCGCTGATTGTCGCGCAATTTCCAGAACCCCCTGCCCTCACGAGCGCGCTAACAACCGCCGGACCAGCGCAATCGATTTCCGCCAAGCTATTCGACGGCCTGCTCCGCTACGGCCCCAATCTGGAACCACTGCCGGGGCTAGCGACTCAGTGGCAAGTGAGCGCGGACAATCTGAGTCTCACGTTCAAGCTTCGAGCCGGTGTGCGCTGGCACGATGGCGAGCCATTCACATCGGCTGACGTCGCTTTCTCGCTGCTGGAGGTCTGGAAGCGATATCACGGGCGTGGGCGTTCGACATTCGCCAATGTGGTCGCTGTCGACAGGCCTGACTCACTGACGGCGGTCCTGCGACTCTCGAAGCCAGCCCCATACATTCTCAGCGCGCTGATGTCGGTCGAATCGCAGGTGATTCCGAAGCATCGTTACGCGGGCACCGATATCCTCAACAACCCGTTGAACAACGCGCCCATCGGCACGGGGCCGTTTCGCTTCAAGAGCTGGACTCGTGGCAGTCACATCGTGCTCGAACGCAATCCGGACTACTGGGACGCAGGCAAACCGCATCTGGATGAAATCGTTTTCCAGATCATGCCGGAACCCGACGGTGTCGCTGCCGCGCTTGAGACGGGATCGGTCCATCTGGCGCCCGGAAACAATGTTCCTCAAAGCGCGATTGCGCAACTCAGCCGCGAACCGTCTCTGACTGTGATTACACGTGGAGCCGATTTCTCGGTAGGCCTCGACGTATTCGAGTTCAACCTCGACCGGCCGCTCTTCCGCGATCCGCGCGTGCGACAAGCCATTGCGCACATGATCGACCGCGACTTCATCGTGAAGAATATCCTCTTCGGTTACGGTGTCGCCGCGCAAGCCCCGATCCCGCCGCAAATGACGACGTTCTTCACCGACCAGGTGCCTCACTATCCTCACGACCCGCAGCGCGCCGAAGCGCTGCTCGACGCAGCTGGCTTCCCGCGCGGCGCCAATGGCACGCGACTATCCTTCACTCACGACTTGTTACCTTCGGGTGGCTTTCCGCAAACCGCGCAGTTCATTCGGGCGTCGCTCGCGCGCATCGGCGTGAAGATGGATATCCGCCCAACTGACTACGGCGAATTCGTCAATCGCGTCTACACCCAGCGCGATTTCGACACGACGCTATACGGCGCCACGGCTGGCCCCGATCCGGCAATCGGCACGCAACGTTTCTACTGGTCGAATAATTTCCAGCCCGGTGTCGCTTTCTCGAACGGCGCGCACTACCGGAACCCCGAGGTTGACCGGCTGCTCGAAGCCGCGCAAACCGAGACCGATACCGTCAAGCGGCGCGCGCTGTACGACCGCTTCCAGGCCATCGTGCAGACCGACCTGCCGCGAATCCCGATTGTCTCGGGTACCACCGTGCTGCTGACTAACCGGCGGGTCAGTAATGCGGTCACCGCGGTTGACGGCTTCTACGGGAACTACGCCGATGCGACCATCACGCCCACCTGATCCGGCCACAAGCTCCCCTTCTTCGCGCCATGCTATGCCGCAAGCAAAAAAAGCCGGCGTGCTATCGCGCGCCGGCCTGCAACTTAGCGGAAAAGCCCTGGATCAGGCAGCTTGCCGCAATTCGATGTCGTTCGACAGTTGTCGTGCGATCTCTAGCGGCTCGCGAACGATCCACCCCTCGTAATCGAAGTCCGCAGCCAGAAAGCCCTCTTCCAGCAAGAACTTCTTCTGCGCGGCAAGCCCCGCCACATAGAGGTCGGACAGCTTGGGCTCGAGGCTGCGATGCAGCGTCTCGCCGAAACCACGACGCACTTCCTGCTCGCGTGCGCCCGTCTCCGCCGCGATCGCTGTCACGACTTCGGCCGGATGATGCTCCGCCCATTGCGCGGTTCTCAACAGCACCGCAAGGTAGCGTGCGACGAGTTCCGGGCGCTCGACGGCGAGCTTCCGGTCAACAGTGATCGGACGCGGCGTGCCGGCATTCACGCGCACGAATGGATCCGCGTCGGCGTTAATGTCGACGATCGCGCGCAACCCATGTTCCGCGATCAGAGTCGCACCCACTGCACCCTTCGCATAGATCGCGTCGACTGCACCGGATAGCAGCGCGTCAGCCACGAGGTGCCGCCGCTTCGGCCGCTCGCCCTGCTCCCGCAGGTCGAAGTCGCTGTCGTCGACTACGTCGACAAAGAGCGCATCGCCACGCTCCAGACCGCCAAGCTTCAGAGCGGTCAGCAAGCCACGCAGGTCTTGTGCGCGGCCCACATCCACGAGCCGTGTGGCGCGGCGCGGCAAGCCCAGCCGGCGTCCTTTTAGCTCAGCGACATTGTGAATGTCGCTATCCGGACGCACCAGAATGACCTGCTCTTCGTCGACCCACGTGATGCCCACTACCGCCGTGTCGCGCCCATTTGCGCGGGTCCAGATCGGTGGAACGTTACCGCCCTCGCGAAAACTGTTCGTCTGACTGTGATCGTAGTGCGAGTTGCGTACTGCCTGTTCCTCTGAGGCACGAATCGACTTCAATTCAACCCCGTGCTGCGCAAACTCGTTGTGCAGCCAGCGGAAATGCTGTGCGATGCCGGATGTGGTCGGCACCGGGCAACGGGTATACCAAAGTTCGTTGATTGTGTCTTGGGTGTCCTGGCTCATGTCTGTTCTCTCTGTGATGGAGTGTTACATCTGCGATGATCCGTTTGGGATGAAAAACGTCAGGCGGCGAGGCTTGTCAGTGGAGGCAGTTCGTCTAAGCTGCCGCATCGTCGTGCTCAGGAATCATGCCGTCGGACTGGCGGCTCCAAAGCCGCGCATAGACGCCACCCAGCGCGAGCAGGTCGCGGTGAGGGCCGTCCTCGACGATTCGTCCGTTGTCGAACACCAGAATTCGGTCGAGATGCGCGATCGTCGAGAGGCGGTGTGCGACCACCAGTACTGTCTTGCCATCCATCAGCGTGTCGAGACTGTCCTGAATCGCCTTTTCGGTGACGGAATCCAGGCTCGAGGTCGCCTCGTCCATGATCAGGATCGGCGCGTTCTTCGCGATCACCCGCGCAATCGCGATACGTTGGCGCTGGCCGCCGGACAGCTTGACGCCGCGTTCACCGACCATCGAGCCATAGCGATTCGGCATGGATTCGATGAAGTCATGCGCGTAAGCCTGCCGCGCCGCGTCTTCGATCTGCGATTCGTCGGCGTCGAGCCGGCCGTAGCCGATGTTTTCGTTCAGCGTCCGGTGAAACAGCCCCGGATCCTGCGGAATCAGGCTGACCTGCGAATGCAGCGAGCTTTGCGTGACGCTGCGAATGTCGGTGCCATCGATCGTGATCGATCCGCTTTGGGGCTCATATAGACGCAGCACGAGGTTGATTAGCGTCGACTTACCCGAACCCGAGAACCCAACCAGGCCCACGCGCTGCCCGGGTTGAATCGTCAGATCGAGATGGCGAAAGACGGGTCGCTCCGTCACATAGCCAAAGCTCACATCGTTAAAGCGGATTTCGCCGCGGCGTATCACCAGCGCGCCGGCATCGGGGCGGTCCACGACTTCGTGCGGCAAAACGATCGCGTGCACGCTGTGCGCAACGTTGCCGATGTATTCGAAGAATTCAAGGAAGCGCCTGCTCAGGTTGCGCGCCTCATTGATCACAAGAATCGACAATCCCATGCTCATCACGAACCCTGCAACGTCGATCCGGCCATCGCGCCACAACACCAGCGCGAAACAGACCGTGCCGACTTTCAGCACCGCGGCAGCGGTGAACTGAAACGCTGCGGTACGCTCGTTGCAGAGGAAATAGGCCCGCGAGGTCGCCCGTTCGTTCATCAGGAAGCGCCCGATCCGCTTCTGCTCGAAGGTCAGCCGGGCGAATAGCCGTACGCTGAGCAGATTGCCGATTGCATCGACGATCGCCCCTGTGGTGTCGCTGCGCGCCTGCGCATGCCTGGCAGAATACGGCTGCGCCGCGCGTGCGAGCAGGAATGACACGCCAACGAACAGACACGCCCAGGCGAGCATCAACGCACCGAGCAGCACATTTGTGTGGGCGAGCAGTGCGATGGCAACCAGCATGGTCACGACAATCGGCAGGAAATCGAACACGATCGCCCATACCGCCATGTTGACGCCCATCGCGGCCTCGGAAATCCGGTGTGCAAGCGCGCCAGCGAAATTGTTCGATATGAAGCGATGCGAATGATGCTGCAGGTAGCCGTATAGCGCTTCGGAGACCATCGTCCTCTGGACTGGTGCGATGAATACACGACAGAGCGCCGCCGCCCGTCCAACCACCAGGTCGATCACGTTCAGGAAAATGAAGAGCTCGAGTGGTGCCAGCAGCTCGCCAGAAAACGGAGCGACGTGCGACACACCGCGTGCGATTCCGCCGACAATGCGCCCGAGTGCATAGGGCGTCGCGATGCCCGCACCAGCCGATATCGCTTCGAGCACCATCGTCAGCACCAGCCAACGCAAATTTCGACGCACAAAGTAAAGGATGAAGGCGAACGGTTGCGCGGGCAGTTGAGGGACCGTGACGTCGGATGGGAAGGAAGCAGTGGTCGGCATGATCGGCAAATTATAGGGACCGCCCGCCTCGGAGTTCATCCCATCGTTCTACTTATTTTTGCAAAGCATATTCAAGCCAACGATTGATCGATGGTGATCTTGATCGTTTCTCTTAAGGCTCGAATTTTTCTGTTATCTCGCGCGGCCGCTCCGTTATGCCACGCAATTTCCAGTTGCAAGAACAGCTTCGGCCAGGATAGCTGCCTCGCCGAATATCGCGCATCGGTCGATGCGTGACCGTACTCATCACAGCGTCACCAGACTTCTGCGATAGCTGCGTAAACATCGCTTCTTTCCCGTTCCCATATGCCATGTAGTACTTAGCAAACGTGACTTCATGATGCTTATCAGATTATTTATTTAGTATTCCCCGAAAGATTTGTTACATCGTTGGTAATGGATCGATAAAGTGCAGTCCACCCAAATATCGTCATCCTTCAGGAACAGAACATGTCGGTCACACAAAACGGGAACTTGCACTTAAGATCAGGAAAGCGTCTTGCCAGACTGCCGAGTCTGACCGTGACGGCTCTAGCCATCAGCGCCATCTTCGCTGACAGCGCAGCGTTCGCACAAACGTCTACGACACCCGCCTCATCCCAGACAGATACAGCAACGGCAGCCGCGCCCGCACCCGCGTCGGCGCCGCCGGTTGCAAAAAAGTCCGCTGCGGCGTCTGCCAGGCCAACGGGATCGTCAGCCAGCTCGTCATCGGGCTTTCTTGGCGACGTACAGGACGTCGTTGTCACGACAGGTTCACGGGGAGGCGGCAGCAAGGCAGAAAAAAGTATTTCGCCCGTCGACGTTGTCACGTCCGATGATCTCACGCGCACGGGCAAGCAGAATCTGCGCGACGCCCTCAATGAGCTTTATCCTTCCTATACCAACGTCGCCGGCTACCAGGGACAACAAGGCGAAGGCGTCAAGGTGGCCGCCCTGCGCGGGCTGGATCCAAACGACACCCTCGTTCTCGTCAACGGCAAGCGCCGTCACCAGACCGCGTTGTACCTCAACGGTCAGTCGCCCACCGATCTCGATCTGATCCCCGTAAGCGCCGTGGACCATATCGAAGTCCTGAAGGATGGTGCCGCGGCCCAATATGGGTCGGACGCGATCGCCGGAGTGATCAACATTATCCTGAAGAAAGACGCCGAGGGCGGCTCTGCCAGCATCAACTATGGCCAATATGGATCGACCGTGGGCCCGTTCAACGGAATGTACGGCAAGACCGGCACCGCATCGCTCAACCAGGGGTTCAAGCTCGGCAACAACGGCGGCTTTATCAATCTGAGTACGACTCTGGAACTACAGAGGCCGACTAACGACTACGGTCCGTATCCACTGAGCTCTCCCATCTATCCGAAGGTGAACGGACAGCCGAATCCCCTTGAAACAAGCACGTCTCGCTACCGGCAGATTGAAGGGCAGCCAGACGTACAGAACTACGCGTTCTCCTACAACGCTGAGTTGCCGATCACGCCCGACGTCAAGGTGTACTCGTTCTCAACCTATGCGCACCGTTGGTCGCAAGGCTGGGGCTTCTACCGGACGGCAATCTCGCCGCAAACCAATCCGGCGCTCTATCCGAATGGCTATATGCCGGAATTCGCGTCGTCGGAAGATGACTTTCAGAGCGTGATTGGCGTAAAGGGAACCAATCTGCTCGGCTGGGACTGGGACCTGAGCACCAGTTACGGCAGCGACAACGCAAGAATCTACACGCTGGATTCGGAGAACATGTCGCTGGGTCCGGGCTTCACGCAAACGAACTTTTACGACGGTCGCGAGGTTGCCACTGAATGGACGACCAACCTTGATCTCACGCGCAAGTTCGACACCCATCTCTTCACGCTACCGCTAACGGTGTCGGCCGGTATCGAACAGCGGCGCGATTCGTTCAGCTACAGCCCCGGAGAGTACTCCTCATACGCCGATGGCACCTTTATCTGGCCGGCGGGCACACTTAACGCGGGCGTTGCGCCGAATCCCGGCGCATCGGGCATGAAGGGTTTCGATCCGCAGGACACAGGTGGCTGGTTTCGCACCAACGAAGCCGTGTATCTCGAACTCAATCAGCCGATCACCAAAAAGTGGACAGTCGACGTAGCGGGTCGCTATGAGTACTACAGCGACTTTGGTGGCGTGTGGACCGGCAAGCTATCGTCACGTTACGAGTTTACCGACGCTTTCGCCCTGCGTGGCACTTACAGTAACGGCTTCTCTGCGCCAACGCTGCAGGAAGAGCATTACACCCAGTCCACCGGGGGTTACGTCACCAACCCGCTCACCGGGTTGCTCTACCAGGACTACACCAAGCTTGCCTCACCGACCAGCGCGGTCGCGGAAGCTGTGGGCGGCTCCGCGCTTAAGCCCGAACATTCCACCAACCTCAGCTTCGGCCTCGTGTTGAAACCTGCGCCACGTACCACGTTGACCGTCGACGCCTATTCGATCAATATCCGCGACCGGATTCTGGAAACGCCGGTACTGGAAGGTCCGGCCGTGACGAATCTGCTGACAGCCGCGGGCATCAATAACGTCACGTCGGTTCAATACTTCACGAATGGGGCAAATACCACGACGCGCGGGGTCGACCTGACGCTCGAACACCACGACGATTTCGGCAAGTTTGGGCAGGTGCGCTGGACCCTGGACAGCAACCAGAACGTCACCACGGTGAACAGCCTGAACGGCATTCCGGGTAACCTGGCGGGCAGCGGTATCCAGTGGAACCGTGCAGTGATCAGTCAGCTGACCCAGTATTACCCGAAAAACGTGACCTCGCTGACAGGCGATTGGCGACTGCACGACTTCGAACTCAGTGTGAAAGAGACGCGCTATTCGTCGACGAACTTCGAAAGTTCGAGTGGTCCTCAGCTCGACCAGCACGTCGCGCCGGCCTTCATTACCGATCTGAACATCGGCTACTGGTTCACGAAGTACACGAAGATATCGGTCGGCGCGAATAACCTGTTCGACCGCCGGCCGAGCGAGGTCACAGGGACGGCAAACAAGCTCGCCTCCGTGCCCGTGACGTCGCCGAACTATAGCTGGTATTCGCCGTATGGAATCGACGGCGGCTTCTATTACATCCGCCTCGATACAGTCTGGTAATGGAATAAAGGATACCGAAGCGCTCGCTTCGGTATCCTTCCAAACCGGCTCTACGCTTTAGCCGGCTTGCAGCAACGGAAACCAGAGGCGTCGCAGATAGCCGGCGCGCGCGAGGAGATCCAGTAACTGCCAGACGTCGATATCCGGCACGCCTGAGAGATGTCTTTTCAGCTCGCTGGTAGCAAACGCTGCATCCCGCTCGCACAACCAGTTGAGCGCAGGCAGCAGATGCGCCGGCATTTCCGTTTGCAGAGTAGTCCGTTCGATCCACTCGCGATCCCATGCAGTGACACTTACATGCAGCCGTTCGCCGGAGACCTCGGTCGAGAGCGATGCCATGGGCACCCGCTGAAAGCGCTGCTCACGGCCCGGATCTGGCCTCGAGCTCGCTGGCGGCGGAGCCAGATCGCTCGCGGTCAGTCGCGCCACTGCATCAGGCAGCTCGCGCAACAGATCGTCGAGCCGACGTAATGCGCCGCCTCTGTCGTCAGGTGCACCCGCAATGTCATAGAGTGGGCGACGCCAACGTGGATCCTGCAACAGTAACGCGCGAAGTTGCGGCAGTAGATAGTCGAGCGCGGCGGGCGGCCGGATTCCGATGCTGATGGAAAACGAGTCGCTTTCGGCGCGCGTCGTGTGCCAGGTGCCGCGGGGCAGATACAGCACCGACCCCGGTTCCATCCGGACGCGCTCGAGCGGCACACCATCCGGCTTTGGGAATCCACCTGTCGCCTGTGGGTACAGTTCATCGTCGGGCAACATGCCCGGGCCGAACTGCTGGCCGACCGGAAAGCGCAGGCCTTCGACCGGCGCGATCTCGAAGGTCTTCGAACCGCTTAGTTGTACCGAAATGACATCGTCGGCGTCGAAATGAATCGGTAGACCGTCGCCGAGCGGTGACGCAAAGGCTCCGATCTTGCTGCTGCCTACCGGCACGCCGAGATCCCGCTCGAGCGCCGCGAGCCATACGGGCAGGCCCGGCACACTCGCGGCAATGTCATACAGGTAGACGGTGTAGCCCAGCCTGAACAGGTGAGCGGGATGCGCATCCGAATTGAATGTCCGCGTATCGACCGCGCCACGGCCGAAAGCGGCGGGACCGCGATAGTGTCGCGCGAGCCCATCGAGACCGCCAAGCTCCTCGCCTCGCAGTGCAGCGGGCAGGTCGGAGAACTTCCGGTGCGCGCAGAAATGCCGTTCGGGCCAGTGCCCGCCGAGAAAATCCCTTACCCCGTTGGTTCCGAACAACGCAGCCAGTGTCGGGTTGGCCCCATCCGACGGCTTTGCGACGCGAGCGGGAATCGCGTTCATGCCGCCGCTCGGCTCACGCCGTCGCGCGGCTTCTGGAACAACGGCATGACGCCCTCGCCGAATTCGCAGATCGACTCGAGCGCTGGACGTCCACCAATGATGAAATGCTCCACGCCTACTGAAAGGTACTCCTCGATCCGCTCCGCAACTTCCGCGTAACTGCCTACGAGCGTCGTCCGATGCGGCCCCGCCCAGATGTTCGGATAGACACGCAGCGAGGCTGGATCACGAAGATTAGTGCCCGCGCTCACGGACTGCACACGGGCCTCACCGACGGAATTGCGGGTCGCTGTCCATTGGCGCTGGCGTTCCGTCTGCTCGATATCCACTCCGCTCAGGATCCGGTCAGTCTCGCGCCACGCTTCGGCGGACGTCTCGCGTGCAATGACAGAGATCAGCATGCCGAATTGCAGCTTGCGACCCGCCTTATCGGCCAGTTCACGCGAACGCTGAACGTTTTCCGCGATCAAGGGCGGTGTCTCACCGTAAGACAGGTGAATGTCCGCATGTTTCGCGCCGACCGCCCGGCCGCCATCCGATGACCCGCCCACGAACAAAGTCGGCGTCACATCGAGGTTGCGTGGCACCCCGCCTTCGACGTTATAGAATTTTCCGTCGTAATCGAAACGCTCCGAGCCGAAGGACAACTTCAGCACATCGAAGAATTCATCGGTGCGTGCATAGCGGTCGAGCTTGTCCAGACGTTCGCCGTAGCCCCGTAACTCATCCTCCCAACTGCCGGTGATGATGTTCAGATAGAGCCGGTTATTGGACAGTTCCTGAAACGTCGCACTCTGCTGCGCAACGAAGGTAGGCAGCGCGAAGCCCGGATTGACCGCAACGATGAACTTGATTCGCGACGTATGTGCTGCAAGAAACGACGTCGCCACGAACGGATCGTAGTTCTTGTGGGTGGCGATCGACAGGATCGAATCGTAGCCGTAACGCTCAGCGGCACGCGCGAGTTCGATCCGATGCTCGGGCGTCGCACGCTCGCCGGCCGTTCGCGCGGATCCGTGGTTCCCGGCGACGGGGGTTTCAAGGCTTTCCGGCAAACCAGCGCGATGAAAGACCGGTGTCGTCATGTTGTATACCTGAAATTGAAAGAGAGCCGGTACGTGCCGATCGACTAACGAGATTGCATCGGCCATCCGCCGAATCGAACGTTTCCACGCCGCCGCACCACAACATGTGTTCGCAGCGTCGCATTACACAATCGGACTGCGAAATCGAGGCACGTTAGCTACGACCTATGATTTAGCGCTGCGCACCGCAAAAAGGCAAAGAACGAATTTTGCTTTTCTAATGCATCGCAACCTGCCGCGTAAAGAGAACGCTGACGCTTTTATGCCAGCTCCGGCTCTCGCATGCGATACGCAAATGTCACATCGAATTTGCGCTTCCAACACCGCTCATCTCCACCAAACCATCCCGAACGACGCATTCACGAAATATCCGTGGATGCGATCGTTATTCAATCGTCCGTCATAAACGTCCCTGCATATCGTTGTAGAGCAAAGTCGAATAGCTTCGTTGCAACAACTCTGGACGATGAATCAAGCTAGCGCTCTCAGCGACTGATGCTGTCGAACAATCAGGCGTTGCGCAATTCCACCGGCACGGCCGCATCGCACTTTGTCCGGCGCGTGGCGCCGCCACGGTCCCAATCTCACTTGATCAAGGAACGAACAGCGATGTCCGTCCAGATTCTTTATCCTGCGTTGTCCGAAGAAACGGCGTCTGACCGGCAAAGTCCGGCCCCCCGCACTCGCGAAGCCATTCTCGCGGACCTGCCCAGGATTGCCCAGGACATCGCGAAGGGAGCGGTCGCTCGCGAACTCGGTCGTGAATTGCCGTTCGAGATATTCCGCTCGCTCAGAGAGACAGGGCTGACGTGGTTGCGTGTGCCGAAACAGCTAGGCGGGCCTGGCGGCACGGTGGCGGACCAGGTCGAGGTTATCTGCACGCTTGCCGCGGCCGACTCCAACGTGGCGCACGCGTTGCGCAGCCACTTCGGCTTTGTCGAGGCGATTGCCATTACCCCCGATGCGCCAAACAGTAAAAAGTATGTCGGCGAGGTGCTCAAGGGCAAGCTATTCGGCGGCGCCCATATGGAGATCAACACGCCCCGCCCTAATATGTTGCGCACGAAACTCGTGAAGAAAGGTGACATGTACGTGCTCACCGGCAAGAAGTACTACGCGACTGGCGCGGCTTATTCCGATTACACGAGCTTTAGCGCCCTCGATGAAGAGGGCCAGCTTACCGGCGCGCTGGTTCCAATCGACCGGGAAGGCGTACACATTCTCGATGACTGGGACGGCATGGGCCAACGGCTGACAGCGAGTGGCGGCGTCGACCTCAATGACGTACCGGTTTTCCCGCACGAAATCACATCTCGACAGGACCGCGATCCGTTCGCCCGGCGCCATAACGCGACGCGCGCGCAACTACATCTGGTTGCCTGCATCGCGGGCATCGTGCGCAACGTTTTCAGCGATGCCGTGGAATACGCACAGAAGCACGCGCGTTCCGCCAAGCACAGTGCCTCCGAAACAGCACGAGGAGACCATTTCGTGCAGCAGATCATTGGTGACATTGCGGCCGCCAGTCACGCGATCGACGTGATCATCGCCGATGTTGCCAACAAGCAGGATGCTGCCGCGCTCAGCATCGTGGCGGGTGCCGCGGATCGCGACGACCGGGTGATGGCAAGCGCGCTGGCTAACTCGAAGGCGCAGATCGTGGTGGGCAAACTGGCCATTCGCGCGGCCGAAAAGCTATTCGACACCGGCGGCGGTTCCGCAACCTCCCGCAAATACGACTTCGACCGTCACTGGCGCAACATCCGGACGATTCTGAATCACAACCCGCTGCTATTGAAGGGACGCGTGATAGGAGACTACTACCTGAACGGTGTCAGAGCGGATTTCGACGAAGGTAGAGTGTTTTGAGCGCCATTCATGCCGCCGAGCCAAACGAACTCCAGGACACCATGACATTCGAAACGGTCTCACCCGCCA
>Ga0302315_10002850_pt1 | contig 16020 bp, 11 predicted proteins | sample III_Palsa_N3_1_FD_200532 | JGI IMG/M metagenome (GOLD analysis project Ga0302315, IMG submission 200532) | Peat permafrost microbial communities from Stordalen Mire near Abisko, Sweden - III_Palsa_N3_1 | ecosystem: Environmental > Terrestrial > Soil > Palsa > Peat permafrost | place: Sweden... | reverse complement strand
ACCAGGCCAACGGCGAAACCCGAAGCGTCACCACCGGCGGCTCCGGCGAGTATCTGATCCAGAACCTCGAAGCCGGCCCATACACCGTCGAGGTCAAGCCGTTCTCAAGCTTCGGCGGTTACGCGCAGAAGAACCTGCCACTGTCCGTCAGCCAGGAAGCGCGCGTGAATATTACGCTCCAGCTCGCCAGCGTAAAATCCGAAGTGACGGTCACGACCGCTCCGGCCATTCTGCAAACGGAAACCGCCGAAGTCAAGGCTCAGATTTCGCAAGCCGAAGTCTCCGAGCTTCCGATTACATCGTCGCAGGGTCGCAACTTTCAGACCCTCTATACCCTGATCCCGGGTGCGTCCGCGGTTCAGGAACAGAACTCGATCGGCGGCAACCCCTTCCGCGCCTTATCGGTCAATGTCAACGGCGTCAGCTACAACACCAACACCACGCGCATCGACGGCGCAGTGAACGACTATGGCTGGCTGCCCTACCTGCTTGCCTATTTGCCGCCCGCGGACTCGATCGAGAGCATCAACGTGGTTACCAACTCTTTTACTGCAGAACAAGGTGTAGCCGGCGGCGCATCCATCGCCATCACCCTGAAAGGTGGCACAAACCACTACCACGGCAGTGCGTGGGAGTACTACCAAGACGCCGGCATCAACGCCCGGGCCTATACGGCAACCCAGGCGTCCCTCATCTCCGTCGCAAACCCTACTGGGTCGGTCCCCAAGAACGTCTTCAACGAGTTTGGAGCTAACTTCGGTGGCCCCGTCTATATTCCAAAGCTCTATAAGGGCAAAGACAAGCTCTTCTTCTTTGAAAACTTTGAGCGTATATCACGTCGACAGTTGCAAACTCCACTTGAGACCGTGGCAACCTCCGCAATGCTCAACGGCGACTTCTCGGCGGTAGCCGCCACCACAACCCTCTACGATCCCCAGCCGGGCGGCGTGGGCCCGTACCTTCCCGTCGGTTCACGTCCGACGTTCATGTCCGAATACGGTTGCAACTGCATCCCGGGGCCGGGTTCGGCAGTAACAACGCCAAATCGTCAGAACTCGGCTGCCATGAAGATGCTGGCTCTCATGCAGCCCATCGCGGCGAAGGTCGGCACCCCAACCGCCGCACAGTTGTCCGCTCAGTTGGCCAACGACTACACAGCGATCGGCACCGTTGCTTATAACCGGATCACCAACGACTCGAAGATCATCTACAATCCGTCCGACAAGACAAGCATCTTCGGGCGATATAGCATTGCGCCCTATAACCTTACCGATCCGCAGATCTTTGAAGCAGCCGGCGGTTCTGCCATCGACGGCGGCCAGCCCGGACAAAACGCGGGCCGCATCCAGAACGTCGGACTTGGCGCCAGTCATGTCATCACCCCCCACCTGGTTGTCGACGCGGACTTCGGTTACACACGTCAGGTCACGGGTGCACAATCTTCCATCGATATCGCCGATGGGGACTTTGGTCTAAACGTGCTTGGCATCCCCGGCACCAACGGAATCGGCCCCAACTATGTTGGCCAACCATATTTCGCAACGACCGGCTTTTCGTCGATCGGCAACTCCGACGGTGCCAACCCGTTCCTTTTCCGCGACAACCAATTCACCGGCGACGTGAACCTGAGCTGGACCAAGGGCAAACACGCTACCAAGTACGGTTTCACCTATTACCACTTCGACCTCAACCACTTTCAGCCATCCGTCGGTTCCGGCGTCAGCAATCCTCGCGGCGGTTTTATGTTCCAGGGAAGCCTGACGAGCAACACCAGCACCGTCACCGCCTACAACGCTCTTGCCGACTTCCTTCTGGGTCTCCCCAACAATGGCACGGGTATAGCTGTAGCCAAGAATGAGCAGTTGTACAACCCCAACTCCCTGCGCTGGACCGAGATCGCAGGGTATGCGCAGGACCAATGGACGCCGACTGCCAAGCTCACCGTCAACTATGGCATCCGTTACGAGATCTATCCGGCGCCCTATACCGATAAGCATGGCGCCTTCCGTCTCGATCCCACGCTGCCGCAGACAGCCAACATCATCGTTGGCGGAGTCGGTGGCAACCCCCAAAATGCAGGCATCAATGTTGGACATGGGCAGTTCGTTCCGCGTTTCGGTGTGGCCTATCGCCTGAACGACAGAACCGTCATCCGTTCCGGATTCGGAATCACCACAGATCCCGAGAGCTTCCGCTTTCTGCGCGATCAGTACCCCAGTGAAATCGCTCAGGCTTATGTCGGTACCGCAGCCGGAACATTGTCGCTGGATCCCAACGGCAACCCCATTACGCTGACCACAGGCATCCCCATTGCAGCCACTCCGGCGATCGTCAATGGATTTACCTCTCTTCCTGTGACCATTGGAACCAACACCACACCGGCAGATGTGCGTCGCGGCTACATTGAAAGCTGGAACCTATTTATTCAACGCAATCTGGGGCACTCCTATGTCGCTAACGTCGGCTATGTCGGGACCCGCGCGGTTCGCCAGTTCTCCGGCGTCACGTTGAATGCAGCTCCGCTGCCCAGTTCTTCCACAACCTGCATGGCCAATGGTCAGTACAGTCCATCGTCCGGTCTCACCGGTGCGTGCTCGTTCAACGCCAACCAGCTGATCAACCAACAGCACTGCAACGCCACCACCGGCTATGTTTGCTACAACACTGGCGGTATCACAATGAACGAGCCGATCTTCAGCTCAAACTACAACGCACTGCAGACGCAGTTGTCACGCAATGTAGGCCGTCATTATCAGTACGGTCTGAACTATACCTGGTCGCATGCGTTTGACGATGCAGATAACGGCGCGGGTTCGGGTTCCAGCGGCCCTGCTTATGCGTATCCCGGCTACTTCAACTTGAACCGCGCCCAGTCGGGCTATGACCGTACCAACAACCTCCAGTTCTGGGGCATCTATCATCTGCCATTCGGCCCCAACCAGAGCTACCTGACCCACGGCATCGCTGGTGCCATCTTTGGCGGCTTCCAGATCACAGGACAGCTTAGCCACATCAGCGGCGCACCCTTTACGGTCAGCCCGTCGACTTCGGCCGTCAACGCGAATGGGGAAACGGAGTACGCCGAGCTCATCGCACCCTACCATCAGCTCGGGGGCCACAACCGCACAGTTGGCAACACCATGGTTTCCGGAGGCAAGGCCTGGTTCGATCCGACATCCTTCGCCAACCCGGTCGAACCCACCGCGACCGTGGCCGGCAACCCCACCAGCGTCTCGCCGAACTTTGGCAATACCCGCCGCAATGAATTCCGCGGACCGGGCGTCACCAACGTGAACGCGAGCGTCTCTCGCAGCTTCAAGATTTACCGTGAAAGCGAATTCCAGGTTCGCGTCGAGGCATTCAATCTGGCCAACCACGCGGAACTTGTCAGCAACCCCAACGTAACCGTGGGCGGTGGAACATTTGGATACATCACCAGCTTCGCCCTCGGTAACAACGCCAGCCCCACACGCACGATCCAGTTCAGTGGCCGTATCAACTTCTAAACCCGTCATGTGGTGATTTCTCCGGAAGGCTCCCCAAAAAGGGAGCTTCCTTTTTTATCACTACATCCCTTAGAAGGAACACGCTCCAACGCAGTGCGGAGGCACCATAAAAAGCCGAAGGATTTTCCCGTTGAAACTCTGGCTAAATTTCGAAGCAACGCAACGTAGGGTTTCTAAATCGAACGTCCATCACACACAGTCGATGGGCGCCCAATTGGCGACGGTCTCGCGGTCACTAACGGTTACCGATGGCCGGATTTCCGGGGGTTGACATTTTGAGGCGCCTCCGCCCAACAAAATTCAATCTGGACGATGGCGCTTCAGGCCTCTTACCCTTCCTCCAAGTTAAGAGTCCCGTGCGGATGAAATTTTAGTGACGCACACCGGTCCAAAACGACAAAATCCTCTGACGTTTAGCTGTCTCGTTCCATGAACAGATCAGTCAGTTCGAGCAAAGCGCGCCGGCAGTGACTTTCCGGGAACTCGGTCACAATCTGTCGGGCTCGATCAGTAAACCGTCGGGCGCGCGCGTGGGTGCGCTGAATGCCGCCATAGCGGTCCACGAGCGCCAACACGTTTGCGAACGGGACGGCGTCGTAGGTGCGGTCGCGGAGAACGGCGGCCACCAAATTTCGCTCAAACACATTTGCTCGTTCCAGCGCGTAGACCATGGGCAGTGTGACTTTACCGTCCTTGAGGTCACCGCCAGCCGGCTTGTCAGGCGTCGATTCGCGCGAGAAATCCAGCATGTCGTCGATCAACTGGAATGCCATCCCCAGGTTCCAGGCGAATTCGCCCAGTTTCTCCCCATCCCAGGTATCGACCCCGGCAGCCACCGCGCCCAGCTTCCCGCAGACGGAGAACAGGCCGGCCGTTTTGAGATCCACCAGTGCCAGGCAGTCGGCTTCGGTGATGTCGATGCAGCCGATGCGGTTGAGTTGAATCAGCTCGCCCATAACCATCATTTGGGCCACGCCGATCACCAGGTGGAAAATGCGTTCCTGTAGAGCCAGGCGGAAAGCCCGTAGGTACAGCCAGTCGCCCGCCAGCACACAGGTAGAGTTGGCCCCCTGAACTTTGGCCGAAGGCCAGCCACGGCGCGTCTGCTTCACGTCGATCACGTCGTCGTGAACCAGGGCAGCCGCGTGCAGCATTTCCACCACGGCACCCAATTGGATGGCCGTCCTGCCGCCGCCACCTGCGAACCGGGCGCACAGGAGGAGCAATGCAGCGCGCATACGCTCCCCTCCGTTCCGTTGTAGGTACTTCGAGATGGGCGTTACGGTGTCGGCGGACGCGAGCGATTCGATACCGATCGCTGTTTCGACGCCGTGTAAATCCTCACGCACGAGATCGAAGATCTCGTGCGTCGTCAGGACTTGCCGCGCCTGCCCGGTTTCCATGGGGTACATCTCCTTCATGAAGAAAGGTTCGTGGCGTTTCCCCGCCAAGGCAGTTGCTCCACACAACATAGGAGCCGCCCATTCAGTTGCATCCGGTGGACGTGGTTGCTCAGAAAATTTCGGCTGGGTCCGCCTTTCTCAGCCGGCGCAACGCCAGAGCGCCGGATAGCACACACATCCCAATGGTAAGCAGGTAGACCAGGATGCCGCGTTGCAGAGTCATCTGGAGCGGCAAAAAGGTTGCGTTCGTGGCGATCCTGTAGATCAACAGCGAGATGAAGAAACCGGGGATGTAACCGAAGACGGAGAGTATCACGGACTCGTAGATGATGATGGTGAACAGAAAGCTGTCCTTATATCCAATCGCCTTCAACGTGGCATATTCCTGCAAATGATCCGTTACGTCGGTGTACAGGATCTGGTACACGACGATGATCCCGACCACCAGTCCTAGACCAACACCCAGCGCGAAGATGAATCCAATCGGCGTATTGCTTGACCAGAATTCCCGCTCGGCGGCGTCGAGCTGGCTGTGGGTCAATACCCTGACGTCGTTCGGCAGCACCTTCGCCAACTGCGCGCGGACTCGATCCGCGTCGTAGCCTGGTTTCAATTTGATCAGTCCGAAATTAACCACATCAGGACTGCGTCCAGGCAGCAGGCGAAAAAAATTCGCGTCGCTGAGAATCACAGCCCCGTCGATGCCGAAAGATGTGCCCGCACTGAACAGCCCGGTCACTTCCACGCGGTGACCCATTATCTCCGTAACTACGCGTTGTCCGGACCTGAACACAGATGGCACGTCCCCGTATTCTTTACGGGAAAGCTCATCGAATAGAACACTGTCGCCCGTCCGTAGTAAGGGGCCTGGATCCTTGATGTCGCCAAGATCGAAGAAGCCGGGAACGGGCTTGAATCCGAACATGTACATCGTTCGTTCTTTGTGCGTCCAAGGATTTTTCCAAGCCACAAAGCTTCCATACACAGCCAGCGTAGAAGCAACCCCATCCACTGCGTACGCCTGATTCAGACGCTGTGCAGGAAAGCCACTGTTGTTGTACATGATCGCTTCATACTGAGGACTCAGCAGGACGATGTCCGCTGTCATGTGATCGTAATGCAGAGTAGCGCTCTGGTACAGAGCGGCCTGGAAGCCCAACTGGACCATGATCAGGACGACGGCAAAAACAATTCCGGCAATGGCGGCAAGCAGACGTGCCCGCTGGTGAAACAACTGACGCCATGCGAGGGTCAATTTCATGTTTGAATCACCACGATGACCCTGCCACCAATCAGATTGGCTGCCGGTTCATTTTGATCCAATCGGATCACGGTTTCGACGATGCGCTTGTCGGAGAATGTGACCGTGTCCCCTGGCATAACTGCGGCATCTTTCACATTATGCCCGATCCGCTCCACCACGCCTGTCAAAATTGTGGCCCCAAGGAGATCGCCCGAAATCGTGACATGCTGGCCCACACGGACTCGGCTGATATCCGTCTCATAAACTTCCGCGATAACGAACATGCTTTTGGTGCGGGCAATATCCAGCAACCCGGGCATTCCCACTTCTTCGCCCTCCCGGGCGTTGATCTTCAGTACCCTGCCATCCTCCGGCGCATAGACTATACTGGCCTCGAAATCTCGGCGCGCCCGCTGTTCGTTAGCCTCTGCTTCCGCTAGATCTGCCTCGGCTAGACGGATATCGATGTCCGGAACTTCCTGCATGCTCTCCAGACGATGCTGCGCCGCCTCGACCGCGAATTCGGCGACTTTGACCGCATTACGCCGCGCCTCCACTTCGGCGACTGTAACGTCGTCGGTGGCGCGCAGTGCTTCATAGCGGCGAAGCTCAGTCCGGGCGTGTTCTGTCTCCGCCTCCAGTCGGGCAATATCGGCCTGTTGCGCCGCCAAGTCGGGCTTTCTGGCTCCCGCTTTCACTTGCTCCACGCGACGTCGCGCTTTGGTAGTCTGTGCCTCCGCCTCCGCCAAACTGGCCTCCAGATTGGCCCTTCCGACAAACACCGCCAGAGCCTGCCCCTGATGCACATCCTCGCCTTCCCGCACCTTGAGACTTTCTACCCGTGGCGCATGGGAATCGCCCCAAATGTAGGGGCCGGCCACGTGGATCACCCCGTCCTCGGGTTGAATCCGCCCCAGACAGGAGACAGCGTGCGTCTCTTCTACGGGTGGAAACGCGAGAGCCGCTTTTGGACTCCGCTGATGCAGGACATACCATGCCGAAAAGGCAGAAAGCACTACCAATATGGCGACCGCTCCGGCCCACTTCATGGACTTGTTACCCATCCAATTCCCTCTCATCAGGCTGTCCTCTCGGCTGTTCGTCGGTGCGATACTAGCGGCTGTTTGTGGATGTGGAGGTCTAAGGTCATCATTGTGCTAAAGTCCGAATCGTTCCCAGCGCCTGTAGCAGATTCACGCGCGCTTCGTTCCAGTCAAGCAATGCTGCCGCGCGACCGTCTGCCGCTCTCGCCAGACCGGCCTGTGCCCCGATCACGTCCATCTGGCTGCCAATGCCCTGCGCATAACGACGCCGGCGGTGATCCAACTCGTCTTGTGCCACGCGCAAACGAGCTTCCGACACCTCCACATTACCGCGCATCAAGTCCATCTGGAGCAACGCCTCCCGCACTTCGATCTCCACCTGCTTTCGCAGTTGAGCCATCTGTAACTCCTGTTGGCGAACGGTCGAGATCACTTCCGCGCGCTGTGCCTCCCGTCTGCCGCCGTCAAGAATCGGTATTGTCAGTGTGACGCCGGCATCGTACGTTCCCGTGGAATTAGGGAGGTTGGTTCCCGTGGATCCCACATTCGCATACCCGACTAGAGTGGGAAGGCGCTCCGAGTGAATGGCGACATCGCTGAGACGCGTTGCCTGCAGTTTCTTTTGCAGGGTCAGAATCTCACTACGCGCTTGCAGGGCCGTCGCGACGGCCTGATCGGCCGGAGGCATGTCCTGCGCTGCAAAGGTCAACGGGTCCGTCAACTTGAGTGGCGTGTTCAGATCCTTGTTCATCGCGTTGAGGAGTTCAATCTCGGTCCGGGCCTTTTCCAACTGAGCCTTCAACAGATTTTGTTTGGCCGCGGCGACCTCGACCTGGGCCTGCGAAACATCCACACCCAGCGCCTCGCCTTCGGATTTGTTATCGCCGGTCTCCTTCAAAGTCGATTCCGCCGTCGCAACCAGCGCCTGGGCCATCTCGACAGCTGACGCCTCGCGCTGGGCCAGAAGATAGAGAAGCGCCACTCGCCCAACGATCTGATCACGTACTTCGTCCGTTCCCGCCTGTGCGGCCACGACCCCGGCACGCGCGGCATCTTTGCGATGCTGGTTTTCTTCGTCGAATAGATTCTGTCGAATGTGGACCCGGGACTCCAGCACTTCGAACGGCCCCACCCCTTCCGGAAACGTGAAACCCGGCGCGTGTATCGACTGAAAGCCGAACGCATCCAGATTGGTCCGTTCGTTCATCGCGTTGAAGGAAAAATCGACGTTGGGCTTATCTGTGGCCTTTGCCCCCCGGAGTCTCGCCTGGGCTGCCGCCACAGACTGATCGGCCACATCCACCGCTAGATTTCCCCGTGGTGAAAGAGCCAGCCTGACCGCGTCACGCAAGGTCAAAGACAATGTGGGCGCTGGCTTGTCCTGTGCGTATAGAAGGCTCAAGGGCCACGCAAGGAACACAATTATCAGGCCGACGCGCATTGTTCGCATAAATTCTTAGGACAAAAGATTAGCAGGACTGATTAGAACAGAAGATTAGCAAGATCGATTAAACGATTCGGCGCTCGCCGTCACAGAAGTCTACAGCATCTCAATCGAGAGTTTGCAGGCTTCTGCGCGACTCAAAAATACAGGAGAAGCCTGAACTGCACGCGTTTGTTGATTGATAACCAGCGGCGCTTGACTATCGCCCCAGACGTAACGAACTCTCGAGGATGACGCCCAGCGGCTCAATGAATTCGCGGAAGACTGTTTCATCGGCTTCAGTAAATGTTCCGTCACCGGCTTTGTTCAGCATCTGCACGACTGCCAGCACCTTTCTCTTACGATCGAACACGGGCATGCAAAGGATTGTGCGGGTGCGATACCCGGTTTCGCGGTCGATGGCCGGGTTGAAGTCGGGCGACGCATAAGCGTCCGCAATGTTCAATGCCTCTCCGCTGTTCGCCACGCGCCCAGCAATGCCTTTGCCTAATGGAAACTCCATTTCGATGCGCGCTCCATCGGCGCCCTGCGCAATGCGGGAGCGCAGTGTTTCCCGCACGCGATCGACAATGAAGATAGAGGCCCGGTCTGCACCGATGACGAGCTTCACCTTGGTGGTGATGGCATCAAGAATCTGGTCGATCAGTGCTTCGATCGCGTCGTGATTTCCCAGTTCCAGGGTCTCCAGAAAATGCTCGAACTCCACAGTCATTTCCTGCACAATCTCATGGAATTGCTTGTCTGAAAGTTCACTGACATGTTTCACCAGGTTGCCCTTGCGCTGCAATTGCGCGAACGCGGTGAGCAGATGGCCCGTGTTGGCTGCCAGTCCAGCGGCAAAGGTGGTGATATGACCGTCTTCCAGCGTGAGAATGCGGTCAGCGATGTCGAGAATACGATTGTCATGAGTGACCAACAAGATGGCGCAACCCTGCTGTTTGGCCAGAACCCGCATCAGGTCTACCACTTCGCGGCCAGATTTATGGTCAAGAGAGGCCGTGGGTTCATCGGCCAGAACGATCCGCGGCTTGCGCACCAATGCACGCGCAATGGCAACCCGCTGCTTTTGCCCGCCGGAAAGTTGCTCCGGAAAATAATCCATACGATGCTTGAGGCCGACGGTTTCGAGCGCCTCGGCACAGAGTGTCTTTGCCTCTTCTTTGGAGAATCGCGGCCCGACGCCGAGCGATAGCCCCACATTCTGAATCGCCGTATTTGAATTGAGCAAATTCTGATGTTGGAAGATGAAGCCGATGTTTTCGCGAACCTCAACCAGTTCGGAATTGGATGCGTTGTTCAATTCGCGCCCCAGGATCGTTATGCTGCCACTCTGTATCGAACGCAGAGCCCCGGCAAGCGTCAGAAGGGTGGTCTTACCCGATCCGGAAGGCCCCGTGAGCAGCACAATCTCTCCAGGCAAAATCTCCACTGAGATGTTGTAGAGCACTTGCCTTCGCAGCGCGCCTTCGCCGTAAAAGTGATCGACATTCTGAATGGAGATGACTGATTCCATGGGTATAAAGCTAGAATGTCTCCGCTGGATCGGCCTTGCGCGCACCGTGTTATCAATCAATGCTACCGCGAATACGCATATTCCCGCGGTCAAGAGCTAACTAATACTGGATCCATGCGTAGCGCCAGCAAAATGACCGGGTAGAGGCAGCGCATTGACTCCTAAAGGCTTGTAATGGTCGGGGCGGAGAGATTCGAACTCCCGACCCTCTGCTCCCAAAACAGATTCCTCTATTTTGGCTAAATTATTGAAAACACGGACTCGACAAGACCTTTGGAATCAATGGAACTTGTGGTTCTGTGAGGTTCCGCCTACATCGGTGAGGTTTTCTCGCACTCAATTTTGACTACAGTGCCCATTATTGCATGGTCACGCTGCAAGTTCTCCATACAGTCAGAAACACATCAAAACATGGGCCGATGGAGTTTTGGCGAGGCGCACCTTCCTCACCGGAAAATCCCCTACTGAACTACCGTCGAAATCAAGCATCAAGTCCATTTCGCACCGCGATGGTATTTTGGCGAGGCACACCCAGCTATCTATTGCTACGCTTGTGTCATCCAACAGACAATAGATAGAACGCGAGGCGAAGGATGCCAGGTACCAGAAGAACCCAGTTCGATCCAGCCCGCTTCCTCGCCGCTGCAGGGGTTGTCCAAAAGATCGTCAGTGTCAAATCCGGGCACATTTTTTTCTCTCAAGGCAACCACGCTGACTCAATCTTCTTCCTTGATTCCGGTAGGGCTAAGCTTACTGTTGTTTCACAGAGAGGCAAAGAGGCCACAGTCACGCTTCTGTCTCCCGGGGACTTTATCGGGGAGGAGTCGCTTGCTGGCTTAACGGAAATACATATCGCAACGGCCACCGCAGTTACGCCCTGCAAAGCGTTGAAGTTCGACCGTAGAGATATGTTGCTGCTCCTCCATGAACAACACGAGTTCTCCGATATCTTCCTAAAGTTTCTGCTTCTGCGGGGAGTGCGGACTCAAGAAGATTTGATCGATCAACTCTTCAATAACAGCGAGAAACGGCTCGCGCGTACGCTGCTGATCATGGCTGAATTTGGCAAACCCGGAGAACCGGAAAGCATGATCCCACCCATCACACAAGAAGCTCTTGCAGACATGATAGGAACGACCCGGTCGCGCGTAAGTTTCTTCATGAACCGGTTCCGGAAACTTGGCTACGTCGCCTACAACGGGCGCATCCATGTCCACAAATCCCTGCTCAACATAGTCTTGCATGATCGACTACCGGAGGAGAGGGCGAAGAGACCGGTAACGGTCATTCCTAAGGGCAAAAGAGCGGCTAAGAAAGCCCCACTAGCGATAGCATAAGTGGACACTGTGCGGCCTGCAAAGTCTTAATTTCATCTCGACTCCCGATCTGAGTTTCAACTCCGTGTAAACAATGTCACACCAAGGCTAACCTGCGCAGGCTAGCCTTTCTCATTTCAGGCCACCTGGTCGCGCTCAGTAGCTACGACAGGAGCTTCATACCACGGCTGGACGATCACCGCGTGCCGCGGAACGAATGTCACGGGAATCCCAGCGCCTGCTTGCCAGCGGATTCGTTTCCCGTCGAAAATCCCGACTCAAACGTGGTGAGCAAACCTGCTCTACTACAGGAGTTACAAGGGCATACGCTGTTGTCAGTGAGACGCTTCTACAAAGGACCAGAGTAATGATTATGTCGAAACCCGCGCGGATCGTTGAGGGATCGCCTCTCAGCATCGACATAGCGCACATTGGACAGGTCCCGAATCGACTCAGTGAGATGTTCATGTCAGAAGTAGCAGATTACCCATCCACGCAAGCAGCAACTACGAACGTCAGTGGTCATCCCGTAGTTCACGTCCCTGAACCAATCTGGCGAGGGATTCTCCTCATCGAGCCAGATGTCTCCGTATTGGCCGCTGAGTCATTGCTGCTTACCAACTCCAACTATTGCGTTACCCCTGCTTTCAGTCATCAAGAGATCTTTGTTCTGCGCGATACAAAGGCGGTTGCGCTTGCGATCCTTAGCGATTCCCTTGGACGGCGATTACTTGGCGCGATTGCAGAAACTGTGAGAAGACAATGGCCACTCGCGCGAATACTCATTTTAGGACGAGCGGAATCGGTGTTAGAAGATCACCTTTACGACGAACAAATCAATCATTCGCTCAATCCCAAGGAGCTTCTCGATGCTCTCGAGAGACTCTACAAGGGGTCCTGGAACCAACGCACAAACACACTTGATTGGAACGTTGTCCGATCGTCCATGTACGCAAATCGTTCTTCGATCTGCGAGAGCGATCCATCGAAGTTCGCGCCAACCAACCTGATCAAGAACAAGCCGCCTCGTGATATGCCTGCGGATTTTAGATTTCGGCAGCAATAAATTCCGTTTCCACAACAATCGACGATGCGATCACACCATTCATTGTCGTCCACTTACGAATAGGAAGGCCGTCATGATTGCCAGTAACGAGCGAAGCCAGATCGAGCGCTACTTGCATTTCCCGGTCTCACAACCAATGGCTGTAACCAAAACAATTTAACAATAATCAGGGGAGAATCTAATGTCCACGATGAATTCAGTTGTTGCTGTATATGACACCCACCAACAGGCAGAAGCAGCCATCAAGCAACTGCAAGAGGCAGGTGTCGACATGAAGAGCCTGTCGATTGCAGGCAAAGATACCCATACCGATGAGCACGTTGTGGGCTATTACAACGCCGGCGATCGAATGAAGTATTGGGGCAAGATGGGTGCATTCTGGGGAGGTTTCTGGGGTCTGCTGTTCGGATCGGCAATGTTTGCCATTCCCGGGATAGGACCCATCCTGGTTGCCGGTCCTTTGGTTGCCTGGATCGTTGCCGGACTTGAAGGCGCAGCTGTTGTGGGCGGCGTCAGCGCTGTTGGCGCGGGTCTCTTCAGCATCGGCATTCCGAAGGACAGTGTTATCAAGTATGACGCCGCTTTGAAGACCGACAAGTTCCTGCTCGTGGTGCATGGCACTCCCGAAGCGTTAGATACGGCGAAGCACATTATCGAAAGAACCGAACATCACTCGTACACCGTGCATGGAGACTTGGTCTCGGCGTAATTGAAGTAAGGAATACACATGTAGTCGTCTGGGGCCGTAGTCGGCAAAGGTCCCAGCGACGCCCATGCGGAGCAGAAAGGTGACTCAAATGAGAACGAACGGCTCGTTTCCGGCTTTGATATTCATTGTGATCGCAGGTATTGGCGCAGTTCTTGGCTTTGGTCTGCACGCAGCCGGGCACGAATATCTTGCCTTCATCGTCTTCGGCATAGCTATATTCGTGGCCGCGATCACCTCTTCCGCCATCCGAGTGGCCGATCAATGGAGCAAAGCCGTCGTCTTGCGGCTTGGAAAGTTCCGTGCTCTACAGGGACCCGGACTCTTCTTCATCATTCCGCTCATCGACACGATTCCCTACTGGATCGATACCCGCGTGTTGACAAGCTCCTTCAAAGCAGAAAAGACGCTCACGAAAGATACTGTCCCTGTTGATGTCGATGCGGTTCTGTTCTGGAAGATCGTAGATCCTGAGAAGGCAGCCCTTGCTGTCGCGGACTATCAAAGTGCGATTGGATGGGCCTCACAGACGGCTCTCCGCGACGTGATCGGCAAAACGATGCTTTCGGACATGCTGGAGGGGCGAGATAAGATCAGCGCCTTACTCCAGACCATCATTGATGCACGGACTCAGCCGTGGGGAATCAGTGTGCAGTCGGTCGAAGTGAAGGATGTCCTGATTCCCGCGTCGCTTGAAGACGCTATGTCGATGCAGGCTCAAGCCGAGCGAGAGCGCCAGGCGAGGGTCATCCTTGGCGAGTCGGAGTTGCAGGTTGCCGAGAAATTCGGAGAAGCAGCCAAAACATATGCCAATAATCCGGTTGCGCTCCACCTTCGTGCGATGAACATGCTGTATGAGGGCTTGAAGACAAATTCGACGATCGTCATTGTGCCGAGCTCCGCAATCGAGACTATGCAGCTCGGCGGACTTGCTGGTCTCACTGCCCTGACGATGGGGATCGGCCAGGAGAAGACGATCAAGGAAGCGAATAGCGATCCAGCAGGCGACAGCGTTCCCGCACAAGGGTCAATCATCGCACCGTCGTCGGTGTCTGCTTGAGCGTCCTGGCAATGGGCAAAGGGACGCTGTACATGTGTTCAAGGGAGAAGTGAAAAAGTCACGTCCAATCACGACGTTGTTTGTAGATGTTGGCGGTGTCTTGCTTACCAACGGGTGGGATCATCATGAGCGAAGACGCGTCGCGAAACATTTCAACCTGAATTGGGCGGAGATGGATCAGCGCCATCGTCTGGTCTTCGAGACACACGAGGAAGGCAAGCTTTCCTTTGAAGACTATCTTGAATGGGTGGTGTTCTATGAGAAACGGCCCTTTACCCGAAGCCAGTTTCGGGCCTTCATGTTTGCTCAATCGAAGCCGATTCCAAAGATGCTTAACCTCGTTACCCGACTCAAGGTTCAGCACGGCCTGAAGATCGTCGTTGTTAGTAATGAGTCGCGTGAGGTCAATGCATACCGCATTCGTACCTTCAAACTCGACAGACTTGTTGATACCTTCATCTCCTCCTGTTTCGTCGGAATGCGGAAGCCTGACATCGAGATCTTCCGGCTCGCTCTTGACCTCGCCCAGACGGCGCCAGATCGCAGTGTCTTCATCGACAACACTCCGATGTTCGTTCAAATCGCGGAACGCCTGGGGATGCAAACCGTTCATCACGTCGATTATGAATCGACCCGGGAAAAGCTCAATTCACTCGGATTACAGAACAACGACGCAACCTAGCCGTGTCACCAGTTTGAAAAGGAGATTCAGAAATGCCCACCGACATACTCACGACCGAAGATTTACTACACGAAACGCCCGAAGCAATCGCCAAAGAAGAATCCATGAAAGACGGTTCAACGCTTACTCCGGACCTGCTTCGCCGGATGAACGCATATTGGCGGGCGGCCAATTATGTGTCGGTGGGTCAGATATATCTTTATGACAATCCCCTCTTGAAGGAGCCGCTCAAGCTCGAACACGTCAAGCCATTGGTGGTCTCACATTGGGGAACGACGCCGGGACAGAACTTCATCTATGTGCATCTGAACCGGATCATCAAGAAGTACGACCTGAATATGTTCTACATCGCCGGTCCCGGCCATGGCGGTCCCGCGATTGTAGGCAATGTCTACCTCGAAGGAACCTGGAGTGATGTGTATCCGAACGTGACTCAGGACGAAGCCGGACTGAAGAAGCTCTTTAAACAATTCTCCTTTCCCGGCGGCATCTCCAGCCACGTTGCGCCGACTACGCCTGGATCGATCCACGAGGGCGGCGAGCTAGGTTATTCGCTTAGCCACGCGTTTGGTGCGGCATTCGACAATCCGGACCTGATCGTTGCCTGCGTCATCGGCGATGGTGAGGCGGAGACGGGCTCTCTGGCAACCTCCTGGCAATCCAATAAGTTCCTCGACCCAAAGACCGACGGGGCCGTGCTGCCGATCCTGCACCTCAATGGCTACAAGATCAGCAATCCAACCGTGCTCGCGCGCATCGAGCATGAGGAGTTGGATCAATTTCTGAGGGGTTGCGGCTGGACTCCGTACTTCGTTGAAGGAGACGAACCGGAGAAGATGCACGAGCTCATGGCGACGACCATCGATAAGGCCATCGAGGATATCCGCCGGTTTCAGGACAATGCCCGCAGCAACAATGACACGACCCGGCCACGCTGGCCAATGATCGTCCTCAAATCGCCCAAGGGCTGGACGGGCCCAAAGGTTGTTGATGGTTTGCAGATTGAGGGAACGTTTCGAGCGCATCAGGTGCCTCTGC
>Ga0302315_10002848_pt1 | contig 16022 bp, 14 predicted proteins | sample III_Palsa_N3_1_FD_200532 | JGI IMG/M metagenome (GOLD analysis project Ga0302315, IMG submission 200532) | Peat permafrost microbial communities from Stordalen Mire near Abisko, Sweden - III_Palsa_N3_1 | ecosystem: Environmental > Terrestrial > Soil > Palsa > Peat permafrost | place: Sweden... | reverse complement strand
TTATAATGTTCCGATTAATTTCAAAGTTTGTATATATTTTAATAAACATTCTATTAGTATATTATCAGCCACCTTATAATATGCCCCCCTTGTATATTTCAGAAAATAGCGAAATTATGGCAACTTAAAGGTAATTACCTTGGACCCATCACAAAGCCCACACAATGAAACCTAATAAACCTATAGATAACATGGCATATACCATACCTAAATAACCAAAAATAGGTTTATTCGCAAAGTGTGAGATAACGTGAGAAATAATTCCAAATCCTGGAATAATTAGAATATAGACTTCTGGATGCAATGCTTTATAGCATGTGGACCATATCATTATCATTATAAGAAAAACAAAGTATTAAACATAATCATCATAATTGTCCCATTTAAGAAAAAAATTATCCCAACTTTTAGATAATTTAGAATTTTCAAGGGCTTTATCAGCGTTTAAATATTTTAATTCATAAAATTTAGGAATTAAATGAAGTCTATTTTTTTTACCAGATCGAGAAGGATTAATTTTAAAATATTCTATTAAATTTAAAATAGTTAATTTCTCAGTAACATACCATTTAAAAGATGTATATTTTCCTCGATCAATATAAATATGACCACCATAAAGTTCGACTAAAGGTTCTAAAATTTGTGTCGTTTTTTGAGAAGCAGAAATTGATAACTGGTTATTACTTTTATTTATAGTAATAGTACCATCTGCATCAAAAAATCCCGCCAACCATGCATTTTCATATGTAAGTTTAGTAGGAAATATGATATTAATATTATATTGTACACAAATTTTATTTAATTGAAGAATTCGAGAGGGATTCCGAATTAAACCATTAATATTATGAATTAATTTTAATAAACCTGATTTATGGTGTAAACGATATCTTATAGCATTATCATTAGATCGTAATTTTAATGAACCACCATAAATATTTTTAATTATATTAAGACAATGTTCATCTCGTATATCCATAGTTATTTCTAAACTAGCATAACCTTTTTTATTTAGTAAGAAACAACCATCACCATCTATTAACCCAGCTAACCATTGATTAAAAGAATTGCTATTAGTAGGTGTATGATGATGGGAAGATAACAAACATATGGTCTCTGAAGTATCTACTTGCGTGCTAAGCGCTTTGGTTACTTGCGGATTATAACTTCTTTTTAAAATTTTGACATTAGTGGTGTTAAAGGAATAAAGACTAGAAAAGAAACAACTTATACTAAATGTATTTAAAAAGTTAACATTTACGTCCCCGCTTATAGTTTGTTGCGATGAAAAATAAATTCTATTTTTATTTAATTCAAAGGGCCATCCTTGACCAAAAAACCAGAAAAGATGTTGATATAATATTGGATCCCCCCCCCCTACAGCATCAAAAAATGATGTATTGAAGTTACGATCAGTTAATAACATTGTAATGGCACCCGCAAGTACAGGTAATGATAATAATAATAAAATAGCAGTAATTAAAACACTCCATACAAATAAAGGTAATTGATGAAAAGATACAACTCTCATATTAAAAATAGTTGTAATAAAGTTAATTGCACCTAATAAAGAAGAAACACCCGCTAAATGTAATGAAAATATTCCTAAATCTACTGCTCCACCTGAATGAGCTTGAAAACTTGATAACGGTGGATATACTGTCCATCCTGTACCAACACCTCCCTCTACAAAAGCTGACATTAATAATAATAATATAGAAGGTATTAATAACCAGAAACTTATGTTATTTAAACGTGGGAATGCCATATCTGGAGCTCCGATTAATAAAGGAACCATCCAATTCTTTTAACATTATAAAGTTAAAATGGACTATATCTTTTAGACTTTATTTAATAATATCTAATTCACTTGTAGTCTCTGAAGAATAAAGATATTTAAACTTTTTCTTGCTGATATCTTTAATTGCCGTATATAAGTAATTTTATAAAATTACTTTAAATATACTAAAGCACAAAATATGTTCAGAATCTGGACATAATTATAAATTTCTCAGCATATAGTGAAATAATATCGATTGATTAATCGATTGGCAATTGGACTTAAAGAGGCAATTTAATATTAAATTTTAATTTTCGTTCTTTGGGAATTCATTTCTTCTTTTAATTTCAGACATAAATCTATTTGAGATTTATTTAATGATTTTCTATTATTTAATTTGTTATCTAATTTATATATAGTTCCCCAATCATTTAAATCTAATAATTTGGATGAGTATATTTATTAATTCGTTTATCTCCAATATTCTCTATGACACCAATAACTTTAACATTAATTTCAATTATTGGGGCTTTAACTGCTTTTTCGTGGCTTCCTCCTTCAATAAAACCTGCTAAATAATAACTAAAATTAGATGAAGAAAGAGAATTAAAAGAACGAAAATTAAAAAATAATATTAAATTATTCAGATTACCAAAACCCCCTATCATAGCGGGCATCACAAAAAAGAAAATCATAATAAAAGCATGGGCAGTGATGATAACGTTATATAATTGGTGATCTCCACCTAAAAATTGTACACCTGGCGCTGTTAATTCTAATCTAATTAATACAGAAAATGAAGTTCCTATCATAGCCGCAAATAATGCAAAAATAAGATACAATGTTCCAATGTCTTTATGATTTGTTGAAAACAACCATCTTTGATACATCGGATCCGGTCCTTTGGGGGCTTCCGTTCCAGATTTTGGGAGCTTAAAGTCTCTTTGGAAATCAGATCCTAAGTGCGGATAAAAATGACTTCCCTCCAATTAAACAACGCGCACACGTTATTCTATATATACTTTTGGACTATATCTTCAATTAAAAATTAAAATTTAACTGTATCACATATAGTCTCTGAAGTTTCATATATTAACTATTATGTTAAGGGCGCCTATGCGCGGATTAATTTCTTCCTTTTTTTTATATGGAATTATAAATTTATGAATCTAAAAATTTAACCGATTTGCCCTCAAACATATATAACATCAATATTGAGACTTGCGAATTTTTTCATCTTACTATTGGTGGTTTAGGTTCTTTCCTTTTCCCTTGAAGAGCACTTGTAATCCATTAAACTAGGTATGGGTTTCAGCTCAAATGGAACCTGTTCAATCATAATTAAAGAGTCTTAATTAGACATAGTCGGGTATGATTGGGAGTTAAAGTCAAGGACAAAATGCAAATTAGGAATATAAGTGGAAAATGATAGAAAATGGCAATAGTAAGTAACATGATTAAATTATTGTAAATTTTCGCAAATAGTGATATCTCCATTTGACACTTTAACGCCTTTAAATCTCGATGTTGACTATGTCGTCACCAATAAATCTTGGAGTTAATTAGCCTAGGAACACAAATAAATCCCAGCGACTTGTCAGTGGATTAAAGAGCCCGACTCACCCTCCATAGCATCAGGTAACCATGTGTGAAGACCAAATTGTGCTGATTTAGACATAACCCCTACAAAAATAGAAAGAGTGATAAGAGTTAAAATATCTAAATTTGTATCATTTGGATTTAATAAACTAAAAATAATTTCTATATCTACGGATCCAAAATTTATTGTTAAAGCCAATACACCAATTAATAAAAATATATCTCCAAATTTATTTATTAGAAAGGCCTTTAAAGCAGCTTTATTCGCTAAAATTCTTGTATACCAAAAATTTATTAGAAAATATGATACTAATCCGACACCCTCCCACAACTTTATATTTATTATATACCAAAGATATTACATAGAGATATGTAGATATCATGAGACTAAAAAAAAATCTTACAGTATAAATAATAAATAATTCAATGATAGCAATGATTGCTATCGTGATCTTGGACTATAAATTCATTAAACATATTAAACGAATTACGTTTAGTCTCTGAGGTTTATTTATTAAATAAACCTGCTGATTTGATAATTTAACTAATATATTGGATAACATTTCAGCATATAGTAATTTACAAATATATATAAATATAAGGGCTGGGAGAAACCAAAAAACATGAGTAAAAGATTATTGGATGTTACTAAAAGGATCATAAAGAAAGTAAAAAGAGATAAATAAGCCATAAAACGGGGATAATGTTTATCAGAATACATATAGTAAATAGAATAAAAATGAACTAAAAAAGAAATAAGAGTGATAATAAACAGCATAGAAACTGTTATTGAATCAAAAATAAATGACCATCCTATTTGTATATGTGTTAAATTTAACCAATAACCAAGATCCACATAAACGACAGAATAATTATACACAACTTCATAAAAAGCGAAAATAGTTAATAAAAGAGTAAGACCAATGGATGAAGTGGATATAATAAACGAACCTAATCCGATATATCGGCCAAGGCTAATTGTAAAAATAAAACCAAGTAAAGGTAATAATAATATTAATAAATACATAGTAAATTATTAAATAAATTTAAAAATCCATACCGTACCTATCCCTTTTATATCGTAACCCCCCCTAAATATAACCCGAGAGAGTTTTGGTTACGGTAAAATTAAAACCATTTAAGGGAAAGAATTGGAACGAAATTAACCTTTTAAGAGATTAACAAATTTGACACTAATTGTTCCTTTAACACGATAAAATATCACTAATATTGCCAACCCTATAGCCGACTCTGCAGCGGCTACTGTTAAAATATATAATGCAAATATTTGTCCCATAAGATCATCTCTAAAAAGAGAAATTTCTAATAAGCTATAATTAATAGATAATAATAAGATCTCTATTGACATTAATATAACTATCAGATTTTTACGATTCAAAACTATTCCTAATAAACCCAACATAAATAAAATAATTCCTAATTTCATTATATTTCTGATTATCTCCCAAATTTAAACAGTAAACCTATTAAAGAGTAAAATGTGATTTCAAATAAATTACCTATAATACCTTTTAGATAATGAAAACCTCCGAGGTTAAACAATGATCGTATTCCAACACCTTATTTTTTAAATTTGAATGCTGTGGTGTAGTATATGTGTATTATTATGTCTTTGTGCTTAATTTTCCAAATTAAATTTATTAGGTAATTAAATTGCTTGAGCTTAACTATATTTTCTCTTTTACCTTTTCATTATTTATTATTTAAACGGATTATAAATCCTAAATTGGCTTGTCAAACCCGGTACATAATTACAATAATGAAAATTTAAGATATATTTTATGAACCCCACCAATAAATACTTACAAATAAGATTAACCACACAACATCGACAAAATGCCAATACCACGCAGCAGCTTCAAACCCAAAATGGTGAAGGTTAGTTAAATGGTATTTAATTAAACGAATTAATGATACTGTTAAAAAAATAGTACCAATTATTACATGAACAAATTTGTTATCATAAAGGCTCTTTATCCTTTATCTCAATATGTTACCATATTGTTCAGACTATGTCATCAATAAACTCACTTGTCTTATGGAGTTTATTGCAGGGTGTTCGTGGTAGGATTATTGGAAATAAAGTACTCACCTACTAGTCGTTGAACCTTCATATATCCCCCATGATGTAAATCACGGATAAAATTTCACAGAAAATGAAATTATTATTTTATTGAATATATGCTTGGCTGCAAATTGTCCTTTTCTTTTAATTTATTTTAATGATAAATTAATTTATCATTATTATATTAATACTAAGAATAAGGATTTTTATGCAATTTACCCTGTTTTCTATAAAATAATAAGAGATTTTAAATCTCTTATTACTCAGCTTTGAGCTGAATTTATTTATCTATTTTCTTTATTATCTGATCCCCTTTCTTCTATTGTAAACCTATAATTATTATAGATTTCCTCCGTAACTAGATGATCTTTTATAATTGATTTTTCAATATTGAAAAATTGACTACATTAGGTTAGACTAGTAAATATTTTTTTATTATTTTTTATCGATTGCAATGATATTTAATTTTTCAGCCACTAATTTATCTGTATTTCTTATAAATCTAATTCCATTTTTTATTTCATAAGGTGAAGGACAATTTAATAAATTAATTAATTTTGCATCAACATTTTTTTCCTCTTTTATTGTAGATAAATTAGTTGATAGCCTAAATTTATTCATGCGTGATTTTAATATATTTATAACTTCCAACCCGTCTGGCATTAATTGATATCCATAATAATTAAGATGGACCAATGTAGACCAATCATGAAAATCTTTAATTTTTTTAGTATATAAAATTGGATGATTTTCGCCTAAAAAAAAAGGTATAATAACGTCCTTTAGAACCTTAATTTGATTAAATTCTAAAACAACTGTGGGATTACTATTAATTCGATTAGGACGTGATTTAGTAATAATTAAATTACCACCATAAGAAGTAGTTAAATTAAAAAAAAATTCTTTAATTTTAAGGAATAAAGGATGCTCTTTAATATGATTTTCATATTTCAATCGTACCTGATGTTTATTAGTAGAAAAACAACCTTCTCCATCCGTAAATCCTCCTAACCAAAATTTAGAAATCTTAATAGAATTTCGAGAAGGAAAAGTAGATAATGAATTATTATAAATCATTTCATGATAATATTGAAGCATTAATAAACGACCTTGTTGAGTTAAATGAAATTTATTAATAAGTAAATTAACAGCTTTTTCAAAAATAAAAAATTGAAAGTACTTTGAGCTATTTAAAGGGAAAAGTTTAAATATAGGTAAAATAATATTAATTAAAGAAGTTTGATCATTAACAAAATAATTACATTTAGAACCAGAAATAGAGATATGTCCACAATTTAATTTATTTTGAATAAATTTTAAAATTTCTAAATCATCGATATGAAGACCAATTTGAAATGTTAAGATAACACTATTATACGAATTATTATGTAAATTACGTAAACTAATATTAAAATTGCCTTCAGCATCAGTAAATCCAATAAACCATTCAATAAAAGAAGGATCAAGATAAAATTGACCTTTAGAGGAGTTTAAGATAAAAGGATGAGGAATAGAAGAAAAATAACTTTTCTGTTGATAAATAAACTTTGTAGGGGCTATCATGTATAACCCGTGGAAACCCGTAGCCATAAAAAATGTTGAACCATAAACCCCATCAGCAATAGTAAACGCAGCTTCATAGTATTCATAACCTTGTAAACCAGTAAAGATAATGGCAAATAAAATAGTTAAACATAAAGCTAAAATAGCTTCACGACGGTTATTAGCAATAATGGCAAAATGAGCCCAAGTTACTGTTGCCAAGTTTCACATAAAGAATGTTGTAAATTCAATTATGCCTGTACGTTATTTCTTTATTGTATTCTATCAATACTAAGAAATAAAGCACGCAAATGCGTGCCCCAATTTAATATACTAAAGATAATTAATTAGCGCCTTATGTTTAAAATAGGATTTCTCCTTGTAAGCTAAGTCCTGAGTTCTTAGCTATTCTTTTAAAAGAAACTCCGACTGTACATTAAGCATCATTTCAGACACCCACCAGTGAACCAGTCTGTAGCGATCCCTTAAAGAACCGACGGTCTTGAAATTAATCGTTAACCGTTTTCACTAGCATAGCCAACATTAATTTGACAGATTAATGTTAATATTTAATAATATTCTGTTAGTTAGTTAAATTAATTAACTGTATACTTTTTTTTAAGAATTGCGTATATTACTAACAGGACTATAGAATCAATTTGATCTTCATTTTTATCATCCTACAATTTTATTTTATAAATCCCCTATTATATTATTTTGTATAACATAGACTCATGAATATAAGGTTTTACTATTTTAGATAATACTATAAAAGAGCTTTTTGGTATATATATATTATATTGATTAATAACGCCAGTTTTATGAATAGATGTAATTAATCCATATTTATCTTTTAGAATATTGGCTAAAAATTGAACCTCCTCTAATGTAAAACTATTGGTACAAAATTTTATACCTTTATTTTTATATTTAGATCCATCATCCATTATCCAAACTGCTAAAGCTAAAGGGGATAAATATTCACCAATAAAAGATGGAACTATTTTACGTTTATAACCATTATTCACATAGAAAGAATCATATATCCAATTAAATGAACTATATGTAAAAGTTCTAAATCTATAAATATAACGAATATTACCCTTAGCATCAATACGAGAAGAAATAATAGGGATTTCCGATTTACAATAACCTAATGTAAATAAAGTATGATAAAGCCATAATAAATATTCACCATGACTTTTCTCTTGATAAAAGCTAAAACGAGAACCATTACCATCCCGTTCCATAGTACCATCACCTAATAAAGATCCCAATAAAATAGATAAAACCTTAAAATCATGAGGGCCAATACGTTTAGTGGATAAAACATGAGGAGAATTAAAAGGTAATAAAGCAAAAATGTAAGTAAAATGAAGATCAAATTGATACCATATCTGGCAAACACCAGAAGATAATAATAATACAGTATTTAATAAAGGGACATTCCAAGGATTTAAAATAGCTATTCCTTTAGGAGGCCAAATAGCACCTAATTCAACAGCTGGAGTTAAAGAAGAGTGAAAATAAGCCCAAAAAAAGGCAACAAAGAAACAAATTTCAGAAACGATAAATAAAATCATACCTAATTGTAAACCTTTTCTTACTTTATGTGTGTGATGACCTTGATATGTGGCTTCACGGATAATATCACGAAACCAAAAAAAAAAAGTTAAAACTAATAATACAAGAGCGATATATAATAATATTAATCCATATTGAAACCCTTTCATATATAAAACTCCAGATATTGTTAAAACAAAACAACTTAAACTTCCAAATAATGGCCAAGGTGAATTTTCAACTAAATGATAGGAATAAAATTTTGTCATCTTTAATTAATTGACGATATTGCTAAGAATATCATAAACTCTCTAAATCTCGTAAGAACACACCAAATCTGTGTTGATGTGACTAATTTGGTAATGGAAATTGGAATCGAACCAATAACAGATGGATTATGAATCACATTATTCTAACCATTAAATTATTCCATTAATACCTGAACTTTATTCATCGCGAATTTCTACACCACGGTAACCACTAATGAGAGGACTACCAAATATGTCCATTGTTGCTAAACTTTACAAGTGGATAAGTTATTCGGGACTTGAACCCGAATTTGTGAATTAAAAGTCCAATACTCTACCATTGAGTTAATAACTTATAATGATTTAACCCGTGTAACTCAAGGATCAATATTAATCTGAAAGACATCAAGAATTTTTTTAATACCACCCTCGCGTAGTTTGGACCATTAGGTTAGGTGGCTTAACTATATGATTTATATAGATAAACGCTAGGGATTGGAATCGAACCAATAATCAAATAGTTAACAGCCATTTGTTTTAACCATTAAACTACAATAGCTTTATATTGTACATAACCTAAATAAGGGTCAGGAACTAGCGAAATACTTAAGTAGAGAACCGGGTTCAAATTGGGTTTTGGAAAGTCACGTTATACTGCCATTGAAGAAGATTAGATTCGAACTAATGAAGCCTGAACGACTATGGATTTACAATCCAATGTTTTAAACCACTTAACTACTTCTTCGCCATGTTATTTGTGCAGAGTGAAGACGCTAATTCTAAAATACATTTAATGACCTGAGATCATATGATATTTAACGGGATTTGGTGAATTTGTGTAAATTTACCTGTACACCACTCTGTCCTGAAAGTCCTTCCGATCGTTGGTTCAATCTTTAATTGAAGTAACAGGACTCGAACCTGTGATCCTGATATCAAAAACCAATGTCTTTCCACTTGACTATACTTCATAACCACCATCTAGCTAAACGAGAGAAAGAGCAACATAAAGTAGTTACTAGCTCACAATCAAACTTCATAAACCACTATCAAAATAGGATGTTGCTTGCATTGGCACGGGTTGGTTACTATGGATCTTAATAAACATGTAAACCATTATATATTATGCGGTAGATGAATGAACACTTGCTTACTCCCGGGTGTTTAAATGAAGAAATGCACTGGATTAAAATGGAATAAACGTAAAATCCGTAATAGAGTTGAGTTACATGGAATAAACACGTCAAAGAAAAAGAATGGCACGTAAGCTCAGGGTTAATGGGAACGTGATTTTTTCTTACGACATCCATTATGAGGATAAGAAGTAATATCTTTTATTTGTGTTATTTTTAATTGGGCGAGTCTTCTTAAAACATAATTACGCGCAGGGCCTAAACCTTTAACCAATAAAATAAAAGAATGAGAAGATAATTTAGAGGTATGAAGACGACTAACAAATTTTTTAAATAAATTTTCTGCCGCGTAAACCGATGAGCGTGTTGCACCTTTAAATCCTAACATACCTGTAGTATATTGAAATAATATTGCGCGTATAGGTGTTCCAATAAATATTGAGGTTCCCCCAGTATTTAACCCTCGAGCATTTATGGCTTTATTTGTTGTCGTTCCTCTTCTAGTTTGAGATAAAATTAATCGTGTATTATTATTAGTACAAATTAGTCTAATTGTCATTTTTTTTGAGGTTACACATAATCTAAACCTACAACCTTTCAACCCTCCGATATAATTATCCATCCATTACAGTATCCATAGCTTTTTATTGTAACCATATTAGACGGATAATTGCGAAATAATTATAAACGAGGGTTAATTATGGGACTAGGACATTTATACAATCTTTAGGTAAAAGGGGATTGTAACGCACTTAGTCGTAAGAGACATGTGAATAGATATACTTTCTTTTCTTATTTATAATATTGATAAATGGTTAATTAATAGCTTCTTTATTTGTTCTTGCCATTTTTAGTATATTAGATAATGTTAACCATGGAGGATGGACACAAAGTTATAACAGCCTTAAAAAGCTTTCCCATAATTTATTGCTTTATTATAAAGAGTACTTAATAAAGAATGGTAGACCATTATACTCACGATTATTATGAACCCACACTCAAAGGTCGCCATTAACGTTGATCTAACTACCAAATTAGAAGACAAGGGTTGAGAATACGGAGGAAGTTAAAAATAAAAATCCTGGATTAAATGAAAAAAATAATAAACCTATACTTGTACCTATTATAACATATGATTGATATAAATTTGGTATAATTATTTCGGTTTCACGTGCTTCATAAAATAAAGCATAATGAATAAATCTTAAATAATAAAATAGAGATAAAATAGAAAATATTAATAAAAATACAGCAATAAATATTAAATTGTTATTAAATATTAAATATATGGATAAAAATTTTGCTAAAAATCCAACTAATGGTGGTAATCCTGCTAAGGATAATACTGGTAATGTCAATAAAAGTGCATATATAGGATTATTTATAAATATATTTTTTAAACCTAACATATTAGAAATATTAGCATTTATTAATACTGTAAATACTCCTAAATTGGCTAATATATATGTTAATATATAAAAAAATAAATATTGAGAGGCTAATGGTGTACCTAATGATATTAATATAATTAAAAACCCCGCATTAGATATTGTTGAATAAGCAAATAATCTTTTTATATTATATTGTGAAAATGCCCCAATAGTTCCAATGAATACTGATAAAATACCACAAAACATTAATAAATAATTTAAATAAGGTACATACAGAATATATAAATAAAATTTAAAAAAAAATGTTACAATTATAAATTTTGGAAATATCGTAAAATATGCTGTTATTGGATATAATACCCCTTGATAAACATCTGGAGTCCAAAAATGAAAAGGAGCTATAGATAATTTAAATAAAAATGATATTATAATAAATATAAATCCAAATATTCCGGCCGCGCTAGACAGTGTTGGTTCTAATAACCCTAATATTGTAAAATTAATAGAACCATAATCTAAATAAATTAACGTGCAACCTAATAAGTAAAAGGCTCCAGCTAAAAAATTATAAATAAAATATTTAATACCCGCCTCAGTTGTATAATAGTTTTGATGTATTGTGGTTATTAAATAAAACGTTAATGAAAATAATTCTATACTTAAATATAATATTAATAGGTCATTTGAGACCATAAGTGTTGTAAATCCGAAATATGCTATTAAAAACAAGGTCGGCAATTCTTTATAATTAGACACACTAGATTCAAATAAAGTATATAAAAATATAATAAAAAATAGTGTGAAAATAAATAATACTAATAAAGCATATGACGATATATCTAAAGTTGCAGCTAAATACAATCCATCAATAAATGGGTGATTAATAATTAATAAAGAACTAAGGAGACATGTCCAAATTAAAAACCAATTAAAGGATGAAAATTGGAAGGCTGGAATAAATATTAAAAACCAATTGATAGATACAAAAGTAAATAAAAAATATATTAATGGGTTAAACATTTTTCAGTTTACACCCGCTATTTCCTATTCTATATAGTCGGCTACATAAGTTTCCGTCCGAGATTAGAAGCGGGTGCTAAGTATAATAATTAATACCACCCTTTGTTATCAATATAAAGAAATTCTAATTCGACAACTATATATTAGGTCTGAATATCCTCTCAATTGAATAGAGTGGCGTAAACTTTATAATTCTTTCCCACTTTAAACTCACGTGTGGGCTAAATCCTAACTCTGGTTTCTTGTAAAGTAAGGTGAATTTTGTTATATATATAGAGTGGTTCTTAATGTTGCAGGGGATTTACATGTTTACGATTTTGGATAGACAATATAAATATGTAATGATGAGGTACCTAACGTTTGTAATAATACGTGTGAAGTATAAAATAATTTAACTTGTAAATTTGTGGTAGGGGTATTAGGAATTTGACCAAATTGATAAACTTCATTTTGTGTACGTGTAGATTTTTTATATCGACCTTGAATTTTAATCTTGATACCTTTAATTATACCTAAAGTTAATAGTTTTTTAAAAGTATTTAAACGTGCTTTATTTTTATAATCACGTAGTATATATTTTACTAGTAATTCCACATCATGTATAGGTAAAGTGTAAAGATTATAAAATTGAATACGAGTTTTAAATATATTAAATAATACACGGTGTAAAGTTAAATTTGTATTTGTTTTCCTAACGGAATCCGAAATTGATAAATTTGAAGTTAACCCGTTAATATCTTTAGGTTGCGAAGTTGAGTAAGAAGTTTGAAATATAGGTGTAGAGACAAAACGATCTTTACAAATATAGATTTCAAGAATTTCTCTAGTTTTATGAATTTCGATTTTTTTGAATTTTACTAATCCACTAATAATTTTAAATAAATATTTATCACATTTAGCACCTGGAATTTGTATTGTTCCATGACTTAAGCGAGGATCAAGATGAGTTACACCTTGATAATAAAGATGATTCCATTGACGATTAATGCCAATTCTTAAAGCGATTTTATTCATTATGTAAATAAATGATTATCCAGAAATGAAGAATTTTGTTGATAAACTTCTTGATAACGATTTTGTTTTGATGTTACTTGAGTAAAAGTTAAAACTATTACCCCTAACATGGCTACTAATAATATTATAGCTGCTAACATTAATTGAGGTAAATACGCTGTGTATAATACAGCACCTAATTGAACTAAATTATTACCTTTAATAGCTAATTCATTTGTCCAATTTACATTATTTATTGGTGTAGATTGAAGAAAAGGAGAGGTAAAGGTAGATGTTTCTAAGATAAAAAAAGAAAATAAAAATAAAAATAATAAACCAAAAAAAAAGCCAATAGGTAAATACTTATATATATTATCATTTAATTCTGTTAATTTTATATTTAACATCATGACCACGAACAAGAATAAAATTGCAATGGCTCCTACATAAACAATAATAATAAAAATACCTAAAAAATCAATCCCAAGAGAAATAAGAAGCAGGGCAGTATTTAAAAATACTAAAATTAAAAATAATATCGAATGAATTGGGTTTTTTGCACTTATTACAGCACAAGCCCCTATTATAATTATAAATTCCAACATTTAAGATTTCATGGATTTAACCAAAATTATGCACCATTAACAACTTCGTCCCTATATTATTCAAGGTTACAGGCTACTTATTGCTGTAAAGATTAAAAATAAGTAGGGCGTGAATACAACTAATCCTGCATTCTATAGGAATTGAACCTATACTGAATGAATTAGAAATCCATAATTTTATCCTTTAAATTAAGAATGCATAATATATTGAATATTCTTGCCCCTAGTATGTCACGGATATTTCGTAATAAAATTTATATATCTCGTTAATAAGACGGTACTTGTCTTTTTAATAAAGTAATCACATGAGTTTTCAACTCTAATATCTATCTTTAAAGGTGTACTCATACTTCTATTGGTTACCCTTCACCTATCTGGTGATGTTTAAAAGGAGTGCGAACTAGGCAGCTATATGTGATTTTATGAATTTTTTGGCAAGAAGTTGATAGCCAGAGATTTTATATTCGATAGCTAATGGTTGTTTGCAAAGCTTTCCAAAATCTTTAGTAGCGATATAATTATTTCTGAAATATTTTAAAGACATTCCGTCTTTTCGTAATCTATTTATTTTTGATGACACTATTACTCCTGTGCCTAGAGTCCCCCTTATTACACCGACAAAATCAGTAAAAAAAGCACGTTCTCTTGGAGCCGTGCTTTTAGGGGCTTTTAATTGGATGATTTTAAGGTCTCCTACCTTTGAGTACATTTGAAAAGGTTTTCGCATAGCATTAATTTGACACGCCATTTGCGTAAATTTAATATTTGTTTAACCGTCTTTCGAATTATAATAAGCCGCCTCGTGCACTTTTGAGGTGAGTTACAACCCTTTTGTCTCAACCTTCTGACAGCCACTTTAGGATAGAGCATTACGCAGGGGTGACATTAAAAAATACTCCTGTTAAACATTAGAATCCCTTTTTACTTTTAAATTATGGTTAATATTAGAAATTATGCAAAATCTAAAGCACCACTAAACCATTCATAAATAAATCCAATAGTTAATACTACTAAAAAAACTAACATAGATAAAAAGCCAAATATATTAATATGATTTAATGCTAAAACCCATGGGAAAAGGAATGAAACTTCTAAATCAAAGATAATAAATAAAATTCCAATTAAATAAAAGGAAATATCAAATTGATTACGGGAATCTTCAAATGGATTAAACCCACACTCATAAGGTGATATTTTCTCAAAAGCAGCCGAGGTATTATATACTTTAGAAAAAGATAATAAAAAAGATAATAAATAAACAATAATTACTAAAGCAAAAGAAAAACTCATAAATAAGGTAAACTCTAAAAATTCTAAATGTTGCATGTTATTCTTTTATCATGTTTAACTAAACTTAATGTCACCCATATATCTTATAAATAACTAACAATCCTATACACGTTTATCCTTCGCTTTAGGGGTGCCAAGTTAACTTTTGGTCAATATACAACCGATAACCTAAACCCTTAAAGTAAAGTACTTTTTAGGACTTATACCATACTTTATAAATCCAAAGATTATACATTACAAACTGAAGCCGGACCCTAAAATCAACCACTCTCACCATTATGGTAAATTAGATACTAATGGTCACTACCAATCCAAATTTACCTGACCTTAATAAAATAGGGTCACAACTACTGACTTTAAGATCTACACGTTTCTTGATTAAAGTGATCAGAGATGATATGGTATTCTCATTTATTTTATAAAAATAATAAATAAAATAACAGTTAAAAAGATATAAATAGAAGAAACAGTATATAGTAATATACACCTAAAGATAAATAACAAATAAATAAATATAAAACAATAAATCCACGCAAAGTGGAAAATGAAATATAGAATTAGAATAGAATGTGCAAAAAAAATCATATTATGAATATCTAAACATTGAAGTACATTGGACGGTCTAGCCGAAAATTTAGGAGAACAAAGTAGTGATCCTAAAATATCCAAAGGGAAACCATTAAAAAATACCTTACAAACTGAAACTTCTAAATAGTAAGTGGAAAGGAAATCAACAGAGAGATTGAAAGTAGCGGCGAGTGAAATCAATATTCGA
>Ga0302315_10002847_pt1 | contig 16029 bp, 9 predicted proteins | sample III_Palsa_N3_1_FD_200532 | JGI IMG/M metagenome (GOLD analysis project Ga0302315, IMG submission 200532) | Peat permafrost microbial communities from Stordalen Mire near Abisko, Sweden - III_Palsa_N3_1 | ecosystem: Environmental > Terrestrial > Soil > Palsa > Peat permafrost | place: Sweden... | reverse complement strand
CAGGAGATCGCCGGGGCCGTGCCAGGGGGAGTAGGACAGGTCCCAGCGTGCCGCGCGCCTGAGGTTATAGGCCAGGTCTTTTTTGTACTGCGTGGCCAGTTGATCGTAGGGTGCATCGAGCCGCAAGATATAGTTGACCTGCGGCCGGAGTGAGGGGAGTGGGTTTCCGTGGTTGAGGAAGATCTCCGCGAAACGGAAATGGCGGGCGGATGCGGCAAGGAAAGCCTGTATAACGTCTGGCGGGAGCGCTTCGCGGGAGAAGATCCCCGTTTGCTGGGTAAATGCCGGCTGATACAGATAGCGAATACCGGCCTTACGGCGCCAGGTGAGGGGCATGACGGCCGCGTAGTCATCGAGCACGAGGGCGTCCCACTGGCCGGCGGCCATGTGGTCCAGATAATAGTGAAAGCCATAGATGAGCCCGTTTGCCGCCCCGTTGATACACTGATCCCAGCGCGCCGTGTCGATGTCCTGTCTTTTCAGGTAACGAATATGGTAGTCCGTGTTCATCAGATCGGCGAATAGCCAAATAATTTTTTCCAGTCTATGTTTTGCAGGTCGAGGCTAAAGGATATTTTTTTCCAGAAGCTGTTCTGATCGGGGACGGTGCGGAGTTGGGAGGAGAAGTCGCTGCTATATACCAGGGGTGCATAGATGCGGAGGACGTCGTGGAAGAGGTCCAGCTCGAATCCGCCTGTATAGAGAAAGTGGCTGGTCGGCGGGTTTGACTGCCAGGCTTCGGCGTAGGTGCCGACATCGACAAATATCTTTAGCGGAAGCCATACGGGGACGATTGCGCGGGGCAGGGTTGTCCTGGCGTTCAGGGAGGTCACCCAGTTATCCGAGCGGCCCTGCAAGCCCTGGAAGAGATCGGTGCGCAGATGGAGGTCGCCGTCCCGGTCCATGATCTGCTGGCTGGCGAAGCCGGTGAATGCGCTTCTGCCGAGGAAGAAATTGTCGTAGGTATAGTCTTCGTTGCCTCTTACCGCTGTCAGCTTTGGTTCGAAGGGCGAGAGGTCTTCCGATGCCGACTGGCCGCCGAGGTAGCCGAATTTGGCGCCGAAGAGGCGGATATCGAGGCCTCCCCCGTTTGCGTAGTTGAAGAAATAATTGCCGGTAAAATTGATCCGGTAAAAATTGGGGGCCTGTTGTAGTTGCAGGATGGCTTTATAGGGATAGAGCACCCTGCTGTCCTTTATTTGGAGACTGAGCTGGTTGAGGTAGCGGAAGCTATATTTTCCCGGAGTGGGATAGTAGAGTGAATCGGCGGTCTTGAGGACGTAGTTATCCAATGCTTTCTCTCCGATCAGGTAGGTCTTTGCTTCCAGGGAAGCCTGGAAGGTGTTGTGGGCATTCCCGTTTGGGAAGACGAGGAGGACCGAGGGAGTGATCTTGTAGTAGCCGCCGGTGAGTTGGTGGCCGTTGCTATCGGTGCCGTTGACGGTGGAGAAGCGGGCAAGGCCCAGGCCGAATTGTATCTTTTGAAGGCCTTGGCCGGGTTTGATGGTGTAGAAGGCGTGTCCCAGGCCGTTTAACTGATGGCTTCCTGTGGCGTATAGCGGGGCGAGGAAGAACTTGAAGGGTGAAGGGGGGCCGTTGAAATTATGGATAAGCACACCGATCATCAGATGGTCGTACTCGTTATAGGCCAGTGCGGGCATCGGGGATTTTATCCAGCGGTGGTTGGGGCCCTTGGTGTCGGTAGTGGAGTTGGATAGGGTAGCTGGTTTGAGATGTCCGGTATCGTGTAGGGTGCGGGAGTAGCGGCTGGCAGACCAGGCGAAATCGCTGGTGTCCTGCTGAAAGTAGTGTAAAGTTTTTGTTGCCGTATCTGGAGGAGTTTGCGGTGGCAGGGGGCGTTTTTTTATGGGTTGCTGGCCGTGGTTGAAGAAGCCGGTGGGTTTATGGGGTGGTGGGGGCTGGGTGTTCGATGCATCGGATGGGGCCGACTCCTGGTTACCGGAGGCGTCTTGCAGGTCGCCGGTGGTGGCGAGGGCAAAGCTTTTTGGTACGGTGATGGACACGTCGAAACTGCCGTATTCGTCGGGCTCCTGGCCCCGGCCGAGATAAGGACGCGGGTGCCAGCCCTTGCTATCGTAGACGGCGGGTTTGGGATACCATAGGAGGATCTGGTATCCGCTTGCCGACCAGCCGTTGCCAAAGAAGTTATAGGGTAATTGGGTGTGGAAGGGGGTGGTGAGGGTGAGTTCGCCGCCGGGGCCCAGGGGTTTGGGCAGGATCACCTTTATGATATCGATGTATTGGGGGTGGTCCTCCATTTTTGCTTCTTCGCCGTTGACGCGGAAGTCAAGGCGGTTGATATATCCCCGCTGTTGTGGGGATGAAAAATAGAAGTCCGTTCTGCCGTTGGCGAGCATTTGTTCGGAAAAGGCCGTGCGATCGTTCTTGTAGGCATTTGGCCAGCAGTGGATCCAGATGTAGAAGAGGGTATCCGGGGAGTGGTTGGTGTAGTGCAGGTTGATCGAGCCGTCGAGGGCGTGGTTGGCGTCGTCGAGGCGGACTTCGATGTGATAGTCGACCTGTTGTTGCCAGGAGGGGTGGTGGCCAGTCTGCGCGGTCTGAGACCGCGCGGAAAGCCGGAAAAGGCACAAGGCGAGCCACAATGGTCGTATTTTTCTAAACACGTTGATCAAAAATAAGCTATTCCTTTTGGTTCCGGAATCCTCTTGCGATAAGATCGTTGCAAAGCTTACTGGTGAAGCGCCTCGCTCCGACATCATTCATGTGTACTTCATCGATGAACAGGTCTTTATTTTGGACAAATGCCGTATCTCTTGTGTAGTCGAGGAATGGGACATTCTGCTCGCCGCATATTTTTCTGGCGAGTTGGATTGTGGTGGGATTGCCTGGCGGGGGGAAATAGACCGGGGAAACGATAACGGCGATCCGGCCGCCGTTTTCGAGGGTAAGGTTTATTATTTCCCTGAAGGCTGCGACGATCGGGCTATCGGGTGGGTTGGAGACCTGTTGAACGGTGTAGTACGGAAAGGGGGGATGGCGAAGGCCGCCGTACATGGGGGCATAGCCGTTATAGATGCCGGTATCTTTTGAATGGGATACATGGTTGAAGGCGATGGGGAGGAGCAGGGAATTGTAGCAATAGAGCAGTGAGCGGGTCTTCAGCCATTCAAAGGGGCTTCTCTGGTCGATGATGGGTCTGAGCTCCGGGTGTTGGTGGTAGTAAGGGAGTAGGACGGAAAGCTCGTCCAGGCTGTTGTGCAGGGTCGAGAAGGACACGGCCTGGAGGTCCAGCAGTATACATTTGGGGTGATAGCGAAGGAGGGCGGCCTTTACTACTGCGAGGCAGTAAAGGATACTTTGTTTGTCTTTTCCGGCGTTGTAGCAGGCCATTTGCAGGCTGTCGGCAATGATGGGGGAGGCATATTGACGGAGGGCCCTGGAGGCGCCGAGGACCAGGACGGGATCGGTGACTGAATCGAGGACGTAGGTGACCCTTGCCTGTTCGCCGTGGGTATTTTGGTAATAGTAGTGGCGAAGCAAAGATCCGATGGATCGATCGGCGATGACGATGGCCAGGGTGATGAGGAGCAGTTTAGCGGTGAAGGTGGTTGCTTTTTTCATTCCTGTGCTTTACTAAAACTGGAAATAGATGAAGTGGCTGCCGTCGAAGACCCCAAGCAGCAGGATCGTCAGGAGCATGCAAAATGCGGCTGTCAGCCGGATGGTCACTCTTTTGTTGTTGAACAGGCCGTTGTTGCCGTTATTGTATTCGTTCAGGAGGTCGATAGCGATGACGGCCGCTATGCCGAATAAGCTATAGGCCAGCAGGGAGCGTTCGTCGAATTCGCTGGCGTATCTGAATGGGGTTCCGGGGCCCAGCAGGCGTCTGATGAAGGTGAAGGCGTCGTGGAGGGTAGGGGCGCGGAAGAAGATCCAGGCCAGGCAGGCGTAGGAAAAAGTAAGCAGGCGACTGGCGGGATAATAGATGAGGCCCGGGATATTGCGGGCTAGTTTGGACCGGAATTTCCGGGTAAGGAATTCGAAGGCGACGGCGATGCCGTGGAGCAAGCCGAAGACGATGAAGGTCCAGCCTGCGCCATGCCAGAGTCCGCTGATGAAGAAGGTGCAGAGCACGGCGAGGACGACGGCGCTTTTGCCCAGGCCTCTCCAGGCGATAAGCAGGGGGTTGAACAGGTAGTCGTTAAACCATACGGAAAGGGAGATATGCCATCTTCGCCAGAATTCGGTGATGTTCCTGCTGACGAAGGGTTGGTTGAAATTTTTGACCAGGTTGAATCCCATGGTCTTTGCTGAGCCGATGGCGATGAGGGAGTAGCCTGCGAAATCGCAATAGATCTGAAAGCCGTAGAAGACGATGCCGGTCAATAAACCCAGGCGGCTGCGGGCCTCAGGGCGGACGAAGATGAAATTGACGAAGATGCCGACGCGGTCCGCGACGACGCATTTCATGAAAAAGCCCAGGAGCATTTTTTTCAAACCGGTAGCGATCCCGTCGAAATCGGGGGAGTGGCGTTCACGGAATTGATAGAGGAGTTGGGCGGGTCTTTCGATGGGGCCGGCTACGAGTTGTGGATAGAAGAGGACGTATAGGGCGTAGATGCCGAGGTGTTTTTCGGCTTTTTGGTTACCGCGGTAGACTTCGAGGGTGTAGCTCATGGCCTGGAAGGTATGGAAGGAGAGGCCAATGGGCAGGGCGATCTGCCAGAACGGGAAGGGTCTGACCGTGATATGGGCGAGGTTGAGCAGCTGATTGACGTTTTCGATAAAGAAGTTGTAGTATTTGAATACGGCCAGTACACCGATGTTGGCTACGAGGCTCATGGTGAGAAAGACCTTGCGCCGGTGTCCGGCGGCATTTTCCATGAGGAGGCCTGCGCTGTAGTCTATGAGGATGATGGCGAAGAGGATGAGGATATAGGCCGGGATAAAGGAGGCGTAGAAAAAGCAGCTGATCAGCAGCAGGAAGAGCCAGCGCCACCTATGGGGGACGAGGTAGTACAATGGGGTTACGATAAGAAAGGAAACGAGAAAAGCGAAAGAGTTAAAGATCATAAGATTTACTTGCCTTTAGCGGTAAAGATGATCCGGAGGGTATGCACCATGATCTTGAGATCGACTCCCAGGGAGATGTTCTCCAGGTACATCAGATCGTATTTCATGCGTTCGAGCATTTCTTCCGTGTTCTCGGCGTAGCCGAATTGGATCATTCCCCAGGAGGTAAGGCCGGGTTTTACTTTTAAGAGATAACGATAGTATGGGGTATGGGTATATATCTGGTTGATATAATATTCGCGTTCGGGCCTGGGGCCTACGAGGCTCATCTCGCCTTTGAGGATATTCCACAATTGGGGAAGCTCGTCGATGCGCCATTTTCGCATCGTTTTGCCCCAGGTAGTGATACGGGGATCCTGGTCAGAGGAGAGGGAGGGGCCGTCTTTTTCCGCGTCCCGGATCATGGATCGAAATTTATAGATCTGGAATCGTTTGCCTTTGAAGCCGATCCTTTCCTGTTGATAGAAGACGGGGCCCGGGGAGGAGAGCCCGGTGCGGATGGCGGCAAAGAGCATGAGGGGGGAGAGGAAGACGAGCCCGGTTATGGAGCAGGCGATGTCCATGACGCGTTTTATATTTTGCTGCCATTCGGGCATTGGGCTGGTGTAGATATCCGATAAGATGGCGCCGAGTACGTTAGCGGTCCTGACGGAGCCGGAGAGGATGTCGAGCGAGCTTGGGATGATCTTTACACGAACGTCTTTGTTGCTTAATTTTTCCACGATGTTCTCGACCTCATTCCTTGCGGATCTTTCGAGGGCGATGACGACGAGGTGGATATCGTATTGATCGATGGTGCGTTCTATTTCGTCAGCGTTTCCGAGTCGAGGCAGGTAGCGGGCGATCCCGTTGCTATGCTGGTCGGGGGAGCTGACGTAGCCGGCATAGCGATAGCCGGAGATCCTAAGGCCGTCTTTGGACTCCTTGTAAATCTTTGTAGCGGTATCATCGCTGCCGACGAGCAGGGTGTTAAAGATGATCTTGCCGGAGGTTACCTGTTCGCGGACGAAGTTGAGGATAAGGATCCTGCCTGTCGCGGTGATAAAAAAGTGTGAGAAGAGATAGATGAAGTAAGTTTTGTAGAAATAGTGATAATCCTTCACGGGGTCGTTGATGACGACGACGAAGAAGACGATGGTGCAGCCGAGGAGGCTATAGATAAAAGTATTGGTTATCTCGTTGAGCCTGCCTTTCTGATAAAGCGAGCTGTAGGAGCCGACCATGTTATAGAGCATGAGCCAGCCGATGGGTATAGTGGATGTCCCGAGCCAAAAGCGTTGGGTCAGGAGCAGGTGGCCGTTGACGAAAATGGGTTCGGAGAGCAGGTAGCGGCGGCTAAAATGAAAGATGATGGCTGACAGGAGAGCTGTGATATAATCGCTGAAGATATACCAGAAAATAGGGATGGTATGTGTCTTTGGATTAGCAGCCATTCCGGTGTCAGCTGTTGATCGTGTTGTGTTTTATTTTTTGCAGGATTTGGTGAGCGATATCCATTGCCCTGAATCCGTCTACTTCGGATACCAGTGTAGGTCTGTTGGATAAGATCGCATCGCAGAATGTTTCCAATTCCATCCGGATCGCGTTGACTTCCGGTACGGAAGGGTTGGAAAGTGCGATCGTTTTTTTGCCGTTTGGGGTCTCGATGTCGAATGAGAAGACATCCAGGTCCTGGGGGGTCTTTAATTTGATGATCTCTGTTTTTTTATTGAGAAAATCTATACCAATATAGGCATCTTTCTGGAATAACCGCATTTTTCGCATCTTCTTCATCGAGAAGCGACTGGAGGTCAGGTTGGCGACACAGCCATTGTTAAATTCTATGCGGACGTTTGCCATATCCGGGGTATCGGAGACAACGGCCACTCCGCTGGCCGAGATGCTGTTGACCTCGCTTTTGACGATGCTCAGGATGATATCGATTTCGTGGATCATGAGGTCGAGGATCACGCGTACCTCTGGGATTGAACTGTGCCAGGCGATGTACTTCGATAAACATCGGTGCTAGTTGGGAGTTTTGGAGGGCGAGGAAGGCGGGGTTAAAGCGTTCGACATGGCCTACCTGCAATTTGACATTTGATTCCCGGACCAATTTAACGAGTTCCCGGGCTTCTTCCATTGATGCAGCGAGCGGTTTTTCGACGAATACGTGTTTGCCTTTACGGATGGCTTTTTGACAAAGGTTAAAGTGGAGGGGGGTTGGGGCTACGATATCGATGAGGTCGCAGGCTTCGATCAGGGTATCCTGGTCGGTGAAGCGCTGCAGCTGGTATTTTTCGGTGACTTCTGCGGCGATCGTGTCATCGGGGTCATAGAATCCCACCAGTTCTGCTCTTTTGATCTCTTTCCAGTTGTTAAGATGAAATTTCCCGAGGTGACCGACGCCAAAAACACCCACTTTAAGCATTTATTGTATTTTGTTCTGGCGCAAAACTATATAATAATTGTGAGAGTCCCCTCCCCCTTCGGGGGAGGGAGTTTATTTCACGGTGTAAGTGGTTTGGGTGGGGCCGACGCCGGTGATGCGGAGTGATTTCCACGCGGCAGGCAGGCGAGTGGGTAGTTGGGTGATCCCCGCATCAGTGATGTCGAGGCCGCCGAAGCCGTTTAGCATAGCCTGGAGGATGCCGCCGGCGCCGGTTGCGAAATAGGGGTTATTACCGGTGGCGGTTTCGGCGATCACGCCGAATGGGGGGCGGAGGTTGGGGATATAGCCTTGTTTGAGGTCGGCGAGTGCCTTGTCGGGGAAGCCGAGGCGTTCATAGAGGATAGCGAAGATGGCGTGTGTCATGGCGGGGCCTTCTCCAACACGGGGCTCGTAGTAGTCGAGGTCTTTGCGGATGGCGGCAGGGGTAGTCACTTCTTTGAGGGGATAGGCGAGGAGGTTGACGTCGGCCTGTTTGATGGGTTCGCCTTTATAGGTGGCATGTTCGCGGGTGACTCCATCGGGGAATTGGAGGATAGGGATATTGTTGCGAACGGTGGTCCAGTCGGGGTCGGGGGTCAGGCCGAGCGCGCGGGCGGCTTTTGAGGCGTCGTCGAGATTGGCGCGGGCGGCGGCGTTGGTGTAGGCGTTATTGTCTACGTTCTCGGCCCATTCGTCGGCTGCCACGACGTTGAGGATATCGTAGTGGCCGGGGCCGTTGCGTTGTACCCGGCTGGTCCAAAAGTCCGCGGTTGCCTGGAGGAGGGGGTAGCCTTTTTCGCGGAGCCAGGTCTTGTCGTGCGTGACGCAGTAGTAGTTCCAGGCGGCGATGCCTACGTCGGCGGTGATATGGTGTTCGAAGGGGCCGCTGAGGGCCCATACAGGCGTTTCTTCGTTGCCGCTGGCGGCGCTTTCCCAGGGGAACATGGCGCCTTTGTAGCCGTGGTCGGCGGCGTTCTTTATGGCGGCTGGCAGGCGCCGGTAGCGGTATTCCATTAATGAGGCGGCGATTGTTGGCTGCAGGAGGAGCAGGGCGGGGTACATCCAGATCTCGGTATCCCAGAAGGTGTGCCCGTTGTAGCCGAGACCACTAAGGCCCATGGGGGACAAGCTGTAGTCTGTGCCTTGCCGGGCGAAGGAATAGAGGTGGTAGAGCATCAGGTGAATATCGCGTTGGGTTTTAGGATCGCCGTCGATGACGATATCGCTTTTCCATAGTTCCTCCCAGGCCTGTTCATGGGCCTGGATGAGGGCGTGTGTGCCCTGGAGGGTGGCGAAGATGGTGAGGCGTTCGGCTTCGTTGAGCGGGTCATCGTTATGAGCGGAGGTGAGGGAAGAGCCGACAACGGCAAAATGATAAGTGGCGCCGGCGGCGAGTTTCTTTTTGAATTTGAGCAGGTGCATGTTATTGTCCCACATCTCGTGGATGACGGCGGGCTCAGTAGGGTGGGGCTCGTCGAAGAGGAAGCTATTGGAGGCGGCCATGAGCAGTTTGCCAGTAGGGCTTTTCGCTGTGGAGGTGAGGAGGGATATGCGGACGTGGGGTCTGTCGATCTCATTGTTGTAGTTTTCGACGTCTTTTAGCATGTCGGGTGCTTCCATAACTGTGGCGGGGGTGATGGCAATGTCTTTCCGGGCGGTGATGGTGACGTCTACCAGGGCCGTATAGGGCAGATTGCGAAGGGAGTACCAGGTGTAGCTGACAGTGGCCTTGTCCTGGTAGTCAAAGGTCGTGGTCAGGCAGGCGTGGCGCATGTCGAGTGATTGCCGCAGGTGGGTGGTCTGTTTGAAGTTATCGATGCGCTGGTCGTCGATGTCGAGGAAGAGGTCGATAAAGTTGAAGGTCTTGAGGATGTTGCTGACCCGCCCGCGGCCGTATAAGTCGAAGGCGCCGTTCAGCACGACGTCTTTTGCCCGGAAGGGGTCGGCGGAGGAGACGAGGCCGATCATGCCGTTGGCGACGGTGACGCCGTAATAATTGGCGGGGTCGATGCTGTCGGCGTTGATGGTCCAGATGTCGGCATCGTCTGCGGCAAGCCCTTGGCGGGCGGCGGGGGTAGCCGTTTGGCTATGGGCGGTGGCGGATAGCAAGCTGCTCAGGACGAAAATGACGGCGTATCGCATGGGATGAATGTACGAAATTCGCACTAATTTATTAGTTTTACCGCTTCGATAATCCAGCGTGATATGAAAAAATGGTTGCTCATCCTGGGCCTGATGGTCATTACAGTTGGCGTGTATTGTATCTTCTTTTTTCAGCCTGCTCTTTCAAGAACGATCACTGCTCATCGTGGAATGAGCGGAGCGGGGCGGGCCTTTCAGCGCGTTTCGCAATGGGATGCGTGGTGGCCGAAGCAGGAGGGATGTTCCTACGTGGTGAAGGGAGTTTATTATAATGAAGTACGGTTGGAGGTTTTCTGTGCGGATAAGGGCAGGATGACTGGCAGCATCAAGATCGCCCCGCTGAACGGCGACTCGGTGCTGCTCGCGTGGGAGGGCATTGGCGCGGGGCGGTGGAAGGGGGAAGTGGATACGATCCTTGGGAGTTTTAAGGCTTATGTCGAGAATACGAAGCGGCTTTATGGCGTAGACTTTTTCCGGACCATGTCGAATGACAGCACGCTTGTCACGATGACGTCATTCACCGCTGTTTATCCGAGCATGGCCGAGGTCTATGCGCGGATCGATACGTTGCGCGGTTTTACGGCGAGTCATGGGGCGATGGCGATCGATTCTCCCTGGCTGAACGTGGCAAAGGTTGAAACCGGGCAGTTCAAGTGGACGGTGGCGATACCGGTGAACAAGTGGATCGAGAAGGAAGGGCGGGTCATCCCGCGGAGGTTTGTACCCTATAAAAATCTGGAGGGCGAGGTGCATGGGGGTGTGTTTACGGCGGAAAAGGCGTTGGAGCAAATGCAGATGTTCAAGAACGACTACAATATCCAGATCATGGGCCTTCCTTTTCAGTGTCTGATGACCGACAGGAGATTGGAGCCAGACACTACGAAATGGGTAACCATGGTATGCGCGCCTATTTCTTAGGCGGCTCGAATTGAATGATCTTCACGCTATCGTTGTTCCTGGCCAGCAGGAAAGCTTCTTTTTTTTCAATCGTTATTTTGCTGACATGGCGCACCTGGCCTTTTATCTGCAGGCCATTGATGCTTTCAGCGGTGAATGCCCCATTCCCATGGTTGACGAGGATGGTGCCGAAATCGGCGTCGTTCCTGCCCATTTGAATGCTGTTCTCGAAATAGTTTCCAACCATCAGGATGTCCGGGAGGCTGTCGTTGTTGGCGTCGATGGCGATGGCGTCGCGGTAGGGGGACAGTTGTGCTTCCCATGGCAGGGGCTGGATGGTAAAATTCAGGTCACCCTGGTTCAGCAATACGGCATTCGCGAAGTAGTCAGCGGTAAGGGTGTCGGCTTTTTCCAGTTTCTCAGTGGAGAAAAGGTCTTTGAGGGATGCTTTGGCGAAGTCGCCGGCATAGAGAAATTTCTTTTTTATATCGGGGATCTGTTTTTCCAGTTCTTCCATGCTGGCGAAGGGCAGTTCGCGACCGCCGATATAGTAAGTCAGGACCTGGTCCTTTTTGCCGTTGTCATCGAAATCGTAGTAGTAGAGTCGGACAGGCTCCTGTTCCGATGCTTTTAACTTGCTGTTCAGGCCAAGATTTCCCGCGATGAGGTCGATCTTGCCGTCATTGTTGAGGTCTACCGGCAGGATGAAATTCCACCAGCCTTTTTTGTCCGTGAGTACTTTTTTCGTGAAGGATGTGTTGTGGTGGAGGAAGGCGATGATCCCGCCCCATTCCAAAGACAGGATGAGGTCTTTTTGGCCATCCCTGTCCAGGTCGAACCAGAGGGCCCTGGTAACAAATCCGATATGGGCCAGCTCCGGGCAGTATTTTTCGGTCACGTCCGTGAAGTGACCGGTTCCGTCGTTTTGCAATAAATAAGAGCGGGGGATCTGTCCATAGTTGTAGGGCACCGATCTTCCACCGATGAAGAGGTCGGGGAAGCCATCGCCGTTGAAGTCAGTGGCCACGACACAGGAAGCGTTGACATCAATGCTATCAAAAGCGTTGGCTTTTTTGGTGAAGTTGCCTTTTCCATCGTTGAGGTAGACGCGGGGAGAAAGATGGGGGTCGGGTCCGTAGAATTCGTTGCCGCCGCTGGCTATGACGAGGTCGGGTTTTCCGTCATGGTTAAGGTCTGTGATACAGGCATCGACGTCCTCGAAAGTGCTGTCGCTGTCCAGATCGGGTTGTTTTGTTTTCGTGAATTTTCCGGCTTTGTCCTGGGTATAGATCACGTTCTTGTGATTTCTGGACGAGCCGATAAAGACATCGTCGTATCCATCGGCATTGAGATCGCCGATGGCAAGTGCCGGGCCTTCCGTGGAGAGCATATGCGGGAGCAGGGGTTCCCGGTCGAATTCGTTGAAGTCGTTCTCTTCGTGTTTGTATGCCAGGGCCGTTCCGGCGGTAATATCCCGCATCGGTCTGGTGGTGTTTTTGAAATGGTCGGTGAGGGTCTTGTAGTCGAATTTCGGCAGTCCTTTTTTGTACGTGAATGCCGGCCATGGGTTGGCGGGTGTCAGTTCGACCGGCTGGTAGGTATTATCGGGCCAGACAAGGAATGCAGAATCTATTTTTGTGTTAGCCAGGCCGACGTGGATGGGCGTTTCCGCGCTTGACAGGAAGCCGTGTACCGGATATTTTTCGTAGGTGCGGATACCGCCGCCGGCGAAGAGGATGAGTTTTGCGCCGAGGGCGTTTATATTTTGGGTGGGGCCTTTTAGTTTTATCTCTACGAAGGGCTTGTCCTTTTTGTCGTTGGACCTGTTGGCATAGAGCAGGGCGGGCTGGTCAATATTGTTTACTACGATGTCGAGGTCACCGTCGTTGTCGAGATCGGCGTATATGGCGCCGTTCGAATAGGCGGGTCTGGCGTCGTCTATTTCATCGCCCATGTCGGTGAACTGCAGGTTACCGTTATTGCGAAAGAATTTGCTGGGGATCTTTATCTGAGGGGATTTGTCGATAAGATCGAGATCTTCCGGGTTGGCGTCATCGGTGCGCAATTTTTGCTGTAGCTCCTGGTTGGAGAGGAAGTTGATATAGTCGATGTCGTTCAGCCGTCTCGGGATGCCATTGGAGATGAAGAGGTCTTTTAAGCCGTCATTATCAAAATCGAACCATAGAGGGGACCAGGACCAGTCTGTAGCGGCGACGCCGGAATACAGAGCCACTTCGCTGAACATCCCGTTCCGGCGGTTGAATTGCAGGTTATTGCGGCTGTACTGGTAGTTGTAGCCGAGTCCGAGCTTTAGTTTATAGAGATCATAGGCGTTCTCGCCTTCGGAGCTTTTGAGCATAAAGGGATCGTAGGGCAGCATATCGACGGTCATGATCTCGGGGTAGCCATCGTTGGTTGCGTCGGCGACGTCGACACCCATAGAGAACTTGCTGGTGTGCATGATATGGTCGTTCAGTTCCTCTTTGAAGGTGCCGTTCTTCTGATTGATATAGAGGTAGTCGTTTTCGTGGAAGTCGTTGTCTACGTAGAGGTCGGGATAGCCGTCGAGGTTGATATCCGATGCCACGACGCCCAGTCCATAGCCAAGAACGGAGCTATTGATCCCTGAGACCCTTGTGACGTCGGTGAAGTGGTTATTGCCGTCGTTGCGGTAGAGGCGGTCACCCGAAAGCGGGCTATAGGTGTGCAACATCTCGTTGCGTGGGCCGTAGGTGCCATTTTGATGGGGCAGGTGGTTGAGCAGGTACATGTCGAGGTCGCCGTCCATGTCGTAGTCGACGAAGACTGCCTGGGTGCTGAAGCCGGAGAAGTCGAGGCCATAGGCTGCGGCTTCGTCCTTATAGTAGGGCACGCCGTTCTTATCGATGCCCTGGCAGATGAGCAATTGGTTATGGCTATGGAGTGTTTCGTGGTTACCGACTCTACAGATGTAGATGTCGAGGAGGCCGTCGTTGTTGATGTCCACTACGGAGACGCCTGTCGACCAGCCGCCGTCTTCGGGGATCTTTGCGGCTGTGGTGACGTCTTCGAACTGCAGGTTTCCCCTGTTGAGGTATAGTTTATTATTGCCCTGGTTGGCGGCGAAGAACAGGTCTATTTTACCGTCGTTGTTGAAGTCCCCGGCGCCCACGCCGGCGCCGTTGTAATAGTACATGTATTTGAATACATTGAACTGTTGGGTGGGGGTGAGTTTATTGTTGAAGGTGATCCCGGTTTTGGTGTTGTCGAGCACCTGGAAGAGGGGCGGACCTTGTTTTGTGGGAGTATGGCAAGCAGTCAGGAGGCCAATGCAACCAAGCGCCAACATAATGATTATACCTTGTCTTTTCAAACGAGTTATTTTTTTGCGGGTGTATTAACAAGGTATAGGGCCGGGTAGTCGTCGTTCCGGAGGAAGAGCAGGTATCGGTTTGTGTTGTCGTCGAGCTCGCCGATGTCCCTGATCTGGCCTGGCAGTTGGAGGCCGGAGCGTTTTGGGTCGATCCAGTTGAATTGGCCTTTGCCGTTGTTCAGCAGGACGTCGCCATAGCTGGCGTCGAGTCTTCCGAACTGGGGCAGGAAGCCATATTCATTGCCGCCCAGCACGAGATCGGGGAAGCCGTCGCCGTTGATGTCCAGGCATTTTATGGCGTTTACCGAAGACAATTGTGCCATGGGGGGTAGTTTTTGGACACGAAACTGTCCATTGCCCAGGTTGATGGCAATGATGGAACTGGGATAGTCGAATGTTTTTACCGAGGCTTGTTCGAGTGTTGGCGCGGGCAGCAGGTCCTGGATGGATTTTTTGGCGAATTCCGCATGTTTGAGGTTTTCCTTTTTCAGGGAGGGGAGTTCCTGTTCCATTTCATGTTTCAGGAATACGGGCATGTCTTTGCCGTCGATGGTCCGGGTCATGATATTGTCCATGATGCCGTTCTGATCGAAGTCGCTGACCCAGAGTTTTACGGGGTGGAGGGAATCGGGATCGAGATAGAAGTTCTCGCCGATATTGCCGAGGATGAGGTCGGGTTTGCCGTCGCCGTTGACGTCGGCAACTGCGAGGGATTGCCACCAGCCCAGGAGTCCGGTGAGGTTGGTTTTGTTTTCCACGAAGTGATCGCCTTTCCAGCTGAATATCCTGGGGGACATCCATTCGCCGGTGATCACCAGCTCCTTTTGTTTATTGCCTGTAAGGTCGGCCCAGGCGGCGGCGGTGACCATACCGATGTTGGCGATATCGGGGTTTTTTGTTTTGGCGATATCGGTGAAGTGGCCTTTGCCGTCGTTTATAAAGAGGAAGCTGCGGGGGGAGCGGCCGTATTCGCGGGGTTGGCTTCTGCCGCCTATGAAGAGGTCCTGGAAGCCGTCGTTGTTGAAGTCGCAGGCGATGGCGACGGCGGTGTTCATGCCGTCGGTGTTCATGGGGAAGGCGGCGGCGTCGAGGGTAAAGTTTCCTTTGCCGTCGTTTTTGAAGAGTCTGTTCTGCATTTGCCGGCTCATCGGGGGGTGGGCGTTTCCTCCCGGGCATATGAGGAGGTCGAGGTCGCCGTCGTTATCAGCGTCGAAGAAGAGGACAGCTTCGTCTTCGAAGTCGGCGAATTGGTTGAAGACGGGTTCGGGTTTGAGTGTGAATGAGCCCGGTTGGGTTTGGAGATAGATCTGGCCGGGGTGTCCCTGTGTCCCGCCGATATAGATGTCCTGGAGGCCGTCTCCGTTTATGTCGCCTATGGCGAGTTTTGGTCCTTCGCGGGAGAGCATTTTCGGGAGGTTATGTTCGTAATAGAAGTCGATGTTTTCGATCTCCTGGTGTTTTTGGAAACTTGTTTTCAGAGAATCCAGGAGGGTAGGCAGGGTAGCATGGATCGGGGCGGGCTTGGCGGGTTGGGTAATCGTGTGTGTGGTGTCCAATGCGGGTTTAAGTAATGTGGTGGTCGTCCTGTCCGGCCAGGTGATGACCAGGGAGTCAACGGTTGTGAGTGATCCGAGGCCGATGATCTGTTTGTAGTCTACGGAAGATTGGAAGCCGCGGCTGGGGATGACCTCGCGGTAGAAGATCTGGGCGCCTTTGTAGACGCGTATTTTGCCGCCGATGGCGAAGGTATTGGGGCTTTTGCCTTTTAGGGTGACGCCGATGTAGTGGTTGTGGTTGAGTTCGCGGCTTTTGTTCTTGTAGATGAAGGCGGGGCCGTTCTCGTTGTTGATGACGAGGTCGAGGTCGCCGTCGTTGTCGAGGTCGGCATAGGCTGCGCCGTTGGAGAAGGAGGGTTGAGTAAAGCCCCAGGCTTCGCCGACGTCTTCGAATTTCAGGTTGCCTTTATTGCGGTAGGCCTTGTGCAGCATGGGGGTGATGGGGATATGCTTTAAGACCTGTTGGACGTCGTCCTTTTCGCCGGTCATGACCATTTTCTGGATGACGTCGTTGGCGAAGAAATCCATGAAGTCCAGGTTGGTGACATCTTTATTCACTCCGTTGCAAACGAAGATGTCGTTCAGCCCGTCGTTGTCCATGTCGAAGATGAGGGCGCCCC
>Ga0302315_10002846_pt1 | contig 16031 bp, 8 predicted proteins | sample III_Palsa_N3_1_FD_200532 | JGI IMG/M metagenome (GOLD analysis project Ga0302315, IMG submission 200532) | Peat permafrost microbial communities from Stordalen Mire near Abisko, Sweden - III_Palsa_N3_1 | ecosystem: Environmental > Terrestrial > Soil > Palsa > Peat permafrost | place: Sweden... | reverse complement strand
ACGGCACGGTCGCCAGCTACGCCACCCAGGACAAGCGGGCGGACGTACTGTATGCCGGCTTCGCCGAGTTGCGGCAGGTGGGCTATCGGCTGGATGCGGTGCAGAGCTTGCGCGGCAAACACGTAGAAGCGCTGATCCAGGGCTGGCAGGCGCGCGGCCTGTCGGCCTCGACCATCCAGAACAGCCTGTCGGTGTTCCGGACGTTCTCGGACTGGATCGGAAAATCCGGGATGGTGCAGCGCGTCGAGCATTATCTCGGGGTCGGTGTGGCTGTCCGCTCGTCCATCGCCAGCCATGATCGGAGCTGGTCGGCCAAGGGCATCGACATCGCCGCCAAGATCGAACAAGTCCGAGCCAAAGACCCGCGCGTGGCCTTGCAACTGGAGTTGCAAGCGGCCTTTGGACTGCGAGCCCGAGAAGCCATGCAGCTCCGCCCGCACATTGCCGACAAAGGGACTTACCTGTCCGTCACCCACGGCACCAAGGGCGGCCGGGATCGCGTGGAACCGATCCGCACGCCGGAACAGCGGGCGCTACTGGAACGCGCCAAAACCTATTGTGCGACATTGTCGTCCAGCACCAGCGACCCCAACCGGAAGCTGCACCAGTGGAAGAACCACTACTACCAAGTGGTGCGCGCCTGCGGCGTTACGCGCAGGGACGGCATTACGTCACATGGCTTGCGGCACCAATACGCGAATGATCGTTTGAACCGCCCCGGCTATCTCGGAGGCTCCAACACTTGAGAGAATGGAGCCATGGCGAGAATAACGAGGTATTCCCCCGAGGTACAGGAGCGCGCGGTCCGGATGGTATCGGAGCACGCGGCTGAGCATGAATCGCAGTGGGCGGCGATCGTATCGATCGCGGCCAAGATGGGATGCACCGCCGAGACCCTGCGGCGGTGGGTGCGCCAGAGTGAGCGGGACAGCGGCAAGCGCGAGGGCGCGACGACGGACGAGAAGGAGCGGGTCAAGGCTCTGGAGCGTGAGGTCCGTGAGCTGCGCCAGGCCAACGAGATTCTGCGCAAGGCGTCGGCGTATTTTGCCCAGGCGGAGCTCGACCGCCCCTTGAAACGATGAAGGCCTTCATCGACGAACACCGCGGCGTCTATGGGGTCGAGCCGATCTGCAGAGTGCTGCCGATCGCCCCGTCGACGTACTACGCCCATGCAGCCCGGCAGGCGGACCCACAGCGGCGCTCGGCCAGGGATCAGCGGGATCGGGCGCTGGCGCGTGAGATCGAACGTGTCTGGAACGAGAATTTCCGGGTCTACGGCGTGCGCAAGGTGTGGCGGCAGTTGCGCCGGGAGGGCTTCGATGTGGCCCGCTGCACCGTGGAGCGCCTGATGAAGCGCCTGGGCCTGCGCGGGGTCATTCGCGGCAAGGGCGTGCGCACCACGGTGAGCGATGCCAATGCGCCGTGCCCGCTGGATCACGTCCGGCGGATCTTCAAGGCCGGGCGGCCCAACCAGCTATGGGTCAGCGACTTCACCTACGTGTCGACCTGGCAAGGCATGGTCTATGTCGCCTTCGTGATTGATGTCTTCGCTCGGCGAATCGTCGGCTGGCGGGCTTCGTCGTCGGCGCGGACCGACTTCGTGCTCGACGCCCTGGAGCAGGCACTGCACGCGCGCAAGCCAGTGGGCCCCGATCGTCTCGTGCACCACAGCGACCGCGGCGTCCAGTACGTGTCTATTCGCTACACCGAGCGCCTGGCCGATGCCGGCCTGGAGCCATCCGTGGGCAGCGTGGGCGACTCCTACGACAACGCGCTGGCGGAGACCATCAACGGCTTGTACAAGGCCGAGGTGATCCACCGGCGATCGTCCTGGAAGCGCCGCGAAGACGTCGAGTGGGCGACGCTGCAGTGGGTGGATTGGTTCAACAACCGCCGACTGATGGAGCCGCTTGGCAACATCCCACCGGCGGAAGCAGAGGCAGCTTACTATTCACACATCCCGAGTCTCGCCCTTGTGGCCTGACTCACACCAACGGGCCTCCGGGAAAACCGGGGCGGTTCAGATCCAACGTTATGGGTTTCACGGACTCTCCTGCGAATCGATTGTGCGGCAGCTTGGAAATGCAGTGCCAGGCAAGCTGCTCATCGCTCATCTCGGCAATGGCGCGAGCATCACTGCCGTAAAGGACGGTAAGTCTATCGACACCAGCATGGGATTGACCCCGACCGGCGGAATCATCATGGGAACGCGCAGCGGCGACCTTGATCCTGGCGTGTTAATTTATCTTGCAAGGCGCAAGATGCTCAATGCGGATCAGCTCGAAGACCTGGTCGACCGGCATAGCGGCCTGCTAGGTGTTTCCGGCGTCTCCGCAGACCTGCGAGACTTGCACAAAGTGGCCAACTCAAAGCCTGACGCGCGCCTTGCTATCGATATGTTTTGCTATTCCGCCGCGAAACAGCTTGCGGCCATGAGCGTGGCCTTGGGCGGTGTCGATACAATCGTATTTACGGGCGGCATTGGAGAAAACGATGCACGGGCCCGCGCTCTCATATGCGGACATCTGGGAGCGATAGGCGTCCACCTGGACGCTGCCCGCAATCGTGACGCCCGTGATCTGATCAGCGACGACGTGTCGCAGTGCCAAGTACGTGTCTTGCCTTCGCAGGAAGACGAGCAGATTGCACGCCAGACATGGACCTTCCATTAAAGCTTAGGGTCTTGCTCAGGCCGTCTTAGTGTGAGCGGCCCGATATTGCTTCTTTCTCGTGCGAAGGCGTTAGGTGTCCTGGCGAACGGACATAGAACCCGTGGTCGCTATACTCATCTTAGCGTTTCTGTGGCGCCCGATGTGCGCTTTATTCCGTCTCATGGAAGCAAGACACCCATATGAGTTTACCTCTGCCAGTGTCCATAGCGAGCCTGTCAGGTGTGGCTGCGCAGCAAATGTCCTCGGCGAGCACATCCTTGTCGGATCTGCAGTTATTGTCGAACGGCAGCTATCACGTGATGGTAACGAGCACCGGAGGTGGCTACAGCCGCTGGAAGACTCTAGCCCTCACTCGATGGCGGGAGGATCCCTCCTGCGACAATTGGGGCCTATTCTGCTACATCCGCGACCTGTCAAGTGGGCGTTACTGGTCTTCCACCTATCAGCCAACGCTTCGGCCACCCGATAGTTACAAAATGCATGCCGAGCTGGGCCAGGCTTCCTTTCGACGTTGCGATGACGATATCCAAGTAGATACCGAGATTGTGGTGTCCCCCAACGACGATGTTGAAGTGCGTCGGGTCAGCATCACTAATCTGTCGTCCGTGTCAAGAACACTGGACCTCACGAGCTACGCGGAAATTGTCCTGGGGGATCCGGCGGCAGACATCGCCCATCCTGCCTTCGAGAAGCTCTTTGTGGAAACCGAGATTCTCCGTGAGGATCATGCAATCCTCTGCAAGCGCCGCGCCCGCACCCCTCAGGAACTGACTCCATGGATGTTACATTCACTTATTTCTCGCGGACCCCTTCGGGGGAACATCTCCTTTGAGACCGATAGATTGCGGTTCATTGGTCGCGGTCGCTCCATCGCAGATCCACAAGCTCTAGACTGCAAGGGCGCTTTATCGAACAGCGATGGCGCCGTGCTTGACCCGGTGGTTGCGATTCGAACCGAAGTTGTCCTGGCGCCGGGCGAGAAGTGCATCGTAGATATGATCCACGGCGTTGCCGAGTCGCGCGACGATTGTATTGCGCTTCTGCGCCAATATCGGGATCGGCCAGTCATTGATCGAATATTGTTGGCGGCATCAGCCAAGGCCCAAGCTGACTTAACAACCCTTCAAGTCACCGAAGCGGATGCGCGGCTCTATGTAGAGCTGGCTCGTTCCGTGATCTACGCGAACCCATCACTGCGCGGCCGAAGGCGCATTCTTGCGCAAAACGCGCAAGGTCAGTCGGCGCTTTGGGGCTACGGGATCTCGGGCGATTTGCCGATTGTACTGCTGCAAACCCCCGACTCCTCTAATATTGCGCTGGCACGCCAGGTCCTAAACGCTCACGCCTATTGGCGGCTGCAGGGACTGGTTGCAGACCTGGTCATCCTCTGTGACGACAACAGCGGTCGACGGCCGTCGCCGTTCGATGACATTACCGCTCTCGTAAAGGCGTCGTCCGTCTCCGGGCCGCTCCTTGATAAGTCCGGTGGGATATTTATCAGAGCGGTCGCTCAGGTGCCCGTGGCGGACCGCATTCTTTTGCAGGCGGTCGCGCGCGTCGTTCTCCGCGACGGATCGCTTGCAGAACAGCTTGAACGGGCGTCCGGTGAATCGACGTCCACGCCCTTTGTGAGGGTAACCCTCCCCGACGATCATTGCGTGAATGCGCCCACCGAGGTAACGAAGGATCTGCCGCAGCCTGATTTGGTGTTTGACAATGGCTTGGGCGGATTCACGCCCGACGGCCGCGAGTACGTCATCAGGCTTACGCGGGAGCACATGACGCCGAGCCCATGGGTCAACGTTCTGGCCAATCCGTCGTTTGGCACTCTGATTTCAGAGAGCGGCAGCGCCAATACGTGGAGTGAGAATGCCCAGCAATTTCGGCTCACGCCCTGGTCGAACGATCCGGTCGGCGATGCCAACACTGAGGCATTCTATTTGCGTGACGAGGAGACTGGCCATTTCTGGTCGCCAACGCTTCTGCCTTGCGGCGGTGCGGCACCGTATGAAGTGCGGCACGGATTCGGCTACAGTCAGTTCGAGCACATCGAAAGTGGCATTCGTTCTCACTTGACCGTCTATGTGGCGATTGACGCGCCAATCAAGTTTGCCGTAATGAGGGTGGTTAATGAATCGGGCCGCGCGCGTCGCCTTTCCGTGACGGGGTATCTCGAATGGGTCCTGGGTGATGACCGGACCAAGACCGCGATACATGTGGTGAGTGAGATCGACCCGAGCAGCGGCGCTCTGTTTGCGCGAAATTCTTACAACACCGAGTTCGCCGGGCGAACAGCTTTCTTCGATGTCGATGAGATGGCGGGATCGAGTTGGTGCGCCGATCGTCGCGAGTTTCTGGGGCATTGCGGAACTCTTCGAAATCCTGCTGCGATGGCGCAGAAGCAGTTGTCCGGCTCCATCGGTGCGGGACTCGATCCCTGTGCGGCAATCAGGATTCCCTTCGAGCTGGCGACAAATCAGTCGCGGCAAATCACGTTCCGTCTTGGCGCCGCGACGACTGCCGAAGAGGCGAGTGAATTGGTGCAGCTCTGGCGAGGACCGGTAGCCGCCGATACTGCTCTAACAGCAGCGAAGGCGTACTGGACGCGCACGCTCGGCGCGGTGCAGATCGAGACACCGGATCGATCGCTCGACATATTGGCCAACGGCTGGCTTGTCTATCAAGTACTCGGTTGCCGGCTCTGGGCACGTAACGCATTTTACCAAGCAAGCGGTGCCTTTGGCTTCCGCGATCAGCTGCAGGACGTGATGGCTTTGGTTCACGCGACGCCCGGACGGGTTCGTGAACATCTCTTGCGAAGCGCATCGCGCCAGTTTCCCGAAGGGGACGTGCAGCACTGGTGGCACCCGCCGTCTGGACGGGGTGTCCGTACGCGGTGTTCTGACGACTTCCTATGGCTGCCACTTGCGACCTGCCGCTATGTTGCGGTCACCGGGGACACAGGCGTGCTCGATGAGCCAGTACATTTTCTGGAAGGGCCGCTACTCAAAGAGGGTGAAGCGACTTACTACGGAATGCCCAAACAAAGTCAACTGGCTGCCAGCCTGTATGAGCACTGCCGACGTGCGGTGAATCACGGCCTGCGCTTTGGTACGCACGGCGTCCCGCTCATGGGCGCCGGGGACTGGAACGACGGCATGAACCTGGTCGGTGAGGGCGGCAAAGGTGAGAGTATATGGCTGGGCTTCTTCTTGTATTCGGTGTTACGGAAATTCGGCGATTTGGCGAAGCGGCGCAGCGATGTTGATTTCGCATCGCGATGCGCAAGCGAGGCGGCGCGGCTAAAAACTGCCGTCGAGCGAAGCAGTTGGGATGGGGAATGGTACCGTCGCGGGTGGTTCGACGACGGGTCGCCGTTGGGGACCGCGGGGAGCTCCGAGTGCAAAATCACATCGATCCCGCAGAGTTGGTCGGTTCTGTCCGGTGCGGGTGATCCGGACCGCTGCCGTCGTGCCATGCACGCCGTGGATTCTCATCTTGTCGACCGAGACGCGGCGCTCATTCAATTGCTGGACCCACCGTTCGACTGTTCGAAGCCCAGTCCGGGGTACATCCAGGGATACGTGCAAGGTGTGCGGGAAAACGGCGGCCAATATACGCATGCGGCCGTGTGGGCGACTATGGCTTTTGCGGCGCTGGGCGACTCGGAACGCGCATGGGAGCTCGCTGGGATGATCAATCCCATCAGTCACGCAGCATCAGCGGAATGCATTGCCGTTTACAAGTCCGAGCCTTATGTGATTGCCTCGGATGTGTACTCGCGCCCGCCGCACGCAGGAAGGGGCGGCTGGACTTGGTACACGGGATCCGCAGGCTGGATGTATCGCCTGATCATGGAGTCGCTGCTAGGGTTGACCGTGGAGTCGAACGTGTTGCGCATCATCCCGTGCATCCCGAGAGGCTGGAAGTCTTTCAAGATCCATTACCGATATCACGACACGCCTTACGACATTACGGTAATACAAACGCTTGCGAGCGAGGGGCTCGGTGTCAGCATTGATGGCGTCGCGGCATCAGGCCCTGCTATCACCATGGTCAATGACCATCGGGCGCACACCGTCGAAGTGCGGATACCGCGGGGGTCGGCTGAGTCGCCGTCCGCAGAGCAAGCGGCATGACAACTCTGATCAGTCCACTTGCCGGCAAGCCGGCGCCGCCATCGTCGCTTATCGACGTAGCAAAACTGGTGACGGCTTACTATGAGATTAAGCCGGACCCAACGGTTTCGGCGCAGCGCGTGCTCTTTGGCACTTCAGGGCACCGCGGCTGCTCCTTCGACGGCTCGTTCAATGAAGGGCATGTCCTCGCCATCAGTCAGGCAATATGCGACTACCGTCTGGCACACGGGTTCAGCGGGCCTCTCTTCCTTGGTATCGACACCCATGCCCTGTCGGAATCCGCGTGCGCCAGCGGCCTCGAAGTACTCGCCGCCAATGACGTCAATGTCGTGCTGGCGACCAACGACGAATACACGCCGACTCCGGTCATCTCGCACGCGATATTGACCTACAACAGCGGGCGCGGATCCAGTTTCGCAGACGGTATCGTCATCACGCCCTCGCACAATCCGCCGCGCGACGGCGGCTACAAGTACAACCCACCGAACGGCGGCCCTGCTGATCAAGCGACGACCGACTGGATCGAGGCAGCTGCCAACCGGTACCTAGAGGCGGATTTTCGAGGGGTCAAGCGGCTGTCCTACAACAAGGCCCTGCATGCCGAGACGACCCACCGTCGAGACTATCTCGCCGACTATGTGGCCGATCTGGGGTCCGTAATCGACATGGACGCGATCCGCGATGCGAAAATCCGTATGGGCGTCGATCCCCTGGGTGGCGCCGGCGTTCACTATTGGGCGGCAATCGCCGATCGTTATAAAATAGATCTCACGGTGGTGAGCGAGACGGTGGACTCGCGGTTCGCCTTCATGACGCTGGATTGGGATGGACAGATTCGCATGGATCCGTCTTCACCTTACGCCATGCAGCGGTTGATCAATATCAAGGATCGCTTTCAAATCTCTTTCGCCTGCGATACCGATCATGACCGTCACGGCATCGTCACGCCGGGGGTCGGGTTGCTGCCCCCCAACCACTACTTGTCGGTCGCCATCGACTACCTGTTCCGAAATCGGCCGCGGTGGGGGGCAAATGCCGCAATCGGCAAGACGGTGGTCAGCACGGGGCTGATCGATCGAGTTTCGGCGAAGCTCAAGCGCCACCTGTACGAAGTGCCCGTTGGATTTAAATGGTTTTCTTCCGGGCTTCTCGACGGTAGCTTGGGATTTGGTTGCGAGGAAAGCGCGGGGGCAACTTTTCTGCGGCGCGATGGCTCGGTTTGGACCACCGACAAGGACGGCATCGTCGCGGCACTCCTTTCTGCCGAGATCACTGCTCGCATGGGCCGCGATCCGGGTGCCTTGTACGTCGATTTGGCGAATGAATACGGCAATCCCGTGGCCGATCGAGTGCAGGTGACGGCGAGCGCGAAGCAGAAGAAGGAAATCGCTGCGCTGTCCTCGCGTGACGTCAAGTCGAAACAGCTGGCCGGAGAAAAGATCGACAGCATCATCGACCATGCTCCTGGAAACAATGCACCCATTGGCGGCATCAAAGTCAGTTCCGCGAGCGGATGGTTTGCAGCTAGACCGTCGGGAACCGAAGACATTTATAAGATCTACGCCGAAAGCTTTAGCGGGCCGGAGCAGCTGCAGCAGATTCTCAAAGAGGCGCAAGTCACCGTCGACGCCGCCATCCGCCAGCCTTGAGGTCGCGGATGATGACTCGACTAGACCCTATTTCTTTACCGGCCAACGAGGCAGGCTCATGAAATCCAGTTCACAAGCTCGGCAGCCGAAAGCTCCCGACACCAAAGGGCCGTCCAAGCCTGACGCAAGCGCCAAACCGGATACCGCAGACGATCTCAAAACCCTGCCGCTTTCCGAGGTGCAGAAGCGGCTCGAATCCTCTCCGGACGGCCTCACGGGAGCCGAAGCGACAAAACGGCTCAGCAAGGATGGGCCGAATGAGTTGCCGGTCAAGAGTGAGAATGCGCTGCTGAAGTTTCTCTCGTACTTTTGGGGTCCGATTCCCTGGATGATCGAGGTTGCCGTAATTCTTTCGGGTATCGTCAAACATTGGCCAGACTTCTTCATTATTCTGGTCCTCTTGTGCTCCAATGCCGTCGTGGGCTTCTGGGAAGAACGCTCCGCGGGCAACGCCATTGCGAGCCTGAAGGCCAAGCTCGCCACCAAAACCCGGGTGAAGCGCGACGGAAAGTGGGTCACGCCTCCCGCGCGTGAGCTAGTGCCGGGTGACGTCATTCAATTGAAGCAGGGCGATATCGTGCCGGCAGATGCTCGGTTGCTGGATGGGGATCCGATGTCGGTGGACCAGTCCGCGCTGACCGGCGAAAGCCTCCCCGCCACCCGCAAGCCCGGCGAGGCGATATTTTCCGGCTCTATTGTGCGCCGCGGTCAGAGCAACGCGCTGGTCTATGCCACCGGCGCCAACACCTACTTCGGCAAGACGGCGAAACTGGTCGAGCAGGCGCAGACCGTCAGTCATTTCCAGAAAGCGGTTCTGAAGATCGGCAATTACCTGATCGTCCTTGCATTGAGCCTAGTGGCGCTGATCATTGGCTTCGCGCTCTATCGGGGCGACCCGATTCTCACCACCTTGGAATTTGCCCTGGTGCTGACTGTCGCGGCGATTCCAGTGGCAATGCCGACGGTGCTTTCGGTAACCATGGCCGTTGGGGCTCGCCTGCTCGCGAAGAAAAAAGCGGTTGTGAGCCGATTGGTCGCCATTGAGGAATTGGCGGGGGTAGACGTGCTGTGTGCGGACAAGACTGGCACGCTGACCCAGGACAAGTTAACGCTGGGTGATCCGTTCTGCACAGAAGGAGTGACGGCGGCTCAAGTTATTCTCGACGCCGCGCTGGCATCGCGGGCAGACAATGACGACACGATCGATCTGGCGGTGCTGAAAGGCGTGAAGGATCCGGAAACCTTGAAGATCTATCATATTGATCACTTCACGCCGTTCGATCCGGTTCACAAGCGCACCGAGGCGGACGTCAAAGACAAGGATGGCAAGTCGTTCAAGGTGACCAAGGGGGCGCCGCAGGTGATCCTGGCGCTCTCGGCCAACGCAGCACAGGTGAAGGCTGCCGTACAGAAGGCGGTCGATGGGTTCGCGGCGCGCGGCTTTCGCTCGCTGGGTGTTGCGCGGGCCGACGGAACCGGTCCATGGCAGCTGGTCGGTGTATTGCCCTTGTTCGATCCACCACGCGATGACGCCAAGGCTACCATTGCGACCGCCATAGCGATGGGTGTGAAGGTCAGAATGGTGACCGGCGATGCGATCGCCATCGCAAAGGAGACCTGCAAGAAGTTGGGCATGGGCGCCAACATCCTCGGTGCCGGCAGCCTTGGCGACGCCAAACAGATGGAGTCACCAACAACGGCGGCCCTCATCGAGAATGCGGACGGGTTCGCCGAAGTGTTCCCTGAGAACAAGTACGACATCATCAGTGTCCTGCAAAAGCGCGGCCACATCGTCAGCATGACCGGCGACGGGGTCAACGACGCCCCGGCTTTGAAGAAAGCCGACTGCGGTATCGCCGTTTCGACGGCGACAGATGCGGCGCGCGCTGCCGCGGCCATTGTCCTCATGACGCCCGGGCTCTCGGTAATCATCGATGCGATCAAGGAAAGCAGAAAAATCTTCCAGCGCATGAACAGCTATTCGATGTACCGCATTGCCGAGACGCTGCGGGTACTTCTGTTCATGACATTGGCGATTCTAGTATTCAACTTTTACCCGGTCACGGCCGTCATGATCGTGATGATCGCTTTGCTCAACGACGCCGCCATATTGTCGATCGCCTACGACAACGTGAACTACAGCAATAAGCCGGAAGCGTGGAACATGCATCTGGTGCTCGGAGTTTCCACGGTTCTGGGCGTCATAGGGACGGTCGCCATTTTCGGCCTGTTCTATCTGTCGTTGAACGTTTTTCATCTTGACCATGCCCACACCCAGACCATGATGTACCTAAAGATGTCCGTGGCTGGTCACCTGACGATATTCTTGACCCGCACGCGCGGGCCTTTCTGGTCCATACGCCCGGCGCGGATTTTGTTGATTGCTGTGTTCGGCACTCAGGCCGTGGCTACTTTGATCGCAGTGTATGGCGTGTTCATGACGCCAATTAGCTGGGGGTACGCCGGATTCGTATGGGGTTATTCGCTGGCCTGGTTTTTCGTGAATGATCGCGTCAAGCTGCTCGCGTATCGCATTTTTGATTCTCCCAAGGCGGCAGCAAAAGCCAAAGAAAAGGAAATCGCTTCCAGAGAGAAGGTGGAGGCGAAGCCGAATGCCAAGGCGAAACCAGCGCCCGATGCCAGAGCGGAGACAAAGCCGGATTCCGAGCCCGCGCTGGCGTCGGAAGCCAAGGCGGAGGCGAAGCCAGATACTAAGGCGGCACCAGCGCCCGAAGCCAAAGCGGAGACAAAGCCGGATTCCAAGCCCGCGCCGGCGTCGGAAGCCAAGGCCGAGGCGAAGCCAGATGCTAAGGCGGCACCAGCGCCCGAAGCCAAGGCGGAGACAAAGCCGGATTCCGAGCCCGCGCCGGGGTCGGAAGCCAAGGCGGCTCCAGCGTCCGAAGAGAAGGCAGGGGCGAAGCCAGATACCAAGGTGGAGGCGAAGGCGGACGCGAAACCCGCGCCGGCGCCCGAATCGAAATCCACTGCAGCGTCCGATTTGACGCCGAAGCTGGTCGATCGAGTCCATGCATTGTACGAGGAACTCGGGCGCCAGGACGTTCTGGCCGTACAGGAACTGGAGCGGACACTAAAGGCTTCAAAGGATAAGACAAAATCCTAGGGAACCATTGGAATCACGTCGTATACGCAGACACCAGCGGTTCAAGCGGCGGCAACTCATGCATCACACGCGCGAACTACTCAGAGAGGCATTACATTGAAAATCAACTCGAAGGATTTCCGCGTTCCAACCGACAAAAAGGTCGATCTTGATGAGTGGCCCACCGCGGTGGAGCATTATTTCAAGTCAAAAGAGCAGTATCAGGAACTGCTGGAAAAGCACGTCGAAGGCTTGAGTTCGCGTCAACAACTACATTACGCCTCAGGCCGATACGCATTGCTGCTGATCTTTCAGGGCATGGACTCTGCGGGAAAAGATGGTGCTATTCGCCACGTCATGTCGGGGGTGAACCCTGAAGGTTGCGAAGTCTACAGTTTCAAGCAACCAAGCGCTGAAGAGCTCAAGCATGACTTTCTCTGGCGCACCTCGTGCCGGCTCCCAGAACGCGGACGAATCGGGGTCTTCAATCGTTCGTATTATGAAGAAGTGCTCATCACACGTGTTCACCCCGAGATTCTGGACACTCAGAATCTTCCAAAACACTCGCTTGATGACCGGCATTTCTGGAAAGACCGGTATCGTTCCATCGTTGAAATGGAAGCGCATCTGTATCGAAATGGAACCAAGGTCGTCAAATTCTTCCTTCACCTATCGGAACAGGAACAGGCCAAGCGCTTCCTGGAGCGTATCGACGAGCCCGACAAGAACTGGAAATTCAGTGCGTCGGACATTCACGAAAGAAAATTCTGGCCAAAATATATGCATGCATATGGACATTGCCTGGCCGAGACCAGCACGCACCACGCACCCTGGTACATAGTGCCCGCCGATGACAAGGAGAATGCCCGGCTGATGGTGTCGCAAATTCTCATGGATGCGTTTGATGAGATCAAGATGGCCTATCCCAAAAGCTCTCCAAAGCGGCTGCGGGAATTGCAGGCCATCGGCAAGCAGCTCACAGAATCGGCCTGAAAAGTGAACGAAGTTAAGCGTGACGTCGGGGAAGAGATCGAGACCCTGCAGCGCGAATCCTTCAGCTATTTTGAACACGAAGTCAATGTTGCAAACGGCTTGGTGAGGGACAAGACATCGCAAACGTCGCCCGCCAGCATTGCTGCCACTGGCTTCGCGCTCGCGGCCTACCCGGTTGGTGTCCAACGTGGGTTTATTTCACGGGCAGCGGCCGTCGCACGTACACTTACGACTCTTCGTTTCTTCTGGAATAGTCCACAAGGTCCTCAGCTGGACGCCACCGGCTATCAAGGCTTTTATTATCACTTTTTGGACATGCAAACCGGCCGCCGAGCCTGGCAGTGCGAGTTGTCGACGGTAGACAGTGCATTCCTGCTCGCTGGCATGTTGACTGCGGCGGCGTATTTCGATGCAGGCACCGACGATGAGGCGGAGATTCGCTCGGTTGCCGATGCGCTCTATCGACGCGCCAACTGGCATTGGGCGCAAAACAATGGTCTGACGTTGACACACGGGTGGAATCCCGAAAGCGGCTTCCTTCGGTATCGTTGGGAGGGCTATGACGAGGGGCTGCTTCTCTACGTGATTGCGCTCGGCTCGCCGACGTATCCGCTGGCTGGGGAAGGATTTGCCGCGTGGTGCTCGACTTACCAGTGGAAGAGCCAATACGGCTACGACTACCTTTATGCGGGATCGTTCTTCACACATCAGCTTTCGCACATATGGATTGATTTTCGCAAAATCCAGGATACCTACATGCGCGACAAGGGAATCGATTATTTCGAAAACACCCGCCGCGCGACCCACATACAAAGACAATATGCGATCAACAACCCACTCAAGTTTAATGGTTACGGAGCCAGTTGTTGGGGTATTACCGCCAGTGATGGCCCTGGACCCGATAACATCAAGATAGACGGTGTCGAGCGGCTCTTCTTTAATTACATCGCTCGGGGAGTTCCATTTGGGCCCGATGATGGAACTATCGCGCCTTGGGCGGTCGTGGCTTCGCTACCGTTCGCTTCCGACATCGTGTTGCCTTCGATCGAGTATTTCATTCATGACCTCAAATTGAAGGCCAACAATCCCTACGGATTCAAGGCGACGTTCAACGCCACGTATCCGGCCAAGTCCGGAAATCCGAGCGGCTGGGTGTCGCCTTGGCACTATGGGCTAAACCAAGGGCCGGTGGTTCTGATGATCGAAAATTATCGGAGCGAGCTGTTGTGGCGGTTGACGCGGCAGTGCCCCTACATCGTCAGCGGCCTTCGTCGAGCAGGGTTTAGCGGAGGCTGGCTTTCATAGGTCTTACATGCTGTTGTTCATAGGGGGGTCGAAAGTCGCGCTCAACGCTGCGCCCACCATGCTCCAGCCTCACGCAATGTGCGGTAACGAACTGACAGCCTGCTCTGTTCGATTCGAAAATTGCCGCTGATTGACATCGGTCAAACTGGTTTGATGCAGGGGCCTGCACTCAAGGAGCAACTCTCTGGAACATCATACGCGGTGCACGCCCTTCCACAAGTTGGTCTCGGCATGCTCCGCGTTCTGCGCGGCTCTTCTCACTCTGTTGTGGACGTCCCAGTTTGCCTTGGCGGCTCCTTCATTGGCTGCGAACGTCGACGCCGCTCGCTTGACGGACGCCGACCGGGATCCCCGCAACTGGATGAGCTACGGGCGCACCTACAGCGAGCAGCGCTTCAGTCCTCTCGCGCGCATCGATGCTTCGAATGCGGCCCAGCTAGGCCTGGTCTGGTTCGCCGACTTCGACACCAAGCGGGGCCAGGAGGCGACGCCACTAGTGATCGACGGCGTTCTGTATGTGTCGACCGCCTGGAGCATGGTCCGCGCCTTCGATGCCAGGACCGGCCGCCCCCTGTGGTCCTACGATCCAAAGGTGCCGCGCGCGCTCGGCGTGCGCGGTTGTTGCGATGTCGTCAATCGCGGCGTCGCCGCGTGGCAGGGCAAACTCTACCTCGGGACCTTCGACGGTCGCTTGATCGCGCTCGACGCGGCGACCGGTAAGCCCGTCTGGACCGTCATGACCGTCGATCCGACAAAGCCCTATACGATCACCATGGCTCCGCGCGTCGTCAAAGGACGCGTGCTGATCGGCAACAGCGGCAATGAATTCGGCGTCCGGGGCTACCTGTCCGCGTACGATGCCGGGACCGGCGCGCTCGCTTGGCGCTTTTACACGGTGCCCGGCAATCCGGCGCTGGGCTTCGAATCACCGGCCATGGAAATGGCGGCCAAGACCTGGTTCGGCGAATGGTGGAAGCTCGGCGGCGGCGGTACGGTCTGGGATGCGATCAGTTATGACCCTCAGTTGAATCTGGTCTACTTCGGCGTCGGCAACGGCGCCGAATGGAACCGGGAGTATCGCAGCGCCGGCAAGGGAGACAATCTGTTTCTGTCGTCGATCGTGGCCGTGAATGCAGACACCGGCGCCTACGTCTGGCATTACCAGGCAACGCCCGGCGAGGAATGGGACTACGACGCGGATCAGCAGCTCGTGCTTGCCGATCTTTCGATCGCGGGGCAAGCACGCCAAGTCCTGATCCAGGCCAATAAGAACGGCTTTTTGTACGTGCTCGACCGCAAGACGGGCCAATTGATATCGGCGAATGCGTTCACGCCCGTGACCTGGGCGAGCGGGGTCGATCTTGCGACCGGGCGCCCCATCGAACAGCCCGACAGCCGCTACGACAAGACCGGAAAGTCCGTGCAGTTGATGCCGGGCGCGCTCGGAGCGCACAACTGGCAGCCGATGGCCTTCAACCCGACCACTGGGCTGGTCTACATCCCGGCCCAGGAAATCGGCATGGGTTACGCGGACATCAAGGATTTCAAGCCCGCGACGATCGGTTGGAATCTGGGCGTCGCCACGACGAACACCGAGGGCGTCAAAGGTTACCTCGTCGCCTGGGATCCGGTCGCAGCCAAGGAGAGGTGGCGCGTCGTGCAGGCTGGTCCGTGGAACGGCGGCGTCCTCACGACGGGCGGCAATCTGGTTGTCGAGGGCAATGCCACCGGCGCAGTGGCGGCATATCGGGCCGACACGGGCGCTAAGTTATGGAGCGCCGCCACCGAGACGCCGGTCATGGCAGCGCCGATGAGCTACGAGGTTGACGGTGAGCAGTACATCGCTGTGCTCGCCGGATGGGGCGGCGCTTACTCCTTGCTCGAAGGACGCCAGTCAAACCCATCCGGCAAGATTCGCAACGTTAGCCGGCTGCTCGTCTATAGTTTGCACGGTCAGATGGCATTGCCGCCCTTGGCGCCGGAACTGCCGGCGCTCGTACCGCTGCTGCAAGATACTGCGTCGGCAGCTACTCTCGCGGCGGGGGAAAAGGGGTACGATCAATTCTGCAGCGTCTGTCACGGCCAAAGCGCGGTCGGTGGCGGCGTGATACCGGATTTGCGCAAGTCCCCGTATTTGCCGGTCGAAGCCTGGTACGGGATCACTCTGCAGGGA
>Ga0302315_10002844_pt1 | contig 16033 bp, 12 predicted proteins | sample III_Palsa_N3_1_FD_200532 | JGI IMG/M metagenome (GOLD analysis project Ga0302315, IMG submission 200532) | Peat permafrost microbial communities from Stordalen Mire near Abisko, Sweden - III_Palsa_N3_1 | ecosystem: Environmental > Terrestrial > Soil > Palsa > Peat permafrost | place: Sweden... | reverse complement strand
GAACAACCACTACTACTTACAGAATTACATATTCTAACTAATTAACTAGAGTAGTTACATATTCTAACTAATTAACTAGAGTAGTTACATATTCTAACTAATTAACTAGAGTAGTTACATATTCTAACTAATTAACTGGAGTAGTTACATATTCTAACTAATTAACTAGAGTAGTTACATATTCTAGTTAATTAACTAGAGTAGTTATTGTTTGATAAGATATCATGGTCTGTTAGTCTATAGTACAACGATTGTAAGTCTAGTCTATATTATTAGCAGCAAAGTACTTGTTAGCTTATAACACCTATTAACAAGAGTGTTATAACACCTATTAACAAGAGTGTTATAACACCTATTAACAAGAGTGTTATAACACCTATTAACAAGAGTGTTATAACACCTATTAACAAGAGTGTTATAACACATAACACATAGTATTGTCTATCTCATCATAGGTTACATGGTCACCATGTAACGTGTGTTTGTGTGTGTGTATTAGGTTGGAGTTAGGAGTAGTTCGTCGTTGCACAAGCTCGTATATCTTCACGGGCACTGGTACTGATAGCACAGTTGGTGGTGCTTCACATAGAAGTGATGGTAAATACCCCAACCGATAGCCACTAACACTGTCACAACCAGTAGGGCAATAGAGGCCCGACTGAGTTTGCGGGTGTTAACCACAGATTTAATGTTGCGAGGCGAGAAGGTTACGGCCAGAAAAGCAAAACCTAGAATAGCAATCACCAGAGCGAAGATAGCAGAGATCCAATCGTCCATTGTGTCTTTTTATAACCACAAATATTTTCTTGTTTATTATACGGAGATAGTTATGATAATTTGTAACTATCTTATCCAGAGAAATCGGCTACTATAGTTAGGGTAATTACTATTAGTAATAACAGTTGTAGGTTAGACCTATAATTATAACATTGACTTTAGTAGTTTATCTGCAAGCTGCGATAAGAGTAACGAAACGAAGGAATCTACTCAAGAAAACTGTTACCTAATTGGAAGACAAGAAAAAATAATTATCTCTTTGAAAGACAAGAGAACACAAATATCTGTCTAAAAAACGAGGATACCCGGATGTTTCTTCCTTTGCCTTATTCGTTTCTTAACTCGAAAATTGTTAATTTTGTCTCCGTCTTACTTTCCTATTGCATCCTCCCACTTTCCATTCTGAGCGGACGCATGAACTACAGCACTCTGCCTGTCCGTAAGAATCTCGGGTTCACCCAGTGTCTTGCCTCCATATTCAAGCTCCACTCAGAGACCGCTAACACATGGACTGGCCTGCTGTCGGTCTATGTTGTCAGCAACGAGATCCAGCAGGTGCTTGAGACCATGATCGCACAGCAGACCACCCAGACGATCGCACAGCGGACTATCCTGGTGTGGCTCGGCTGCAGCACTCTCTCGCTCATCGCCTCCCTCCTAGCCCACCACTTCTCTGCCCTCTCTGCCTCGGCTAGCCGAACTCTCTTCCGCCTCGATCACCAATTCCTACACCTCTACATGATCTCCACTGCCCTGCCAATCCTGGCCTGCTGCGTGTTCAGTGAGCACGCTGTCGAGTTCCTCACCACACTGCTATCCTCACCCTCGTTTCAGACCAAGACCCTTTCCTTTATTGGCGCAACTTATCTCGCTGGCTCTTTGTTGCTCGGAGCTATTTCAGCTATGTCCCGATTTAGGTCGTTCGATTTTGGGCTAGTCCAGCAGCGGTGGATGGGTTTGGCTGTGCTGTTTATCCACCTACCCATCTTTGTCCTCCTCGGCAAAATGTCTAGCCATCAACTCCTCCTCATTCTTGCCTTCCAGCTTTCTCTGGCCATTGGCGGCGCCATGTACTCATTCCGCTTCCCGGAGAGGTTGGAGATCCCAATCATCAGCTTCATTCCAGGCAATGCCTGGATGCATATGATTATTCTCTTCGGCCACCATGCACTTTTCCTCTTCTTCACCTCCTCTTCTTCTATTACCACCGATACTGTTGTTGATGCTGGTGCTGTCACTAATCTTATTATTGGTGCTGTTGCTTGTGCAACAGAAACAGCACCAGTGATAACCGAGTTTTTTTCAGGTCTTTTCCTAGGCCCACTACATGCGGGTCTCACTCTTGGGTTCTTTCTTTTTGGGGCTGGAGTGACACTTTTCTCGGTGTTTTTCATCGTCTGGACGTGCTCGCCACTGTGGACTATACGTGGTGAATTAAATGAATTTCGTGGAGCCAAACCTTTCCGGTATGAGAAGACAGCGAGGGAGGATGGTCCTGGTGCAAAATTCATGTGGAGACCTAGTGCCGACGACTTTGTTGGTCGGTTGCCACGGGAGGCCTGGCTGACTATGAACTTTGATTTCTTCGATACAGTCTGGTACTGGTACCACATTAGCTTGAACTTTCAACTCAACAACTTGATCAGGCTGCTGCGGCTTCCTATTCTCATTTTCAGGGCCTACTTCTCACCTAGGTGGCATGCAGACCCTCACGTAGTCTACACCGCTGTGATGAACACTGGGCTCATCAACTGGGTACAGCACGACGGTCATTGTCATGTCACCAACTCCTATCTGCCAGTTTCTGTTTCCGTTTTTAACGGAAACGGAAACAGAAACGGAAAAAGAGACGGCAGTGGTGGGAGGACCATGTTTGGACAGAGACCCTATCGTCACTTTGAGGAGATTATCCTGTACCTTGATCATGAGCGAGAGGTCATCACCAAACTTGAGATTGTCGGGGAGCAGAGTACTGATGATCCCACCGAGATGAACCACTTTGTTGGAGCTCTACTCGGCATCAAGTCACACATCGGGATACACGCTCAGGGAGCTAACGCCATCTCCAACCCAAACTGGCCCTTGGCGAGGCAGGTAAGCGTTGCTTTTAATGGTCTCAACTTGGCTATCACCAACAAGTTTACTGAAGAGTGGATCTTCTGTAATGATATTCCTGGTCTAGTAGATCTTACTGTGCGTGAGGGTGTGCCCCACTATGCTGGCGGCAAATTCCCAGAAATACTCAAGGCCAAGTCTCCACTCTTCAACTGCATCCTAGAATGTCACCGAAGCCCAGTCCTAAGGAAGTATGCAGCCACTCAGGCAGATGTCTCCACTATGATCAACTCTGTTCTAATCCACTGTATGGAACATCACCTCATTGAAACACTAACACCACCGACTGGATTAGTGCAGAGTGAGCTGCTAGATGTTGACCTCTCTATTCTGACCATCTTTTCCGGCGGCCTACCCAATCTCGACATTGTTGGGAACTCCAAAACCCCTTGGGATGAGGTCACCACTGAGGTCCGAAGCATCGTCCAACGCATCGCTCCCCAGTATGTCGAGGCTCTCACCTCCATTCCCATCACGTAACATCGGAAAACAGTATAGATCGGTTAGCAGTAGACCAGTTGATAATAGACCAGTTGATAATAGACCAGTTGATAGTAGACTATCAACAGTAATTACAATCTAAGATTGTAATAACAACTTTCATTATCATAGTGCTACTTGACTCTACTGACCACGATCAACCACATGTCTTCGAGAGATAATATTGTAGGACCCTATCAAGTTGTAGTAACAGACATATTTTGATGGACATATTCTTACTCGTCAGAATAGTAGTGTTAATAGTAGGAGAAACTTGTTAGTCACTACAAGTATGAGGTCTGTCTAACAAATCTCTATCTACGAATTCTCTAACATGTATAAATTTATCTGTTAACGACAACAGACCAACTAATTACTGTTTATAAAACAAGACTATTTATAATGTTATCGTCGGCGACAACAATAAGTATACCAGAGCCAGTTAGGCTCATAGCCTTTCCTGTAATCAGGAAACTGTTACCAACGGGAGACACGAGATTCAGCTCAGACAACAGTTACTCGTTGGATGACGAGCTAGATACCGACTGGGCTGGAGTTCTCAAACTGTTAGATTTTGTCAAGAGTACGGCCTTCACTGCTGATGTGATGTTGGCCAGGCTACATGAGTTAGCGAGATCTCTACACCTGTGCCTCAATAATCAGGTTGTCAATAACCTTATCACCTTTGAGAGATTACTAAGCTCGATAAATAACGATGGTGGTAGTGGTAGTAACGGTAATAGTGGTGGTGGTGGTAGTAATGGTAATAGTGGTGGTGGTGGTGGTGGTAGTAATGGTAATAGTGGTGGTGGTAGTAATGGTAATAGTGGTGGTAATAGCTACTACTATTCTCAGCAGCGGTTGTCTCAGGAGGATGCGGCTAAGCTGCAACAGTTCAAGGAGGATATCTACGAGGTCATCTCTCGAGATGACGATGTTTTCAATGATACTGAGGTTAGTGACACTATCTATGCAGTAGTAGCTATCAAGAATAATGTTTATTTAGGTCACATCTATGCCTGGAAGTCACCCACTAGTGGTCTGCTACTAGCTATGGGTATTCGTAAAGATCCTGCTACCATGGTTAAGTCGGAAGCTAGTAAGGCAGACTTCACCTCCGATAGGCTGAGTCAGTACCTAATTGAGGGGATTAGACGTTTAGCACTACAACTGAGTTGTAGCAAGATGGTGGTAGCATTCCCTAGGCCAGTCATGTATCATATTCTAACCAAGAAGCATGGCTTCAGTGTACACTTCATGACTAATAAAGAGTTTGGTAACGGTATTGCGCCACAGCGTGACTGCTTCCACTGCATAGCACGTTCCTGTGACACTGCTATTATCAACAAAAACCCTGACGGTCATAACCTATTACACTTCAACTATGTTTTCATCTCGGTCTAAGGTGATAGGCTGCTGTCCTCTCTCCTTCCCTTTCTCCGATAAAACGACTGTTATAGTTTATATGGTTAAGGATAGTTAACCACTCTGAGACAGTAACAGTTACGCTAGAATTACAACACTATGTTGTAATAAGATCAAGACTTCAACCAGATATCATAGTCACTGTCAGTAACTTGTAGCACTAACACTACTACTACTACTACTATGTAAGACAAACCTTACTTAGAGTAGGGTGTTAGATTTCTAAGTTAGAGTTCTTATTACATCTGCTCATAACCAGCTAACATCAGAATACGATACCATTCGGCAGTGGCAGACTCTATAAACTCAACGTTACATCTTATGGCTGACTCTTTCTCTGTAACATTTTTAATTAGGTATGCATCAAAATCTGTCTCTGACCTACTTGCTATCCACCCTAGAGCTGAGAAGAAGTTGTTTAGTGGTGTTATAATCTCCAGTTGATAACATCTTTGACGCAGGGCATTGATGAAGTAGAAAAGATCAGAAGAGGAAGCAGTTGGAGAAGTAGTAACACTGCTCTCCCCAAAGTCTCCGATAACAGTGCGACGCTTACCATCCCTCATAACCAAGAATACGTTGCCAAGATGTAAGTCCCCATGATAGATACCAAGTTGGGCTAGTCTTAACAGAGACTGGAGTACCTCCTTGATCATAAGAAAGATATCTAGAGGGAACACGGTCGAATACTTCAGCAGCTGTTGTACATCACACATAGCCATCTCCATGATCAAAAACGCACCATCATCACACAATAACCCTCTGATGAAATATAAGAAATATCTGTTGTTGGTTTGGTCTTCAGTTATCAACAAGTTGATAGCTACTTCACTATCCAACTTACTAGCCACTTTTAGGGCTTTAACAGCTATGCGACTATCATGAAGTTGGCCAGCATAAACTTTGGCATGAAGACTATCAGAGCCGATACGGTGAGTGAACTTTAGGCTATTAATAAACTCATGATCATCATCATCATCATCATTAGACCTCCTAATCTCTAAAAACTTTTCCAAGTCAAGGTCTAGATTAGAAGGCTCATTGAGACCTTGATAGTGTTCTGTTGGGAACACAATCATTATCAGTAATCTTTAGTAGTAGTAATAATAGAGAGATAACTTCAAGCTTACTATTGTGCTGATAAAAAGAGAAGAGGTTCAAGCTTGTCACTACTATACTGACATACTAGTCTCTACTAAATATAATGTTAATGAGTGAGGATAACAGTATCTGGTTACTAACTTTATCAGCCACAGTTTGATCCATAACCTGGATCAAACTATGGAACAGGTATTGTTTACCACTAGAGATCTTTAGGACAGACAACATGTTGAGGACAGTCTTAGAAATAGTCTAGTAAGTACTTGTTTCGTTTCGTTTGTTTTGTAATCTTGGATTACAAAGTCTTACTATAACCTATAACCATACACCTTTTAATCTTATAACTCTCCACTGTTACAAAGTTTCTCACTCGATCCTCTAAGTTATCACCAACAAACTATCCTAACCGTCTCTACTTCTCACTATAACAAAGTCTATATTTTGTCTGCTTACTACCTAGAGTAGTAAGTCCTATTTTGACACAGCTGTAGCTACAACTCTTATGTAATAGAGACAGTTGTGGTAATAGTAACAGTTTACAATCTATGATTGTAAAGCAGAATAGACACACGCTACCAGAAACCGATGAACAGTGCTCTGCTATCCAACTCTTGACCAGTCTGGTCAGTGTATAACCCATGATTGAAGTTGGCTGACTTGAGAACTAGACCTTTGTCACTCTTGATAGTCCAACAGCCGTGTTTCTCACCGTCGTCATCGTAGTAGCGGTCAAAAGTCACATGCAGGTACTTACCACCTAGGCTGATGTCCTGCTTGTCCTGCTTGTCCTGCTTGTCCCGCTGGACCAGCTGGTCTACCAAGTCCTTGTCAATCATGCCAGCCAGACTGCTGGTGTGCCACAGATCATAGATCTGCCAGTGACCTACTCTGACACCGACCTTGTAGTGACCAAGCTGTAGTAGCCTGTTGTCTGCATTCTGTCCGTTAGCATAGTAGATTAAAGCTGGGTTGTCCCACTTCTTGTATAGACCATCAAGTACGATAGTGTCATAATACGCTCTTGACATACCAGCCTCCTCACTCCAAGCCAGAATATCAGGATCGTAAGAACTACGTACAACAGACAACTGACCATCTTTGTACCAAGAGCGCTGATCATGACGACCGTCAGCCTGAATCGTTATCTCGTGTGTTAGTAGATAACGCTGGTTTTGGTTTTGGTTCCCAACTTTAGCCTCAGTCGACTTTTTATCTCTAACCAGATACAGCTTGTATTTGGGCTGGTTGGCCTCATCTTCGGTTACGGCCACAATTTGGTTGTTGCTGTTATCAGTCAGCAGTTCAAGCCTACAGCTGTTACTTGCTGCTGTTGCTGCTGTTGTTGTCATCAATGTTGATGACAACAGTGTTGACGACAACAACAATGATAGCTTAATGTCTAGCCAAGCTTGCAGTTGGTAATGGTCAACTTCCAACTTATCAACCAGGTAAGAGTAGGGTAGGTATAACAGCAGTTGCTGTAGTTCGGCTGTAGCAACCAGCTGTCTAACAGCCTCAAGCAAACTACTTTTCTTATCGGTCAAGATAACATCATTCACCAAATGCTGTAAGTAACGACTGTCAGATAGATAGAAACCCAACTTCAGGCAACTAGTCAGCTTATCTACTGTAGTAATAGGTAGTGGCCTGCTGTCCTTGACGTAGTTAAGGTAGTTGCCGATGACGAGATAGTACTCTCTTGGTACTTCAACTGTAGTCACCCTGACACCGACAGCATGCTTTTGCTTCATTAGCTCGTTTTGACTACCACTACCATTATCACTACCATCAGTAGTTGTACCAGATAAGTAGTGCTCAAAGTAGCCGCTGAGCAGCTTGGAGGTTGACGCCTGCTCTCTAGTCAAGCTCGCCTGCTTGTTGCGGACTTGAAGTAGCAGGTACATATTAAACTTACACAAGTTTTTCAAGCTCTGACGGTTAGTCGTTGACCTTGACTATAAAATCATAAACTACAACCACCATTATATAGTAGGTGGTTGTTAATGCTAACATCGACGTAACAAGCTTGGGTAATCAGTATATTTTCTGATGGTATAACGATCATACAACAGGTTGTTACTCAGTGGCATGATTAGGTAACCTAATCGGAAAGTAGTAGTAGTAGTAGTAGTAGTAGTAGGAGGTATGGTTTATAGCAGTTGAAAATACCTACTGTGGCCTGCCAGTAGAGCCTAACAGCTATGTGGTTGAAGCCGATGATGTCAACACTCGGTTCAGTTAAACGATGGCCTAGCTGAGACCACAAACTTCAACTTTGACTACGCTCAAAAATGTCCTATCTGAGACATCTCGGCAGTAGTAGTGTCACTGTGTACTATCTATGATAGTACAAGTCTGTCTATCCTAATCTATGAGATAACAAGCTTATTCTGTATTAGGCGCTATGATTATCAGTCCAATCTTACTTACCTAGTTAAAGTAGTAATAACAGGCGTGTGTTACAGCTTAGAGCTCTAACCTATAAGAGTTATGAGAGAAGTAAGAGTTACAACTTAGACTAGAGTTGTAACTCTTACAATTTAGAAGAAATGTAAGAGAGTTGTAACTAGTCTAGAGTTGTAACTCTTATCGTTCTTCCAAGTTATAACTCTAAGTTGTAACTCTTGTAATCTACTCTAAGTTATATCTCTACTCTAAGTTATAACTCTTGTAATCTACTCTAAGTTATATCTCTACTCTAAGTTATAACTCTTATTTATCATTGTCATCGACTAACAACCATCTCCGGCAATACAGAAATTGCAAAAATTTTGTAGGGGGTACCCTAGCAGTAAATTTTTGTATTGATTACTAACGTATAGCTGTGATAGATGTCAGACAAAAACTTCAAGTATATCTACAAATTCTTAGTAGAAACTGTCTTTGGTGGTTGTCAGTCATCTCCTGATATCGGTGAGAGTCAGAAACTTGGTTCCTAACAAAAATTTTCTAGGGGTGGCCCTAGGAGACAATTTTTATAGTAGTAATCACTGTACAACTGTGTCTATTTCTGGACAAAGTTCATAGTTATAACTGGAATTTAGTAGAAATTGTCTTCAGTGATTGATAGTGATCTCCAGTCATTGGTTACAGCTAGTAACTAGACCTTTAGTGAAATTTTGTGGTGTCGTCCATAGCAGTGAAGTCGTGTGACCTTTATAATTCTTATAAGTTACAACTTGGAGTAGAGTTATAAGAGTTACAAGTTAGAATAGAGTGATAAGAGTTCTAACTTAGGAGAGTTATAGGAGTTACAACTTAGAGTTCTAACTTAGGAGAGATATAAGAGTTATAGTTTAACATCTTCATGATCAAGATTTATATCAACCTGTTACACTAGCAACTTATTATAACTAGTTATAGGAGGTGTAAAGGACTAACACTTCATAATATAACAAGAGTTTATTGTTACCCATGCGGAAAGTTGTCATAGTCTACCTTCTTGGGAGGTGGAAGAAAATTGGTACATTAGCCCTACTATAACACTATTATAACAAGGTCAATTCAAAGAGTAGTGTGAAAGCTTGAGAGGTTTGAGGTCATTAGAGTTATAACGGTCAGGACTCAGAGGGCCACTATTCTGCTACAGGTATCTCTTCAAGAGACATCATAGATCTGGTATTAGACTTCTATAAAACTACGATAGAGACAGGCAGAATACAGAGCTTTAAACTTGTTACTGTCATAACAAGACTCAAATACAGACCAAATTTACTACTATTATAATAATAGTAGTAATAGTAAACAGATAGAATACACTACTTTAAGCCTGCTGCTACCACAACAAGCTTAAATAGGAGACGAAAATAGTCTTACTATAGTAGTGTAGTTAACAGAGTCAGTCAGACAAGACTTGTGGTTCTAGTCGTTCACTACCTCTTGAAGAGATAGTATAAGATTTGGCTGCCAAGCATGGCCACTCCTGATCACACAATCTTGCAGCCGTGACAGTGTCATAACATCAACATCAACAGTTAAACTGGTTGCTATTCATAGCCCTTCAATGACTAGTTATAATCAACCTCAGCCAACAACGACTGTAAGCTACAGTAATAGTCAGGCGGATTAAACATTCATCAAGTTACCTGATGATTGAACTATTTCAGGCTCTTTACTTGAGACTTGTCCTTGATACCTGTTTTGACATGCTTCTCTTCGACTGGTTTTTGGGTAGTTACTGTACTAACATCTGCCGTGTGAGCACGAGAACCTCTTATTCGGGCAAGTCTGTTCTCTAACATGGCCTGGTCATACAACAGGCCGACAAGTCTGCTTGACATCTCTCTCTCTTTTGCAGTTATAAATATAGTAGGTCTAGAGCAAAAAGTTTACAACTCAATCTCATGGTATGATAATTTTCAAAACTATACTAACATAATACCTTAGTCCGGCTTGAGTATTAACCATAATAATCATAACTCTATCACACTATAACAATCGTAACTCTATCACACTATAACAATCGTAACTCTATCACACTATAACAATCGTAACTCTATCACACTATTCTAAGTGTAAAACTATCATTGATGGAGAAGTAACTCTTAAAGAGTTACTGTTAATTATTACAGCTCTATGCATGGTTAGCCTTAATCAGACGATCTTGCAGCTGCGATAGTGAGTCGATGCCAGCTGCGTTGCAGCTACTGCTGGTGCTACTAGCCATGTCGGTGGAGATGATAACTTTGGCATTGGGTGAGGTGGCCAGCTCCTTCCAGGCGTCAATACGCTGGGAAGCCAACACCAGCTGCATAGCTTCGGAGGCATCACCCACCCCCAGACCAGAGAAATTCTTGATAATCGCCTGATAGCCTTCCATGATGGCTGCGCGCTGACTGGCGACACCTTGACCCAGCAGCTTCATCTTGTCGGCTTCAGCTTCGGCCCTAGCCACAATAGCGACCTTCTCGGCCTCAGCATTGTTCTTGGCAGCGTCAAGGCGACGCTGTGAGGCATTGATCTCGTTCATAGCATTAACCACCTCCTTAGAGGGGGTAATGTCGGTAATCAAAGTGTCACAAACAATGTAACCGTGTGGCTCCATCTTCTCAGCCATCTGTTCCTTAACGGTGTCACTAATAATGTCCTTAGATGCTAGAAGCTCGTCTAGATTTTGCTTCTTACAACAGGGGCGAACAATGTTCTCCACATGGGCATTGATCTGTGAGAGTGGATCTTTCAGACTGTAGTGGGAGTTGAAGATATCCTGGTCAACCTTAGGAATGCTGTACTTGATAACACCGACTACCTTACAGAAGGAACCGTCCTTGGTATTGACTGTAAATTCAAACTGCATCGGTCGTTTAGTCTCGTAGTTGACCACAGCTGCCTGCTTCTCAAGACCCAACCAACGGATGTTGAACCCTGGGTACATGACACGGGAGTACTTACCGAGGAACTCGATAATGACCGCATGATTCTGTCTGACAATCGTGGGGATCGGGAACACCATTTCTCTAGCTGATTTTAGCGGAATCTAAGTTTTATCAGTAGCCAATTAGTCATAGTCAAGATTTCATTTTACTGTCGTAGTCGTGGCTATAGCCACAGACAGTCGGTATGAGGGAGATAAATTTGTCATGACAGATTTGTCTACATGAAAGTAACTATGATAATGACCAACCATCATCGTCACCACCCAACTGAAGATGAAGAGAAGTAGCGGTTAGAACATAGTCTATCGACCACCTACATTGTTCTGAGCCTGCTTCAGACTGTAGCTTCTCGGGTAACCACTATCTCTACCATCACTACTCCTTCAACTATCGGTACAGTCTTAACCTTAAAGTCTTCGACACTACATTAATTTCTACAGATTAGAGTTCACCACAAAGGTGTTGTGTCTAAGGATTTGTGGTAACTTGCTCAGATAAGAAAATTACTACAAGTCTAATGTCTGAATCAGGTGGTAACCTAGTTATCATCTATGATGTTTCACGGTTACAGATTGTAACCTCTTATTGTTAAAATCTCTACTGTCAACTTTCAAACAGCAAATATTTTCTCTGGACTAAAATAATGACTGATAACCATCATCAGCAATCAGAAGGGTTTAAACATGTCTTCCAGTTGCTACATACTATCTTGTCTCAGGTGACAGCACTGCCGTCTATCATCTCAACCACTTATAATAATGGTATCTTGCGGCCGCTGGAAAGTTACCTCAGTGTGAAGTTTGGACCTTTCGGTAACCCCGACAGTACTTTCACCAACAACATAGTTGGTGCTTTGATGGCACCGCTACCAGTTGGCCCCATTCTATATGCCGGTCTTACTCTGCTACCTAATGTTAGCACTATAGTGACATTTACCAGTTTTGACACTGTTTTTGTTAACATAACTTACAGCAGCCTGAGCAGTGCCTACTTGCTGAATCAGGTGTTAACTTTTGGCTCCGCCACACTTAACATTTATGGAGCTACTAATACTGACGGTTCCCCAATACAACTGCTCCTTGTCCCAGGTGTAAGTCCCAACACGATTAACGCCACCAATGCCTCCAATTTAGCAACCGTTCTGCCTAATACCCTGATGACTCTAGTTCTCTAACTGTCTAGTTGTCCAGTTTACTTAGTGTTATAGTTAATAACCTATCACTACACTAGAGGGACCTCTATAAGTCATAGTCCTGAAGAGAGAGAGATTAGCTTAGTCCATAACCTTCTTGTTATAGGCTCACTCTGTAAAGGTGTGTATGTACAGGTTTGTACTACAAAACTGTATTGTTAACTTGGTACATAATTGTAGTGTTGGAGACACACATATCGTCAAGAAAGGGAATTCAACTACCTCATTGTGAAGTAGTTCATCGATTTACTGTCTGGCTGGTAGTGGTAGTATTACCACCACTACTACTACAACCACTATCACCACCACTACCACTACTACTGCTAGTAGCATCTGAGGTGCCTGTATCAACACCAGATAATAGTTGCTGGTACAACTGTTGTAGCGCGGAATAGTAGGTTAGACGATCTTCAGGGTTGTGAGTAATATAACCACTATGAGGGGCAGACTTAAGGGTAATCATACGAACATTTTTGTAACCATGCTCTCTCAGTAGCACCACCATCTTCTGGCTGCACTCATAAGGCACTACCTCATCCTTGATTGAGGCCACAAAGTAGATAGGGATATTGCGGGGTAAATCTAGCAGACAAGATTCAGCTGTTATCCCATGACTGTCGTAAGTGGTCACGTTGGACAGTAGTAGTTTACACCAGTAGTTGACCCAGGTAGAGTCAAACTCATAGATGTCACTGATGCTAGAGGGGCAACCCTCTAACACAATAGCATCGAGATGCTTAGCATGCTCCTTCATAATCGAACACCAGGTGATGATCGTACTGGCTCCCCTGGAACTACCGAAAAGTACTAGCGGCTTCTTCTTCTCTACTTTACTACTGTTAATCACACTATGATTGTTAATCACACTATGATTAACAACCACATTATTGACATTAACTAGGTTGTCAAACAAGTGTCTGTTATTGCCATTACTAGCGGGTGTAGTGGCAACCTCTAGAGTCACCCCGTTATCGAGCAGATACTGTTGAAACTGCTGATCCAGAGCAGCAACATCCAACTGTTGTGAGAAGTTAAAATTTCGCATCCTCACGAAGTTACAGTACAATGGATGCGGGTTGTACTTGCCTTGCCATAGTGACAAGTGTCGTGTTAGCATATAGTGTAGTGGTGACATGAAGGGGGTTTGAACATCAATCTCGGGATACTGTACGCAATAGTGATCGCTGCCTATGACAGGACAGGCTCGTGGATGTTGTAACTTGACTACCTTGTTACTATTAAGTGGTGAGCGAAAGCTGACCGACTCACAGTACTTAGTCAGCTGTGGGAAGTAGCAGCCAGTACCTGGTGAAAAGATAAAAGTCAGCTGCTGTGCCAAGCCCGACTGGGCTTGGCACAGACCCAATTTGGTCTGGCGCAACTGTTGCATGCCATTGTTATTTGTGATATCTTCTGTTTTACTGGTGTTACAATTATTACTACAAGTACAGTTGTCACTACTACAGCTAGTGTTATCCGCAAGATTAGTTGGCAGCAAGCACTGCTGAACTTTTAGTTTAGTTGTCATTTTCGTAAACATGGTAATCTACTCTACCTTTTAAAGCTGGAATAAAAACTTTATGTCGAACACTCTAGTAATAGAGAAGTTGTAAGATAGGTAGTAACTTACTTTGTTGTAAGTTTATGGTAAAGTCGAACTTATAGTAACTAGTCCACAAGACCATCTATGGATGAGAGATTATGCATCCTCAAATTTTTTACAACCTTAAGGTTGTAAAATCATCCTGACCAACCACCTAGTCAGTTACTTAACCAGCCATCTATTAACTACCTAATCAACCACCTATTAACTACCTAATCAACCATTTATTAGCTATTCAACCAAAAGTAGCTTCTAGATCATAGTAGAAATACAAGAAATCATCAGTTGATGATGCATATATGGAGTCAATCTCGGCCATCGAACTGTTGACAAACGTGATGATCTTAACGTTGTTACTCTTATTACTACTGTTGTCATGAGCACCAACAAAGAAGTACAAACCCGTCTCGGCCTTAACATCAAGATGCTTGCGCACTTTACTAATGAAGTGACTGTAGCTGGACTCCTTAGGTACTAACAGCTTCAGACTAGCCAACTTTGATCCCTGCTTCAGAGGCAGCAGCAAGACTGGTATGCGATCAGGGTTCGACTGTCTAATGTCACCGGCTTTTCTACTGCCACTTGTATGCGGTTCATTATAACCACTGTTGCTTAACATGTCTAACTTGGTAATAAGATTGTACTGGCCTTTTATACTCTAAAGAAGGAATATTATATTTTACTTTGTTAATTGTAGTTTCGTTAACCTTAGTCCGAACTCGCTAGAGGACTGCAATTACAACTCAAAGTTGTAGTTACAGCTAACGTGTCTTGAACAATACTCTATTCCAAGACTATCTGAGATCAGTGATAAGTCAGCCCTTCATAACTACTGTTAACAGTGTACACTGATTCAAGTTCAACTTGAATCACGCTCCCCAAGCTAGTCTAGTCTAACTAGTTTGTTGCTGGTTTAACTCTAAACCGGCAACAGCTGGTCTAGACTTAAACTAGAATAGGTATTGCATTCTGAGCTATATCAGCCGGACGATGATTTTGTCGCATTAGACCGTCGACGGCAGATTGATTGCTAGTACCACTAGTCACAGTCTGTTGCTCACCAGACTTACTAGCCATTAGATTTTTAACCATGAAGATCAGAGCTAGCATAACCACCGTGACACAGACCACAATCAGAGCAATATCTGGCAGCGACTTCTTCCAGTCAAAGGCCACCTTACCCCCTGCAGCCACAGCAGCATGTGCAGCGTTAGCACCCACAGCACCAGCTCCTCCTCCTCCTCCATAGGAGGAGGAGAGGGAGGAGGAAGGAGGAACAGCAGCAGCAGCCTTCTGGCGTAGTAACTCATTGTTGCGCTTGGACCACTCCAGCGCTGATTGAAAACCGTCAGTTGACGACGCCATCCAATTACTATATATTTTGTATTTTCCAGAAAAAATATTTAAAGTTAACTGCCAAACTATTGTTCGGTGACTATTTTGAATGTGTCCAAAACAGTTAGACTACATCCAAAATCGTGGTTCTGGAGTGTACGTGATGGTCTGTGTCTGAGCCAACTAGACTGAGGGGAACACGGGTTAGTGGAGGATGCTACTAATGCAAGACTTGAGAGACAACCTTTAAGGTCAGCAACCTTGAAATTGTGAAGTCTACGTCAAGTTTAGTCTAAGGACACAGGTGTTGTTGTTGGGAACAACATCCTTTCCAACAATGTTTTTAGCAATAGGTTCAAGATGTAAACTTCTGTTATAACTTAGAGTTATAACACACTTATTTATAGATGTAGAGCTACTATATAAATCTTCGTTATAAGTTAGGCTTATAACAGCTTTGAACTTGGTAAGTCTAACTACGACTACCTAATAATATTGTCTTACACAGTAATGGTCGTTATTGTGTAGAGTGGAGCTGTTATAAAATTGAAAAGCAAAAAAAAAGAGACTTAAAATGTCTCAGGCTGACTACAAGGCTTTGTCTGACTACGGCATCAGTAGTGGTAGTGA
>Ga0302315_10002842_pt1 | contig 16043 bp, 19 predicted proteins | sample III_Palsa_N3_1_FD_200532 | JGI IMG/M metagenome (GOLD analysis project Ga0302315, IMG submission 200532) | Peat permafrost microbial communities from Stordalen Mire near Abisko, Sweden - III_Palsa_N3_1 | ecosystem: Environmental > Terrestrial > Soil > Palsa > Peat permafrost | place: Sweden... | reverse complement strand
CGCGTTCGATCAGAATGTGTTCGGAGTCCGTATCCGCCAAAGCACGAGCTTGATCAAAATAAATACGGGGCAATTTTTGGTGGCCCAGACGCGAAAAATCGACCATCAAATTATGAAGCGAAATAAAACGTCCGCGGCGATCACCTACTGCCGCATAAATTTCAACAGCTCTCAAATTCAATCCAGCCGCAGCTTCGATATCGCCCAAGAAAAATTGGGCACTCGCCATGAGAAAGTTTTTCTCGCCGTCGAGAAACGAACCCAAGACAAACGCTCCCGATTGCAGTCTTTCAGTCGCTTCTTTCCACTTTGACTCCCGAAAGAGTCGACGCGCATCCAGGAGAATTCGTTCCTGCGACGACAGATCTTGAGAGTCGATTAAACTCAAAAATAAGCGCGAGTCGTCCGCGAGATAGGCCGTTACCGCTTCCTGATAGTTAGGATAGTCTGCGCGTGTTTTCATGGGAATATTCGATAGATTATTCATTGATTGCGATAATCCCCTTTTCTTGTTTAGCCATTTCTTTTGCGAATTTTCTCGTTTTGTCGCTTTCTTGAATCATCTGACCGTAACGATAGTCCACCGACACAACCTTATCCTGACGAACATAAGCGACGCGGTAACTCATCTGCTTGTCCGGTCCTTGAGCCTGGTTTTCCGAAATACTGAACTCGGTTCCTGGGGCTCGACAAACAAGTTTCAAATAGTTCCGGTTATCGCAAGTAAGAGGAGGCCCATTACTTCCTTCGGCCTTTAAGGTGATGGTTTTGTAATCAGGGCTCATCGTGACATCGAGATCCAAAATCCATGCAGATTGATTGAGCATGGCAGGAAGTCCTGGATTGCCGATCTGATGCATCCAGAAGTACATGTGGATTTGATTGTTTTTGCTGTCGACGTCGACTTCGTTCGACGTGTTTCCAGTGAAGAATTCAGTGAACCCTTCTGGAGATTTCGGGTCAAAAATCATAACCGAGTGGTTATTGCTTTGGAAGGAGACGTCTCCTCCGCCACCTTTGAACATCCCCTCGAGGCGAGACAAGATGCCCTTACGGATGTCTTCGGACGGATAATCATTTGCATCGCGAGTGACGAGCGTGTGCTTACCCTGATCTTTTACCGGCATGTACTTGATGTAGTAATCGTCGAGACCGTCGATTTGTTTGCCGTCGATTCCGAGCAAAATCGTACTTGATCCAGGAGCAATCGGGACACCTTCGTCAGGTTCCCTGAAAAGGTAAAGAGGATCTTGTGGATTATAACTCGTGTCTTCGATTCCTACTCCACCATCACCGTGCGAATTACCGCCACCGTTTCCGTGAGAGTTTGCACCGCCATTGCCATGGGAGTTCGCTCCACCGTTTCCGTGAGAGTTTGCACCACCATTGCCGTGGGAGTTCGCTCCGCCGTTCCCGTGAGAGTTCGCTCCGCCGTTACCATGCGAATTTGCGCCGCTATCGACGTGTGAATTAGATTCGGCCGCGCCTTCAGGCGCTGAAACGTATGCCACGCCAGAGGCCGCGCGGCCATCAGCCATCATTGTTGCCGGAGTTGTCGAGGTCGCAGAATCCGGTCCGCCGTTTTGGAGAAAGTTCACAACCTCCTGAATCGGAATCACGAATGCTACTTTTTGAAACGGGATCAGTTGGGAATTAAGCCCGACGATCGCGCCACTACGCTCAGTAACAACCCCGCCACTCATTCCAGGAATGACGTTGAGGCGATCAAGCTGATAAAAAATTTCGGAAGGAAGCGAGCCGTGACGATACAGAAGAACATCCGAATACGAACTGCCTCCGTTCCAAGGGAGATCGTCTGAGAAGTTGTCGGTGTAGGCACCGTTAACGAAACCTTCTGTTCGCAGATCAATTTCCTTCATCGCAAGGATCTGATCTTCCGAGGTGACCATGGACACACCCATGCTCGAACAGTCGGTCTGTGCCTGCGGAGGAAGTGAAAGCTCGGCAAGGTCCAACGCCGCGCTTCGTTTCAGAACTTGAACTTCGACATCGGGACTAGGCGCCGAGACAAAGTTCGCAGGAACTGAGGCGGAAACGAAAAAGACTTGCTGAGTTTCGTCGGTCGGAACGCAGTGGTAGTTGGTGACCAAGCTGCATTTGCCAGAATCGAGTTTGAGTAAGGTCGAAGTGCAATGAATCTCGCCGTCGTCAGTGACAGTGCGAATTTGATAAATTTCCGATGCGTGAGCTTGCAATGCGAGTGTCGAAACGGAAACGAAACCAAGAAGAGCAAAGGTACTGCTCCTGAAAACTCGGTCGATTATTTTGGTTCCGGCTCTGATCATCAGCGTGAGCTCCTACAGGGGCGCCAATTTACCAGAGCTGGACTTTATAGTAAACTAAATTAGTCAGATATTTAAATACCTGAATTTATTGAGTTAAGTCAGACCGAAAACCCTTATTTTCCGCTTTCAGGAGAAGTGGCGATTGCGAACTTCTCAGCGCCTGCTTTGCGAGCAGAATCCATGACTTGAATCGCAGAACCTAAAAAGGCCTGGCGATCGCCTTCGAGAATCACAAGACGAGATTTCGTCTTGGAAAATGCCGAGCGAAGGCCATTTTCGAACGCGCCCATATCGTTGTTCGGAACTTCTTGCTCGTTGATCTTCATCTTACCACCGGTCATCAACGTCACGATGATGCCTTCAGGTTGGCTTTGAGAGGTTTGATTACTGGCAGCGGGAAGATTCACATCGACGCCCATCTGGGACATCACAGAGCTCGTGACCATGAAGATGATCAGAAGCACGAGAAAGATATCGGTCAACGGAGTGATGTTGATTTCGGCAACGATTCCCGGATCTGTCTCGGAGTCTGAGGAGAGCGTTTTAAACGCCACGGTTCTCACCGTCCGTTAGCATTTCCGCGAGCTCTTCGGTCTGAATGCGAATAGTCGTCACTAAGGTTGTCCAACGAGTTTGAAAAGCGTTGTAAGCCATGACGGCGATGACCGCGACGACAATCCCGGACGCCGTTGCAATCAACGACTCGGAAATACCGCTAGCAACGACGGCAAAACCACCACTACCAGTGCGCCCCATGTCCTGGAACGATCGCAAAATCCCGATCACGGTTCCGAAGAGACCGATGAAAGGAGCTGCCGCACCGATGGTTCCTAAGACCCAAAGATTTTCGCGAAGTTCGAGATTCAAAATTTGGCGTTTGCGTTCGACCGCTTCAGCCCAACGATCTTTCAGTCGGCGATCGCGAGAACCCTGTCTTTCGAGTGCGACCAAAAGAAGGCGCGAGGTCGGAAGTTCAGGATTGCGGTTACAAAGACTCTTGAGTTGGTCGCGATCTCCACGAAGGAGAACATTGATCGCTTCCATATGAAAAGCGTTCAGTCCGTATCCGAGTTTTCGAAATCTCCAGAGCTTCTCAAAGATCACAGCCCAAACGAGAAGTGAGCAAATCACGAGCGGATACATGGCAAACCCGCCGGAGGTCACTAAACTAAGGAGGTTATGAGTATCGGATAAAGCCTGAGCAGCAACTTGAGGAGTGTTTGGCGACATATCGCTTGCGATCCTAGCCCTCGCTCTCTAGGATGTCAAAGCAATGAAAACCGCTATTTCTACAGTCCTGTGCATCATAGTCATGTCAGGTTGCACTCACTCTTCAGAGAACAACTCTTCCACAGTCGTTCAGGTTGGCAAGTCGCCCTTTCAGTTCGATTCAAAGCATGTGGTCGCGCTGAGTCTCGTCAAAGCTGACCCGCAATCAGGCGATCACTGGTCGGCACGCGTCGAACGAGTGCAAGAGAATCCAAAGTCCTTTTATGACGGCGATCCGTGGCAAATTAAGTCTTTTTCGGGTGGCGACATTCTCGATCGCGCAGCCAATCGCACCTGGATCCTTCACTTCATCGACACGCTGACGACCTATCGCCCAGACAAACTCCTCGATATCTCCAACATCACTCCCGCTGTTCGTTCCAATTATGGACTCAATCCTCCACGCTACGAGATTCAGTGGCAGGTCATGAATTTAGAAACGCAGAAGGTGGATTCGTACGAACTCCAAATTGGAAATCCCACAACTCAAAGCAAGACTCCCGATCCGAGTGCCGAGGGCAACGGCGAATCCTTCTCAATCTTTCCACCCTCTTCTGACATCTATGAATCCAACGGAGCGTCGATGGCGATGCTCGACTTTCTAAAAGGCTTTTCGACACTTCGCCGAGAAACTCTTTCGCCCATCGACTCCGACGACGTTGATGAAATCCGTGTTGAGAAAGCGGGCGTGAAAACTCTCTACGCGCAAAGAGACGGTGACAAATGGACCGATGAAAAGCATCGGCCCGTGAAAGCAGATGTGGCCGCATTTTTGGATCGCGTCACTCATCTGAGAATCCTTCAATTTGTCGACGACACCGCACAAGCCCAGACACTCAAGAAAAGCTTGGCATCTCCTTCGGATCGCACAGTGATCACTCTCACGGATCGCTACTCCCACCCCGTTCAATTGACGTTTGCAAAGGCTGAAGCTCTTTCGGTGGCCACGGTCAGTACGCGTTCCGACGCGGTTTTTGCTCTGTTTCCGGGAAGTCTTGAAAAGCTTTCGTTCAAAAATCCCTAATCCTTGCGGACATAACCCACCCCATCTTAATTTGACTTGATGCGTCAACAGTGTTATTAACCTGGATCTTGTGGGAGATCTTCTAATGAAAAAGCTAGCGGTTTTAGCACTTATTTTCGCATGCACTTCAACATTTCTCACTGCGCATGCTGATCCCTGCGTAGCCGTAGGAAATCAAATAGTAACCACTTTCGACGCAATGACAGTTTCAGTAGGTTCCTGGTGCCCAGGAGATGGATCTACAGGCCATTATGTTCACTTCGACAACAAGGGAACTGCAGGATTTCACCTCGACGATTATTCAAACGATAGTTTGAAAGCCATCACGCTCTACAATTCATTGAATCAAACTCAGATATCGGTATCTGATTTGAACGCATGCATTGTGAAAATCGGTTTGCTCAAACAGCTCAATCAAAACCAACTCGCGCTTCTCCCAGCGATCGAAGAAGAATTTAAAGGCGAAGTGCCACCTCTGACGCCAGATGTTTTAATGCGCGCCCAAGCAGCCGAAAACTATATTGTGAAACTCTGCTTAATGGCCGAATAAGAGAGATAATAGACCTCTTGGCCAGCACGCGATCCGACGCGGTTTTTGCGTTATTTCCGAGAAGCCTTGAAGTGCGCATTTAATTGGACTTATCGCATCACTTTAAATAAAGCTGTGAGCGAAGGGCAGAAACATATGAAAATTCTTATCTTAACTTTAGCTTTTTTTGCGGTCATTCCCCAGGGTTTTTCGGCGACCTCGGATAGCCTCATTTCGCAGTCAACGATATGCTTGTCCGCCGACGGTGCGGAAAGTGTCCAGGTTTTTGTGAAGAGTGTATTTCCTACCCAGGCTTCACTAGTTGTAAATGCTGCTTTTTTTAATAGCACTTTGAGCTACCTCGTTCAGGATCTCGTCGGAAAATATGACGAAAAAAACAAGGCGACAGTTTTTAGTTATCTTGTAGACGGTAAAGAGGTGGATATCTCGATTCCCGATTCAATTTCAGAGCAGGCGGTTATTTCTTCGCCTACTTCGCAGACTCAGTACAAGCTGAGTTGCAAAATCTGAACACAGGAATCACTGGAACAAAAAAAGCGGCCTGACTTTCGCCAGGCCGCCGTTCAACGCTGCCGTACTAAGATGACCTTACAAAAACCCCAAAATCAGGCAGCTTTGAGCTGATCGATCGCATTAGGGACATGCTCATGACTTTGATGCGAGTCCCTCGTTGTCGGTGGAGTCAAACTCTCCGCAAGCTCCGAAAACTCGATACTCAACATCCCCAGTAAATCGCCGAACGAAACCATTCCCACCGTTCTTCCGTGCTCGTCCGTTACAGGCATGCGACGAACACCAGCTTCCCGCATCTTGTGGATGCAATCAAAAACACCAGCCGTATCGGAAACGGTTTCAACCGTCTCACTCAAAACTTGTTCAACCGTGCAATCGTTCACATCGATATTTTTCGCGATACAACGAAGGACGATGTCGCGATCCGTGATAATGCCTCGGGGTTTTCCATCTTCTTCATCGACAACCAGCACGGCTCCCACGTTCTGATCCATCATCTTTCGCGCTACTTCTGGTATTCGAGCGTCCGCTTCGACGGTTACTATTTTGTTATTTTGAATTAAATCTCGAATCATAAACCTACCTTCTTAATCAGTGTCTTCAATATCTAAGGAGTGCATTGGCTACGCCAGGTCCACATGCTAGGCTGAACCCCATGAAACTTGGTCATCCCATTCAAGCAGTCATCTTTGATCTCGACGGAACGTTGATCGATACGGAGCCGACAGCTGCTCGCGCAATCCGTGAATGCTTTCTAGGTTGGGGGCTACAAGTGGATCCCGAAGATGCCGCTTTCATCACGGGTAGAACTTGGGAAAATGCGTTTAAATACCTTTTCCAAAAGTACGAACTTCCCGTGCCGGCTCAACAAGCCTCTCACGCGATGGTCAGCCGTTATCGCGAACTGATCCAGACCGACCTTTTAACGGTGCCGGGTGGCGTTGAAGCGATCAAATCTTTGGCCGAGCACTTTCCTCTCGCCCTTGTTTCGGGCTCCTACCGGTCCGAGATCTTATGGGCGCTCGAGAAACTTGCAGTGAAGCAGCATTTCAAAATCATCCTCGGTGCAGAGGACTATCCGAGAAGCAAACCCGCACCAGATGGCTATCTTAAGGCGTTGGACATGATGGGCATTCACCCTCAACATGCGCTTGTTTTCGAGGATTCTGAGGCCGGAATTGCTTCGGCAAAGGCCGCCGGAACGAAGGTCATCGCAATTACAGGAACCAACCATTTCAAACAAAACACCGGTCTAGCCGACCATTTTCTGCCCGATTTGACGATCGTCACTGCCGACTGGGTTAAGAAGATCGAATAAAAAAGTAGAGTTAACGCACCGCAGGCCCGCATTCCTTTCTCGCGAAACCCGAAAAGCTGTGCAATTCTAGCCGCGCAGTACCCATTAAAAGCATTAGGGCCACCATACGCAGTCAGTGTTGCGCGTCTTCCGTCACAAGAAGGCGCATTTAAAGGAGACTTCTAGAATGAAAAAAATTACCCGCATCGGCAGCCGCATTGCTTTGAGCAGCGCTTTGGTCGCAATCCTCAGCATGAGCGCTTGCACGAAGAATCAAGACAACGCCTCTGCTCCTACCAGCGCACCGGCCACTACAACTACGACAGCTGCTAGTCCTGCTGCAGGCGCACCTGCTCAAACAACCACGGGAGCTCCTGTGACAGAATTGAAAAAAGAAGATGTGAAAGTCGGAGACGGCGCAACTGCAGAAGCAGGAAAAACCGTTACCGTTCATTACACTGGCTATTTGACCGATGGCAAAAAGTTCGACTCCTCTGTCGATCGCGGCCAACCGTTCAAATTCCAACTCGGCGCTGGCCAAGTCATCAAAGGCTGGGACGTTGGCGTTGCTGGAATGAAAGTCGGCGGCAAGCGCAAGTTGACCATTCCTTCGAACATGGCTTACGGCGAACGCGGCGCAGGCGGAGTAATTCCACCTAACGCTACCCTCATTTTTGACGTCGAACTTCTCGGCGTAAATTAAGTTTAACCCCCACAAACACAGCACAAGCTGTAGGAGAATAATCATGGAAAACACTGAAAACACAGCAACCGACGGCGCAGAAACCTTGATCGTCGCTTCCAAGCTCAAGAACTACATCCGCGCTAAATCTGGAATGAACACTTCCGGCGCAGTGATCGAAGTTCTTTCGACGAAGGTTCGCGGACTTTGCGACCAAGCAATCGAAGCTGCAAAACGTGACGGCCGCAAGACCGTCATGGATCGCGATTTCGGCTAAGCTTTTCTGAAAAGATTCTGGAAGTTGGGTGCGGACCTGTTCCGCACCCGACCTTCTAGGACTTTGATTAAATGGACCCCCGCGACTTACCTCTTCTTCTCAACAAGCCTGAACTCAGAGATCTCTACCAACGCCTCGGGGACTCACCCGCTGCGCGTGAACTCAAACTCGAAACAATCTTACAAGACTTCTACAAGCGCATGGCGAGCGACGTGATGCTCGACTTTTTCTTTATTGGGAAAGACGTTTCCGCGATCGCGCTTAAGCAAAAAGAATTCATGCTCCGCGCTTTCGGCGCGCATGCAACCTATTCCGGTAAAGCTCCCGCAGATGCGCACCACGCTCTCCCTCCGATCCGCGAAGGAATGTTCAACCGCCGGCTTCAACTCCTTGGCGACACTCTTCGGGACCATGGGCTGTCCGATGAGGATATGCAAACTTGGGTGAGCTTCGAAAACGCGTTCCGCGACGGGATTGTTGGTTAAAAGAGCGTTAAAGAAGCGATAGATCGAGGTTATAGACAATCTTGTCCATAACTGATACGTTTTCAATATGGCGAGACCCAAAGAATTTGATCGAGACAAAGCCCTAGAGACGGCTCGTGACATCTTCTGGCAAAGCGGCTTTAGCGCGACCTCGACGGACGATCTGAGACTTGCCATGGGGATAGGTCGCCAGAGTTTCTATGACACGTTCAAGGGCAAGCGCGAACTCTATCTCGAAGTAATAAAGAAATATAATGCCGCTCAAATGGCCGGATACGCGGACAGTTTTCGGCGTTCTCCCTCTCCTATCCAGGCCCTTCGCGAACTACTCATCAGCTTGGCTTCAGAGCCGGCGAAAAAGCGAGCCTTGGGATGCCTAGGGATTAGCTCGGTCTGCGAATTTGGCACATCCGATAACGATATCACCAAGATCCATCATCGGTCTGGATCGACCATCCAGTCATTGATTGAGGAAGTGGTTGAAAAAGGAAAATCAAAAGGAGAATTGAGGAAGTCACTCGATACACCTCGAACGACAAAGTTTCTACTCACCGTTCTATCGGGCTTGAAAGTGGCGGCACGGGGCGGTGCGAGTCCTAACGACCTTAGGGATATCGCCCTAGTTGCTCTCGATGGGATATCGGCAAGAAAGAGCTAAAATCGATTTACTATTTTTTTGTCTTATTTTGGACAATCGTGTCCATAACTTGGCGAATTTCAAACCTGAAGGAGAGACAGATGTCGAAAAAAACGGTTTTCATTACGGGTACGAGCTCGGGATTGGGCAAGTTAACCGCGTTGCACTTCGCGAAAAAAGGCTGGAATGTAGCGGCCACGATGCGCTCACCTGAGAAAGAGCTGGAGCTAGGCAGTCACAGCGGCATCCAAGTTTTTAAACTGGATGTCACCCAAACCGAATCCGTAAAAGCCGCCGTTGAAAATACGATCAAGGCCTTTGGAAAAATCGATGTCGTAGTGAATAACGCCGGCGTCGGCATGTATGGCGCACTTGAACTTACTGAAGAGAAAGACATTGATCAGCAATTTGCGGTCAACGTTCGCGGAGTGATCAACGTGATTAGAGGATTTCTCCCGCACTTTCGAGCAAACAAAGGGGGAATGTTCATTAACATCGGTTCAGTGATGGGACTTAGCACTGCCCTACCCCTCGGCTCTCTCTACAACATGTCCAAATTTGCATTAGAAGGTTTAACTGAAGGACTCTACTTTGAACTTAAGCCCCTCAATATCCAACTCCACATGGTCGAGCCGGGTGGCTTTAGTTCGGCGTTCGGCAATAATATTGTTTTCAGTAGGAGTGATACCATTAAAGACTACGACGTCATTACGGCTAAGGTCTCTCAGGTATTGATAGCTGCGACGGAGGCAAGGCCAGGCGTTGATCCCCAACCCATTGTCGACGTGATCTATTCACTGGCCAATGGGAGCAAGTCCTCCTTTAGAAATGTCGTTGGAAAAGACGCTCGTCAGGTTCTGTTCTTGAGGAAAGCGCTGAGTATCAAGAACTTCCTGAATTTCTTATCCAAGAGGTTTTCTTAGTCGAAACAATATCCGCAAACTCTCGAGATAAGCTTGCGAGGCTTACTTCATGGACCAGATTTGCCGAAAACATTTGACCGTTCGGACTGACTCGGTCGAAGGTTGCCGTGGCGTCACCGACCACAGTACATTGAAAACCAAGGTTTGCAGCCATCCGGCATGAAGTCGAAACACAATGATCTGTAGTGAATCCACAAAATACGAGCTTTTCGATCTCAACCTGTTTCAAAGTAGCTTCAAGCTCAGTCCCGATAAATGCACTATTCACATTTTTTAAAAAAATCGATTCACTAGGCCGGGGGCTGACAAAATCCATGAATTTGAAACCATCGAGATCAGGTCTCAACGGCGATCGTGTTTCTCTTGAGGCGTGCTGAATGTGAAAGACTGGCCAATCTCTTGCCCTCCAGTAACTCAGAAGAGCTGCAATATTCTCTTCACACTCGGGATTATTTCGATTTCCCCAGATACAGTCATGAAACCCTTTTTGGACATCGACCGTAATCAGCGCGACTTTACTTTCGGTTTCCAAGAGCGATTTCGTTTGCAACGGCATAGGCTTTTTTGAGGTCAGGCATGTCGGTGATCTCGGGAACAATTTGCATGTAACGAATGATCCCATTTTCGTCCGTAACGATCAGAGCTCTGGCGAGGAGTCCGTTGCGATCGATCGAGAGACCACTCTGCTTTCCAAAGTCACCTGTCCTGTAGTCTGAGAGAAAGGTTATGTTCTTAAGTTTGTTGGTCTCCCCAAATCGCCTTTGTGCGTACGGAAGATCCATACTGATAGTTACCCGCTCGATACCGTCCGTCAATTCTGTGGTTTGGTCGATGTGGTTGATCTCTGCATCGCAGACAGGAGTATCCACTGAAGGAAGAATACTGATCAACCTCACTTTCCCTGTAAAGTTCACTTCCTCGAGACTCATTTTAGTATTCGTCATTTTACTTATCGGAAACCGTTTCCCTACTTCGATGCCTTGTTTATCGAGCAAAGAAGTCTTTTCGTGATTCCAAGTAATCGAACTTCCGGCCTTAACAGAGTCATGGCTGGTCGGAAAGATGGGGCATGGCTCCTTGGCGTTGGACACTGAGGTGGCTAATAAAACTGTCATAAAAATTACCTTTCGCATGAGTTGCTGTTCCTTCGTCACGCAACTTATGTCCAAAAACAATTGCTGAACAATTCAATATTAGAATGTTTCGATGAATTTAAATGAGTTTACAGCCTGACTAATCCGATCAGAATTCTCTCAAGTTTTTCGAGCGATTTTCCGAAAAAATACCCCTGGCTATCTCAACTTTGACAGGCAGCAAGGCGAATAATATGAAGTGTTTGTTAGTGGTTGATGACGAAGCCGACATTCGAGAGCTGATCGTCGATGATCTCCAGAGATATGACATCCGTATTTTGACCGCAGAGAACGGCCAGGAAGCCTTCGAGCTTCTTCGTACGGAGAGAATCGATGCCGTGCTCTCTGATATCCGAATGCCAAAAATGGATGGAATTACGCTTCTTAAAGAAGTCCGAAAGTCGGGGATGGTGACGCCCTTCGTTTTTCTGACTGCCTTTTCCGAAAAGGAATACTTTCTAGCTGCTCTTCAGTTGAGCGCGATTGATTTCATCGAAAAACCTTACGACAGAGATCAGCTCTTGAGAAGCATCACGCATGCTCTGAACCTTGGTGAAAAACTGAGGACGATCGACGAAGAAGTTGCTGCGACTCTTTGCTCGCATCACGTTGCACCTGAAAAGGTCAGTGAGTTTCAAGACCGCCTGAAAGAAGTCTTGATGCTACAAAGGCTCAACGACCTAAATTCGGCAGGAAAGCTCCCGTTGAAAAGAAAAGCGGCTTAGCTTTCATTCATTATGTCGTGCCCTACAGGCTTTAGCTCCAGCATTTTAAGACGATTTTTAACGGCTTCGATGGCTGCGGTGGTCTTCGCCTGCGTTTCTATTTTTTATTTTTCGATTCGCATGGAGAAGACGCATACCATCTCCCATCTTATCCAAGAGCTTGGGAGCAATGCGTTCCAAGTCTCCTATCTCGAAGTTCAGATTATGAGAAATACTGCACTTGAAGCCCAGGCTGGCCAGCCTGGAAAATCGAGCGAGGGCTTTCTGGCTGATCGGAAACGATCACTCGAAAAAAGCAGAGAGATCGCGAAGACCCTTACGTCCTTGCTTCACGCTCCTGAAGCAACCCGAGTCGAAGACCTCATAGAGACGTTGAATCAACATACAGAACAGTTCGACCAGAATATCTCCAAAGATTACTCGGTTCAGATCGGAAGTTCCGACGCAAGAACAAGCGCCAAACACCCTCGTAATCTGGAAGAAAGCGGAGTAGAGCGTGGAAAGTCGCTTCAAAATGTCGCAAATCTGCAATCCAGGATTTCTGATATCAATCAACTTGCCTCCCTTCTGGACACACAGACGCATCAGCAAGTCATGCTCGCCGCCGCGCTTTGGTTACTCCTTCTTCTAACCCTCAGTATCTTCTTTCTTAGGTTTACCGCGAGGTCTCTCGTTAAGCCCATTAACGAGCTGGCGAGATACATTATTCAACTTGGGGCCGGAGATCTTGATTCGAGGCCTCTTTCTAGTTCGAATTCGCCAGAGTTTGCCTATTTGACCGAGACTTTGGATTCGATGGCTAAAAATTTGAAGAAGACGATGGTCTCCCGTCTCGAGCTTTCAAAATCGCAGGCCCTTCTCGAAACGATCCTCTTGGGAATTACTGATGGGATCATTTCCACCGACATGGAAGGGAAAGTTCTCTACATGAACAAGCAAACGAGTCTGCTCTTCGATGGACCGGAGTCTTCACACATTGGCAAGAGCTACTTTGAGCTCGTGACTTCCTATGATTTTTTCGAAGAAGATGGAAGCCCGATTCCAAAAGATCAAATGGCCATCCCTCAAGCACTCAAAGGAGTTTCTCAATTACCGAGATTGCTTCGCCGCCGGAAGAATGGCGGAAATCCCGAAAACGATAGCTGGGTGATCAGTCAGGCGATTTCGCTTTGTGACGAGCATGCGAAGATTTCAGTCGTTGTTCTGGTGATTAGGGACATCACTGAGCAAAAGAAGAATGATCTCCTCATGGCGCAACAGAAAATTCAACTCGAGCTTTCTGCTCGCCTGTCCTCGGTGGGCGAGATGGCCGCCGGAATCGCTCATGAAATCAATAATCCATTGGCAGTTATCCAAAGACGAGCCGAGCAGATTATTGAAAATCTAGATGATGGCAAAATCGATCCTACGCAAATCCGAAATTACTCTGAGAAGATCGTCAGCTTTTCAAAAAGAATTTCAAAAATTATCCGCTCATTGAAATCCCTGTCACGAGACGGTGAACATGATTCATTCGAGGCGGTCCCAATTCGAACTTTGGTTGACGACAGCTTGGAACTCTGTCGAGAAAAATTCCGCAACCATGAGGTCGCACTTCTGCTGGAATTACCAGAAGAGATGCAAGTAGAGTGTCGCACAACTCAAATCTCCCAGGTCTTGCTGAATCTGATTAACAACGCATTCGATGCAGTGACCAGTTTGGCTGGTACTGCTGAGAAGTGGGTCAAAGTCTCTGCGTCGATGGAAAACGGTGACGTCCTCATTCGTGTCGCAGACAGCGGTCCGGGAATCCCACTCGAGCTCAGGCAGAAAATTGGAATCCCCTTCTTTACGACCAAAGAGGCAGGCAAAGGTACAGGGCTCGGAATCAGCGTCTCCCGGAGAATCATGCATTTGCACCATGGAACGCTAAAGCTCGACGACTCCAACCCTTTCACATGCTTTGTTTTGCGCCTTCCAGAAAAACAGCCTCGTGAAAAAGAGCGGGCGGCTTAAGTTTTGGCCGACAAATCTGGTTAAAGAGCAGTATTACAACGCCAGTTTGTATAATCGTGAACTTGCTTTTGAATCACCGGATCAGGCACTGCCGACGGCGTCGTGCTGAAGCCTACTGGATCGTAAATCCCAAGCACCCAGAGATTGATAACTCTCGCGTAGCCGCCCTTTGGCGCTTCAGTTTCCATCCAAGAAAAGAGATTTGAATAGACTGCTTCTCTCTCGGTCATGAAAGTCGGGAGTTGTTGAGCGGTCGCAGGCGCCCAGCGTTCTGCATGCTGAAGGTCGGCTCCAATCCCGAGCTCTCCGAAGCTAAAGGGCTTTGACGCAAACTCGGGGACCTTGCACAAGAAATGATCAGAGCGGGTCAAGCGCTGAAGAATCTCCTCGATGCGATCCGCAGGTTGAACCGAGCCTTCCACGGTGTGGGACCAATCCCCATACATACTGGGCGCGATCCAATCGAGACTTGAAATCCAGTCGCGATAATCTCGGCATTCCCAAAAACCGGGATTTGAAATCGGATACCAGTTCGGTTGAATTCCTAGGGTGACACGATTTTCAAGACCGCTCGACGCAATCCCGTTCTTAAACTTCTTCGTGAAATCGCGCCACTCGCCAGGATAATTTGTCGTCGACTCTTCAAGTTCCGTTTCAAGGGTGACGCGAATGTTCTGATCACCTGACGAAATTTCAGTAGCCTGTGATTGCAGCCAACTCATGAACTCGCCGAATCCGGCGCCGTAGTACGAAGCGTTCGGATGAAGGTCAAGCTTGGCGCGCCAAACGAGATCCTGATTCTGCGTATGGTCTTCAACGTGAGGAGAGTAAGTGATGTCGAGTCCTGCTTCACGAGCCGTTTCAAGGCAACGGGCGATCTCACCCGGTGCAGTCACTGCAGTTGCACTGATGGAGTTCGTGCTTCGATCAAATGCGATCTCAGGAGTGATGGTTACCGATGTAAAACCGAAAGAAACCCCTTTTGCGACCATCGTTGCACAATAGCGATCCAATCCACCAGGCGTGAAGCTGGGGATTGAAAACGAAAGCGCAGGAGTATTTGCCCGGGGAGACAGACAAACGGAAGAAGCCTGAGCAGAGTCTGCTCCCAGAAAGGCCAAAATGAACAAAAGGACCACTACAAAATGCAAAGGAAAGCTCCCTAAATCGAACATAGACGCAATGCGGCATTTATAGAGTAACTTGCCTAAAAATGGGAGAAAAATCGCATAAACTCTAATAATTCCATTTTGGACTAATATCTATCGAAACTTTTACTGTACGCCCCGCAGCAGTTAGCTTAAAACACGGTCATCCAATTGATGGTCCCACTCGTCATTGAGTATTCGTAACGAGCGGATTCATAAAAATCGCGGGCCCTTTTTACCGCTTCATTAAGAAGCGAATTTCAGGCGCGAACCTCATAAAATGATTGAGGCCTTTGCTTTACCGACGGTAATCGTCGAATTTTAAAAGGCCCAAATATCCGTCTCTTCGAACCGCCCCCTTTTAAAACGCGTCTTCGACAGAGCATTTACTTGGAGATAGAAAATGAAATCCTTCGCATTAATCTTGTTCGCTTTGGCCGGTGCATCTGTTGCTCACGCAGACAGCTTTGTCTGTGAAAACACGGACCAACAAGTTCGCGTGAAATTGCAGAACCACGTTCACGCAGCTCTTGGAACCCGCGCAGCTGCGATCCTGGTTGTCTCTGACACCAGCGCTGATCTCGGCAATCGCACCTTGATCACAAGCCAAGACATCACTCAAAGCGGTCCATTCTGGACTGCAAACACTCCAGACGGTGACAGCGAAACCAAATTGGGCGCGCTTTTCCTTGCTCAAATCGCAAAGGTCACTCTCGACATTCCTAGCTTCAATTTCAATGACGCGAACAAAGACGGCACCACGTACGACGGTATTCTTTACATCTATGACGACGCTACTTCCAACCGTTCTGCTGACCTCATTCAATTGAACTGCACTTACAGCACCAAGAACTAAGACCTTTTATTTCTGGTCTTTTTATTTTTTTGGGTGTCCGGCGAGGGTCCGAAAGGTCCCTCGCCTTTTTTATTGGGATTCAGTAACCTGGGGCCGTGCGTGCCTTCCAAGCTGAAAAAGTTTTAAAACCCAAGAATTCGGAAGTCTTCAGGCTTCCGATCGACTTCTCTCCCTACACTCCCGTGGATCTCGAGATCGGTTGCGGCGTAGGCCTGCATCCAAT